>ERZ724520.652-NODE-652-length-18346-cov-6.007709_pt1 | contig 18346 bp, 13 predicted proteins | sample MGYA00376053_ERZ724520 | MGnify/ENA primary metagenome ERZ724520 (study PRJEB28724, sample SAMN07190886) | activated sludge metagenome | isolation source: activated sludge of sewage treatment plant in Hong Hong | place: USA: Christiansburg, Virginia | collected...
CGAAAAAGCCATAGCCAACGTGGCAGGGATGGGCGGGTTTTCTTCAGATCGGACAATTCGCGAGTACGCGGCGAAGATCTGGAACGTCTCCCCACTTGCCGAGTGACGACTTGGCGAATTTACCTACCCACCCATCCATGCTCCGCGCCACCGACATCCAATCGATCTGCGATGGCAGCCACAGCGACCCCTTTGCCGTTTTGGGTCCCCATTCCGGCAGCAAAGGCAAAATCTCGGTGCGGGCGTTTTTGCCCCATGCGGCTGAGGTGCGGGTCGTGGATGGGCGAACCAACCTGGACCTCGGTCCACTCAAGCGGCGCAACGACGTCGGTTTTTTTGAGCAAAGCCTGGCGATGCCACCCGGCACTCCCTACCGATTCAAGGTTCGCTGGGAGGATGGTCAGCAGTCCACACACGAAGACCCCTACCGTTTTGGGCCAGTGTTGGGGGAAATGGACGTCTGGTTACTGAGCGAAGGAACCCACCTGCGACCGTATGAGATTATGGGCGCCAATGCCAGAGTCATGGACGGCGTCGCCGGAACCAGCTTTGCGGTATGGGCCCCTAACGCGTCGCGTGTCAGTGTGTTGGGAGACTTTAATTTCTGGGACGGACGGCGCCACCCCATGCGCCTGCGGCGCGAATGCGGTGTGTGGGAAATTTTTCTGCCCGGTGTCGGTGTTGGCGCGCAATACAAATTCGAGGTGCGTAGCCAAGATGGGCGCGTCCTGGTGCCGCGGGCGGACCCCTATGCGCGCCAGTCCGAACTTCGGCCGGCCACGGCCAGCATCGTCGCACCGTTGCCAGCCAAAATAGAACCACCCGAGCAGCGCCGGGGCGCCAACGCGCTGGGCGCACCGATAAGCATTTATGAGGTGCACTTAGGATCCTGGCGGCGTGTGATCGATCCGGCAACCGGTGCACAGCGCTGGCCAACTTGGGACGAGTTGGCTGACAGCCTGGTGCCCTATGTACAGGAGATGGGGTTTACCCATCTGGAATTGCTGCCCATCAGCGAACACCCATTTGATGGATCCTGGGGCTACCAGCCGGTCGGACTGTACGCGCCGACCGCCCGTTTTGGCAGCGTCGACGGGTTTGTCCGTCTGGTGCAACGCTGCCACGCGGCGGGCATCGGCGTGTTGCTGGATTGGGTGCCGGCGCACTTCCCCACCGACCCGCATGGACTGGCGCAATTCGACGGCACGCCCTTGTATGAATACGCCGACCCACGTGAAGGCTTCCACAACGACTGGCAAACGCTGATCTACAACCTGGGTCGTACCGAGGTGGCGAACTTCCTGATTGGCAATGGCCTGTACTGGCTGGAGCGATTTGGTGTAGACGGTCTGCGGGTCGATGCCGTGGCGTCCATGTTGTACCGCGACTACAGCCGCAAAGCGGGTGAGTGGATACCCAATTCCCAGGGCGGGCGCGAGAATCTGGAGAGCATTGCGTTTTTCAAACGCATGAACGAGGTCATCGGGAGCGAACGGCCTGACGCTATCACTATGGCCGAGGAATCCACCGCGTTTCCCTTGGTGTCGCGCCCGACCTACGCCGGTGGACTTGGCTTTCATTACAAGTGGAACATGGGCTGGATGCACGACACACTGCAGTACATGGCGCGCGACCCGATTCACCGCAAACACCACCAGGGCGAAATGACCTTTGGGTTGGTTTACGCATTCACTGAGAACTTTGTGCTGCCCATTTCCCACGACGAAGTGGTGCATGAAAAAGGCTCGCTTCTGAACAAAATGCCCGGAGACCGTTGGCAAAAGTTTGCCAATTTGCGGGCCTATCTGGGCTTTATGTTCGGTCACCCGGGCAAGAAACTGCTGTTCATGGGTTGCGAATTTGCGCAGGAACGTGAATGGAACCACGACACCAGCCTGGACTGGCATTTGTTGGACAACCCGGAACATGCCGGTGTTCAGCGTCTGGTGCGTGATCTCAACCAACTGTATCGGACCACGCCGGCCCTGCACGAACTGGACTGTCAGCCCGAAGGGTTCGAGTGGATTGACCATGGGGACACCGACCATTCGGTCATCAGTTTTATGCGGCGCGGCACGGACACCGGCACCGTCGTTGTGATGGTGTGCAATTTCACGCCCACCGTGCAGCAGGGATACCGCGTCGGAGTGCCACACGCCGGGCAATATGTGGAGCGACTCAATACCGACTCGGGGCACTACGGGGGCAGCAATGCCGGCACGCCGTTGGGCGCAGCGACGGCTAAACCCATCCCCTGGCACGGTCAATCCTGTTCCATCGAACTGACTTTGCCACCTTTGGCCACGGTGGTTTTTGAATGGAAATACTGACGACGTCCCTGCGCGCGGGAAAGCCTTGGCCACTGGGTGGCCACTGGGATGGCCATGGGGTCAATTTCGCGGTGTTTTCGGACCACGCAGAGGCCATGGAATTGTGTCTGTTTGATACCGTGGGGGCACTCGAAACCGGACGCATCTTTCTACCGGCACGTACTGGGAACGTTTGGCATGGTTATTTGCCGCAGGCCAAGCCGGGATTGGTGTACGGCTTGCGCGCCTACGGCCCGTGGAACCCTGCCAAGGGTCAGCGTTTCAATCCACACAAATTGCTGCTCGACCCCTATGCCCGTGAGCTTGTGGGCAACTTCGTCTGGCGGGACGAGCAATTTGGGGCCCACAGGTCCCACTCGCAGGCAATGGATACCCGTGACAACAGTACTTTTGCATTGAAGGCGCGGGTTGTTGGCGAAGCCTATGACTGGGGAGACGACAAACCACCGGCAGTCCCTCTTGCCGACACGGTGCTGTACGAATTGCACGTCAAGGGGTTCTCGCAACTCAATCCTGCTGTACCAGAAGCACTGCGCGGAAGTTATGCCGGTTTGGCCCACGAAGCATCCATCACACACCTTAAACAATTAGGCATCACCAGCCTGAGCCTGTTGCCGGTTCACCATGCACTGGACGAAGAACGTCTGGCGAACATGCACTTGACCAACTACTGGGGTTACAACTCAGTGGCTTTTTTTACCCCGGCAAGCCGTTTGGCCAGCGGGTATGGGGGATTAAGTCCACGCAATGAGTTTCGTGCCATGGTCAAAGCCCTGCACGCCCATGGACTGGAAGTATTGCTGGACGTGGTGTACAACCATACGGCCGAGTCAGACCATACCGGACCGACGCTCAGTTTTCGCGGTCTGGACAACGCCAGTTATTACCGCTTGCGCGCTGACGACCTGTCGCTGTATGAAAACCACACGGGCTGCGGCAATACGCTGGACGTCCGCCATCCGCGTGTGCTGCAACTGGTGTTGGACAGCCTGCGGTTTTGGGTCACCGATATGCATGTGGACGGTTTTCGCTTTGATCTGGCGCCAGTCCTGGGGCGCGGCGACCATGGTTTTGACCGCAATGCGGCCTTGTTTGCAGCTATTGCGCAGGATCCGGTTCTGTCGCGCGTCAAACTCATTGCCGAACCCTGGGACATTGGCCCCAAAGGTTACCAGCTCGGTCAGTTTCCGTGCGGCTGGCTGGAGTGGAACGACCGTTTTCGCGACACCATGCGGGGTTTTTGGTTGCCGCAGGGTCGGCACACCCATAGCCGCGGCGAGTTTGCGTTACGCCTGTGTGGATCAGCCGACATCTTCCAGCGGCGCCATCGCATGCCGGCGGAGTCCGTCAACTACGTGATCTCGCACGACGGCTTCACGCTGCATGACCTGGTGAGCTACAACCACCGGCACAACCACGCCAACGGAGAAAACAACCACGACGGCACCAGCAACAACATGAGCAATAACTGCGGTGCCGAGGGCCCCACACATGATGTTGCCATTGCCACCCTTCGCGCAAAATTGCAACGGGCCTTGATGGCCTCCACAGTTCTGGCGCAAGGCACACCGATGCTGTGCGCCGGTGACGAAATGGGGCACAGTCAGCACGGGAACAACAACCCCTATTGCCAGAACAACACCACCACCTGGATTGACTGGACACACACCGATACCGACCTGCTGGCCTTCACCACCAAACTGCTGCGTCTGCGGCGTCAACTCCAGCCACTGGGCAGCCAGTGGTACACCGGCAAGACTGACCCAAACGGTCGCACCGACCTGAGCTGGTTTCAAAGCCAGGGCGAGGCCATGCACGGCGCAGCCTGGAACGCGCCCGGCGGCGGCACCTTGGGGTGCCTGATTGGCAAAGCGGGAGGTACACAAGATTGGCTGTTGCTCTTGGTCAACCCCCAAGCCATGGATCGGCAGTTTGTGCTGCCAGCGGGTTCCTGGCGCGCACTGCTGGATACATCCAACGTCGACCATGATGCAGATTGGGAAGGCACCTCTTCTTATCCACTGGCAGCCCACAGTCTGGTGCTGCTCATTGCTGCATGACGCTCTAGCGCAGCATCGGCCACGAGCTGGATCAGAGTTACCTCGGAGCGGGTTTCGTAAGCGGATTTAGGCTATCCCGCCCCAGCCATGAGCCTGAAGTATTCCGCTTGATTTACAAATAACTGCCAAGTATCAAGGCGCTCGATCGCAAAGCTCTTTGCAAACCGATGCGCCAACTTGAATAACAGGGGAGTTGCCTGATGGTTGCACAAACCAGTCACCTGATGGACACTGACCCGTTGCCGGAATTCATCATTGTCCATAGCCAGTGCAATGGTTCCAATGGGTTCTTTATTCGCATCTATGGCGGCGTAGAGGGCGACTCCGTTTGCCGCGTATCGAATCGCAATCGCCACATCGTGCAGGCAAGTGCCACACCAAAGGCCATGGTCGATAACGTCGCGCAGATGGATAAGCGGCTGAATCTCGATGTGCGGGTCCTGCTGAAACGCTGCCGGTACGCCGGGATGAACCGTGAAGGCTTTTGCAACCGCAGCTTCGAGCGACAACCCGGTGAAGAACGCCAATTCAACTGCCGTTTGTTCGACATCCTGCGGATTCAATAGCCTTTCGACTTGCTCCAATGGGTCGCCTAGCCCGCTAGGGACTCCACTATGGGTGCCATGCAAAGCGCAATCCGGTAAGCATCTTCAAGGCATAAATTCCAGTTGTACAGATGATGTGCCGCCAGCGTCAACGCCTGAACTTCGTCCATCAGAAGCGCTATTCGCATACCGCAATCCAAAAACCGGCAGGCCGAACACCAGCGCAAGAGTTGTTCCATGACTGTGCGCCCAAGGGGCTCTTCGTGAAACAACGCCACTGTGGTGATGAACTCCCCCCACTCTCCTCTTGTTCTGGGCCACCGCTCAAACGGTAGATGCCGAAGCAGGGCAAGTACAACGAGCCAGTTCCGACCAGAGAGCGGCACTTCGCTAAGCCCGTTGCCACGCAAGCCATTGCACGGGCCCGGCATTGCGCCACGAATGGTACGCCGATGGGCACCTTTTGATATACCCAGTGACTGCAACGCAAGTGGCAGACTCGACCCTTGCAAAATAGCCGCCAACACCGTCGCCCCTTCAGGTCCTTCCGGCGCAGCGACTGCCAGATCGAGAAGCGCCAGTGCTTCCGTTCTCAGCGCCTGCATGGCAAAACGGACAACCTCGGGATGAACAGCTTGCTTGGCCAAGCTAAAAAACCGCTCAACAACGCTCATCCGCAACTGCGGTCGTTCGGACATGAGTGCCGCAATATCCGGCACCAAACTATTCACCACATGGCGAATACCGCTGGCGAATTGCTGTTCCAGGTGGCATTGCACTTGGGCTTCTGCGGCCATCATTTCTTTCGCGCTGAACCCGGTGCATCCCACGGATTGCTTCGCCAGCACCCTTGCCCACGGGTGTATGGGATAGTCGCGCAAGCCGTCCAGCCAGGTCGCTGTGTTGCTCCAGGTTGAGAAGCAGTCTGGTGGCGATCGGAGGGACCACTCATCTTCCCGCAATATAAAACGTGCCCTTTTGTGTTCCAGCTGCTCAGTCAGGCGTCGCCAAAAACGCAAGGGGTCGGTGAAATCGACATCAAAGTAGATTTCGTCAATTTGCGCTGCAAAGCGCCGGTCGGCACTGACCGCAAGGCAGCGCAACACCGTCAAAGGATTGCCGCCACGATTGACATCGCTTTTCGGCCAGACAAGAACTCTTGTCAGCTGGGGGACTGGGAAGTCGAAAATGGCGGGTGCCAAATTCTCACCAAGCGCTAACGGGCACACCATACTGGCACCAACTGGGTTATGAGGCGCTTGATCCGACCGTCAAACACCCAAAACTGCCTTTGGATGTAGCACTGCACATAGCCATTCAGGCCATCTGGCGACCCCTGCTGGGCAATCTGACCAGTGACTTGTTGCCTGGCGGCGTACAACGCCTGCGCTGCGGCTGGCAAATAACCAACCACACGCTGCGCCTCGTGTTCGAGACCGACTTGGATCATGACCCGCATCCACCCAATGCCGTGGCCGTCCAGCGAATGGTCGTCTACACCAAGGCGGTTTGCCTCGGCGTGACCCAGCTCATGGGCCAGGATATTGTTCAGATCTCCATGGAGGCTGTACTCCGGAATCTCGATGACCGGCAATGGCCCACTGCGGAAGCGCCCCCCAATAGCCCGATTCGGAAAGTCAAAGGCTTCGCAAACGAAAACATCTGGCATGAAACCCAGCAGGCCTGGAAAGTGTTGCTGTGCGAGCTGCCTTGCCCGTTCCACCATCCAATCAACCCGCCAGCAGGTAGACCATGCAGGCAGGCAAGCCGAAATCAGCATCACAAAGAATAGACGCCGCATCCACTTCGACAGCAGGAATTCTGAATGAGTTTTCATGATGGCAACCTCCCACTTCGCTACCAGCGGAATCGGAAGGGCAGGTATTCGCCCTTCCCAAGAAATGCGTTTTTGAGGCTGCTGGCCTGCGCATCCAGGATCTGCCCCGGTGTGCGCATCTTTCCGCGCCACCGCAGTTCCCGCAGCCACAATTTGTGAAAGGCCCGCACCAATTTTTGGCGGCAAGACGACTTGATGCGACCGTCCTTGTCAAGTGAAATTTCAAACCCTCGCCCCAATAAGCCGAGCACAACCCTGTCACCAAAGGGCGCGCGGTACTCTTCAATGAGATCAAAAACAAGGCTTCCCTGGTCGCGCTGTGAGCCATGCATCACCCCAAAGTAAGGGTCGAGCCCGGCGCGCACGACGGCCCGCCATACCTCGCCATAAAGCAAGGTGTAAACATAGTTGATGGCCGAGTTGACGGCATCGACCGCATGCCGTGTGTGACGACCGGGAAAACCAAGTTCCGCTGGGATTAGCCTCGAACACGCCCTCCAGTATTTCGCTGCGGCCCGACCCTCGTAGCCCATGGCTGTCGCGCGCGCGCCTGCTGCGGCTGGGTCAAAACCATCGAGTGATTCGGAAATCACGCGAATTTCATCCGCAGCAGTGGTCAATTCGCTGTAGACAGCGTCGTCTTTGCCTTTGCGGGATCGTGCGTAATACTTGAGGACCGCTGCCGAGTTGCCGACCTTGGCGGACAGCATGTCACCGCCGATACGGATGATGTCGGGGTCGTTGCGGCGCAGAGCCTGCTGTTGGCGAACATTGGCACGCCGGCTTTGCACCGGTTGTGCAATGGCAGCGGGCGGGCCAATCAGAGGCGTGAACACCACCGGCACGTCGCTGTCGCACAGGCGCATGGTGAGGTCGGCAGAGAAGGCGATGCCCCTGCCCTCCAGGTACACCATGCTCAGTTCGGCAATGGGCATGCGAAACACTTCCCGCTTGCGCTTTTTGACAACAACATCGTCCGCGCCGACGGTGACGTAGCAGCCGTTCGTCATCACGTGCAAACGCCCATCGACCAAAAGGACATCCGTCTCGGTGGGCTGGTTCCCTGTGGTCTTCAGGAATACTTCTTCGGGTGACACCGCCTGCACCGGTGCGCCCTCCGTCGCCTCAGCCGCACCCAGCGGAACCGGAAACCGAACCCGGTCCACCGGGTAGCTGCCCGTAATCACGGCGACTTCGGCAGCAGTGCGTTGATGCCGTTGGGTGTCTGGCACCTCGGGGGCGAATTTTTCTCGCGCAAGCCACGCAACCTCCAAGCCCTCCATGCTGCCCGCTCTCAGCGCGGCATATTCGTCCATCTCCGCGTCAAGCGCTGTGAACTGCTGGCGGATGGTGGGGGCACCGTCCACCGTAAAGTAGTTGCGAATGCCTCGAATGAGGGCATTCAGCTTGCCGAGCGCCTCATGTCGTTCAGAGGCAGGTGCGCCAGCACCAAAAATGATGCCATGCAGGGTTTTGATCTTCTGCTGAATCTGAGTCAAACGATCTTGCGGGATGCAGACATCGGCCCGGTCAATATGGAAGCCAAGAAAACCAATTCCCTGGTCAATATGGCAGTAATGGGTTTTCGCTGGCTTCAGCGACATCTTCAGCGCGCCCTTTAGAAAATCCGTCATCAGACGCAAAGCACCCTGCACGCCAGCCTCCGTGTCGCAAAGTACAACGTAATCATCGGCATATCGCACGAACGTGATGCCGTTACGCTCGAACTCCCGATCCAAGGTCGTGAGATAGATGTTCGCCAGCAGCGGTGAAATGGCCTCCCCCTGCGCCACACCCTTCTCGGAGGGGACAACATCCATGAAATCAATCACGTCAGTCACCAGCCAGTGCCGGATCAGATTCAGCACCTCGCGGTCGCCAATGACATCACCAACCAATCGCATCAGAACTTCATGGTCTACGGAGTCAAAGCACTTCTCAATGTCCGCAATAATCACGTAGAACAGACCGCTGCGGATAGCCGAGCGAACCATCGCCAAAGCGTGATGCGCGCCGCGCCCCGGGCGGTAAGCAAAACTGGCCGGGCTGAAAATCGTCTCGAACAAGGGCTCGATAAGCGCCAGACAGACAGGCTGCCTGCACTACACGGTCGCGGACACTGGCGACCTTGAGCACGCGCACACCACCGTCGGCCTTGGGGATACGCGCCGTACGCAATGGCTGACAACGGTAGCGGCCCTCCTTCAGTTCTGCCAGCAGCTGGTCAATCTCAACATTCACCGTCGTGCCAAACTGTTCAATCGTGATCTGGTCAAAACCGTATGAGTGCCGGTTGTGCGTCTTGACGCGAAGCCAGCCAGCGTACAGCGCCTCGCGGGTGCAAAGCTTGGGGTACAGATCGGCGTGGAGTGGCAACTTTGCACTCTGATCGGTCACAGCGCTAGAAAACTGCTTGACTGGCGTGGCGCGCAACCGCTTGAATGCATCAATCCGGATACTTTCCGCCAGCGGCATTTCTGGTTCTGCCAGACGCGCCAAGGTGGTAACGGCTTTAAGATCCACCCCGTTTCGAACCCATACTTCACCTGGCTTCAAACTCTTCAGCCGAATGCGCTCTGCTTCGCTCAGCCAAGACGTTTTGCTCCCCGCTGGAAGCTCCCCTATGTCGCCAGCTATCCATACATCGGCGCTTGCGGCCAGCCATGCCTTTGCCGTCTCCGGCAGCGGTTGATCACTGCCAAGGCAAAACAGTCCCACATGCTTTACGGATGGGAGGTCGCTGGTGAAAGGTTGGGGGCACGTGGCAGGGTAGCCGTACAGGACCAGCGGCGAACTCTTGGCATCACCATTGGCTTTTATGGGCTTGTCGGACAGCAGCACATCCGTGAGGGCAGCGTCCACCATCCAGCCCACAATTAAATGTTCGATGCGTTCAAAGTGCTGCGATTGCAGCTCAATCCAGATCGTGCTCCCCATCGTCAAGTGACGGTCCAAGCGTGGCGCATTATTGCCTTCGGACAGGGCCCAGACACTGGGAAAGCGCAACGCCCAGATCAGCAACTCAATCAGCTGCGCCAACTCAGGCGCCGTGGCCTGGTCGCGGCGCAGCCAGTGGGTCGACTCAGGGCGCTGCAAACTGTTGATGATCGCCACCAGACCGACCGTCCCCTGCTCCGCCATGCGATACGCCAAGTCCACGACTACTTCAATCGTGGCCGATGACACCGGCACGACCATGTGGCGCGCGAGCCGCTCGAAGAACCCCCTCAGCGCAGGCTTCATCCCCACGGATTGGGTGAAGCGAAACAGTGCTGTGGCTCTGCGGCGATTGGCAACATCGCACATCAACATGGGCGACTTTGGCATATTGCCCTTATTGCTATTGCTCAGGTTGGTGGCGAGGTGGCCCTGGTAGTCGACAACCAGCAATGCCTGGTTTTTTTCCTTGGCGTGGCTAAGGCGACGCAGTGCCAGATCGGCGCCGTTAATCACCCGCCCCGCAATCACCAGCGGTCGCGGCGGACCGGCCAGCGCCCTTGGCGATGCTGTCATGGCACGCCAGTGCCACCTTGCGGGGACTGCTCCGGTTTGGTGGCCATTTGCACCACGCGCGGCAGGGTGCGAATCTCGCTGAGCTGGACCTCGGTCAGGCCAACGGAATCGGGGTTGCCAAATTCCGCCGCCGCCTTGCAGATCAGCTCCACGATAGCCTCCGCGTTCAATGGCCGCAGAAGCGTTGTCGACCCCATGCAAATGGCCTGGCGCGTGTTTGCGGAAAGGGCACGAGCGCTATCCAGCAACTGCAGCACCCGGCGCCCCTTTTTGCCCGCATACAACAATGCATCGTCATCAACCCGTTTTGCAGCCTCACCCAGCGTGGGATGCTCGCGAATAGCTTGCACTACTGTCTTTTTGGACTGCGTGACGTATTGCCCCCAGCTCACGAACAATTCAATTTCGGGAAACCCGGCGGCCATGGCATCGGCAACCGCTTTGCAGACCAGGCGGTGCCGCTTGGGCGCCGCCTGAAACCGGGGAGAGCCCGGCCAAAACTTCTCCTCCACGGTTTCGTCCATGGGTGCCGTCTGCATCACAATGCGCTGCAGACCGGCAACCCGGTCCCGCAACGCATCGAGGAGGTCACGAGCGGCGCGGCGGTTGAGTACCCGGCCATCCTTCAGTTCAAACTCAACGCCCGATAAAAAACACCTTGCCATGATCTAACTCCTTTTGAAGTGATAGCCATTCGTGGTTGAATGGCAACAATGAAGAGAAGAGCCGTGGGATGGTTTTCGCCAGCTTTTTTCTGACAATTCGCACATCCCTGAAGCAAATTTCAACCGTGAACCGTGGTGCTGCGCAACGACTGTCTGAAGCGAAATTGGTACTCAAAATCGCCGTGTCCGTGCTGCATTCGTGTCACATTGGTGTCGCTTTGGTGCTGATCACAGGAGGGTGGTATGGGAGTAGAAACGCTCTTTGCCCTGGACGCGGCAAACTGGAGTGATCGTGAGTTGGCGTTTTTGCCAGCACATGGTGGCGCTGCCGTTCAATCCTTCTGCGGTATCGACAGCGCCAAAAAGGAGTGGGAAGACCGGGGCGTGTGCGTGTTGCGGGCGCGCAAGGGGTTTGGCAAAAGTCATCTGCTGCTGATTCGTAGCCGCAACCACCGTAGCAGCGGGGTCGCCGGCCGCACCATCTTTTACCCCCCGGGGCGACAACACAAGTTGGTTGACGCGCTGAGCAACCTGCATGCGGTCATACCGCGCTGGTTGCAAAGTAAAGAATCCGTTGACGCCTGGGTACTGGTCTGGCAATTGTCAATTCTGGGATTGCTGGTCTGGATTACTGGGGCAAAATCAGGCGCCAGGAAAGAATACGCCGAGTGGTTTGGCAGCATGGAAGCGCTGGACCAGGTTGACCTGAAACAGCACGGTGACGTACAGCAGGCTGCGCAACTACCCACCATGCTCACCCTATTCATGGGTCGCGTACTGCATAACCTGCAGGGAGATGAATTCAAGGAGGGCCTGGAAAAACTCAATAGGGGCCTCTACAGTGCCAACAACGACTGGGCCACGGCCATCCTCTCGCGCCTTGGCACTCTGAACAAGACCCGCATCGCCATGTACCTGGATGCGCCCGATGAATTGGTGGAACTCAACCAACCCATCCTGTGGCGCAGCATCCAGCAAAGTCTGATGCTCGCAATTTGGAAATTTTCAAAAAGCACTATCTGGAGCGGGGTGTTGAACATCTATGCCTCGGTGCGCAGCGAGGCCTTTGGCTCTGGCCACGATCATCCCGACGTCTCCCTGGCCATGGGGCTCGCAATGTCCCTGCAATACACGCCTGACGAACTGGAATCCATCCTCAACGACAAAATCCGCCAGGCCGACCCCTCACTTTTCGCTCAGGCCCAGCATGACGGCATCAAGCCCATTCACGCTCTGTGGGTTTGAGAAGGTGGTGCATGACAACCGCAGTGCATTGGATGGTCGACCCTACGCCGAGGAAGTTTTTGCTTCAATATTGCGCCATACCCGGCAAGTGCCCAGGGAAGTTGTCGCCATTGGTGGAGCCATCTTTGGAATCAATGGTGCCAAAACCAGGGACACCGTCAGGAAAGCGGTCAATGCACGTGCCAGTCAAAATATCAACGATGCCATAGGGCACTCATTTCTGGGGTGGGACGACCGCTTACATAGAAGCTTTGCCCTACAAGTGCACAAGGAGGCGATGGATGCCAAGAGCCTGGGCGCAATTGCAGCCCTGTATGGCAGCGACGGACCAAAAATCATCAAATTCTTTGTGCGGCACGGCCTGCTTGGCGTTGCCGAGCCCCAGCCACAAAGGCACAGACACTATTACCAGCAAAGCTTTGCCTATGACGAAATCCATGGGCAGGAAGAAGCCAGCTCGGTCAACAAGGACTACTTTCTGGTTCATCCCGCGTTCAAGGAATGGATCATGTCGTTGCCAGAACAACTGCATGTGGAGTTTGTGCGGACCACAGTGGGCGTGATCGGCGACCTGGAGCCCTATGAGGCTCGGGCCCCCATCGTGCGCCTGACGGCATCGCGCGGGCAATTGGACCTCCGGTTAAGGGAACAGCGCCTGGCGGCTGGCGCGCACTCCCATCCACTGATATTTCTTTACATCGTACTTTGGGCATGCCGGGAGACCAAACGGGTAGGGATCGACATCGCTGAATTCTTGGCGGTCTGGGAAAGCTTGAAAAACACCGAACAACTCATGAACGCTGTTCGGCTACCCATGCCGGAACAGGTGGCAGACATGGCCGACAAGATGCGGGAGTGGCAGAAAAAGATCAATATGGACCCCGAAGTCAAGAAACTGCATCGCGCATTTGGCGGCAGCATTTCGCGCCGACCTGCGTTACCAGGCAAAGGCAAAAGCTCTGCAAAGCGTACCGTCCCATTCATGTCCATCAGTGCCAAAAGCCATATAGGCGCCAATACCGAGATCACTATTCCAAGCTTAAAACTTGAAGAAATTGACTGGGATCAAGAGTTGTATGCAATGGTCATGCATTCTCAAAAGAAATCATAAACTGAAGAAATAAATTATATAGAAAGGGTTTTAACCATTAATTGCAAAATAGATTATTTGTATATTTATTCATTTCAAATGAATAGTACAATGTGTTTTAAAAAATCGTAGTTATGTAAAGCCTTGTTTTTAAAGAACTTTTTGAAATAACCAATCAGGCGAAATTCAAAAAATCCCTTTCAATTCAACGTCTTACCTTCTCTTCCATAGCCTGTCGAAGACGCGCATTCGACAACCTTTTGCCTCTCGGGATCGAATGGCTTCCAAGTCCTTGATATATATGTATTTTTTACACACGGGGAAAGTGATATTTGCATCATGTGTCGAAGATCGACACGGCCAGTTGGCATCGGACATTGCGACACAGGTTCCATAGGGCTGCATGGCAGTGTTCATGTCGAAGCTGAGAGGTTTTCATGGGTGTAAAAATACGCTTCGACAGCACTCATTCAAACTCACATAAGAAGCTTGCCGTTCCCTTCTCTGTTGGTTATCATTCAATCCATCAGCCTGGCAAGACTTAACCCAAATTCAGATAGCGCTACATATCATATGTTTGAAGATGAAACGCGGTTGCGTAATTTAAGCTCAAGGGCTATTGAAGGTGTTATTACCGATGAAGAATTTTCCGAATTAATTCAGCTTTCAAAGGCAAAAAGGAAATCCCAGAAAGATAGGGCTGCCCTTTTGTTCAATTTTAGAGAAACCTTTGATAAGCATTCCATCACCATTCATGACCTGTTCTCTGCATCAGATATTGCGGCGGCAATTTCAAGTAAAAGAATAGGTGTTGTGGATGAAACGACAGCTAAACCCAAACGACGGCAATCAGGTGTCAGAAGTGCACGGTTTCAATTTAAAAATGGGCCGGTGTTGATTGAAATTTCAGTCGCAGGCAAGCGGGGGTTTGCGTGCCGGTACTGCAAGGGTCAACCACTGCCAGGTTATGTATCAAAATCATTCAAACTACTGGATGATGGGCAACTGGAAACCAATTTGGCACGCTACTACACGGCCGAAGGGCAAGAGTATTTCGCAACAGTTGACGGCAGTGTGGAATTGGCCAGGCTACTAAATTACATCAAAACCCACCAGGTGAAGCCCCAACTAAGGTAACCCAAGATATGTTTGAAAACGACGCACGGTTACGTGAACTGGGTATCAAGGCTGTTCAGGGCCAGATGTCAGATGAAGAGTTTGCCGAGTTGGCGCAACTCTCCCGGGCCAAACAGCAGGCGCGAGCGGAGCGCACCAAGCTGATTTCGGAACTACAAGCGAGCCTGCGCAGCCAGGGTGTCACCATTCAGGAGCTGTACACCGTAGCCGAGATTACCGCCGCCGCGCGCAACAGTGGCGAGGGGCTTGGGTTACGCGTTGCCGGTCCCAAGCAAGCTGTTAAACCCCCTAGCGCCACACCACGAACTTGGGTGCGGCAAAAAACAGGGTTGACACTGCTGCAAATCAACAAACCAGGCATCCAAGGCTTGCCCTGCCGCTATTGCAAGGGGCAATTGCTGGCCCGCTATGTTCCGGCAAGTTTGAAACAATTGGACGACGGCAATCTGGAGGCCAACCTGGAGCCCCATTACACGGAAGAAGGCAGACAGTATTTCGCCACGGATGATGGGCGCGCTGAACTGGCGCGGTTAGTGCAATACGTGCGCAACGGCAAGGTGAAGCCAAAACCTTAGCCCAAGAAAGCAGTGCAGACGGTCACCATCTTGGCGCTCAAGCATCAGCGCAAAGACGAATACCACTGACAGAAGCTATCAATTCAGTAGCGCTTTACGCACATTCTGCGAGGGCTATAGCCATATTTTACGAATTTTCGGTCAAGACTGGCTTGTTTTGTATATCCTGTATATACTTTTATTTTTTTGGGAGCAGATTTGATGCTGACTCGAATTTTCAAAAGCGGCAATTCGCTGGCCGTGCGCATCCCCCAGGAGCTGGCCTTCATTGATGCGGCGCAGGACGTGGAGATTGAGCGCGTGGGTAACACCCTGGTCGTGCGCCCCAGGGTGCATGAGACGGTTGGTGACCTGTCGGATGTGTTTGCAGCCTTTCCGCAAAGCTTCATGGCTGGGGGACGCGAGTTTCATGAGCAGCATGACCGTGACTGGAGTGGGTTTGGCACTGCTAATACTGCTGCTGCGACCAAAGTGCGGGGTTAACCGGCCATGCGCTTCATGCTGGACACCAATATTTGCATTTATCTCATTGGCCAACAGCCGCCCCAGGTGCGAGCACGTTTTTTGGCGACACCCTTGGGCGATGTCGTGATGTCAGTGGTGACCTACGCCGAGCTCAGGCATGGCATCGAACGCTGCCCGGCTGAGGACCGTGTGGCCGCCAGCCAAGCCCTGCAACGCATGATCGCACGTGTGCCGGTGTTGCCATTTGGTGAACAGGATGCGCACAGCTTTGGTGTATTGGCCGCCGCCGTGCCAGATCGAAGGCGCGACGCCATGGATCGCCTCATTGCGGCCCATGCCGTCAGCATGGGTTGCATTCTGGTCACCAACAACGAAGCCGATTTCAAAGACTACCCGGGCGTTCAAGTTGAAAACTGGACGCTGAAGCCGGAACCGGCCGCTATTGACATCAAAACGATGCAAAACGAGGGGCGCGATTAACGCCCCTTGCGCACCGCCATGCCCGGCATCCGTTTGGCACCAGTGTCCCTCGGCGGCAAACCGGTGTGCTGGGTCAGTATCCGACCCTTGACGGGTTTGGTGGGAGCCGGGCGCGGATCGGGGCTCAACGGTGTCGAATTCTTTTTGCGCGCACTCTGGTAGCCGCCGTCGCCCAGGGGCTGGTAGGTCGGAATCAGGTGGTGCTTGCCATTGCCGATCAGGTCAGCGCGGCCCATGGCCTTCAGCGTCTCTCTCAGCAGTGGCCAGTTATTGGGGTCGTGGTAACGCAAAAAGGCCTTGTGCAGGCGGCGGCGCTTTTCGCCGCGCACCACGTCCACATTCTCGTCGGCGCTCTCCACCACGCGGTGGATCTTGCGCAGCGGGTTGCGACCGGAGTGGTACATGGCCGTGGCACTGGCCATGGGGCTGGGGTAGAAGGTCTGCACCTGGTCGGCACGGAAACTGTTTTTCTTCAGCCAGATGGCCAGGTTCATCATGTCTTCGTCGCTGGTACCCGGGTGGGCGGCGATGAAGTACGGCACCAGAAACTGTTTCTTGCCGGCTTCCAGCGTGAACTTGTCAAACATCTGTTTGAACTTGTCGTAGCTACCGATGCCGGGCTTCATCATCTTGGTCAGCGGCCCGCTCTCGGTGTGCTCGGGCGCGATCTTCAGGTAGCCACCCACGTGGTGGGTCACCAGCTCTTTGACGTACTCGGGGCTCTTCACCGCCAGGTCGTAGCGCAGGCCGCTGCCGATCAGGATTTTCTTGATGCCCTTGAGCGCACGGCCCCGGCGGTAAATCTTGATCAGCGGGTCGTGGTTGGTGGTCAGGTTCTGGCAAATGCCGGGGTAGACACAACTGGGTTTGCGGCAGGCGGCCTCGATCTCAGGCGTCTTGCAGCCCAGGCGGTACATGTTCGCCGTGGGGCCGCCCAGGTCGGAAATGGTGCCGGTGAAGCCCTTGACCTTGTCGCGGATGTCCTCGATCTCCTTGATCACCGACTCCTCGGAGCGGCTCTGGATGATGCGCCCTTCGTGCTCGGTGATGGAGCAGAAGGTACAGCCGCCAAAGCAGCCGCGCATGATGTTGATGGAGAAGCGGATCATCTCCCACGCCGGGATCTTGGTGGCGTGGTCGTGGCTGCCGTTCTCGTCCGCGTACAGCGGGTGCGGGCTGCGGGCGTAGGGCAGGTCGAACACGTAGTCCATCTCGGCCGTGGTCAGCGGGATGGGCGGCGGGTTGATCCACACGTCACGCGCCGTCACGCCCTCGCCGTGGGCCTGCACCAGGGCGCGGGCGTTACCGGGGTTGGTTTCCAGGTGCAGCACGCGGCTGGCGTGGGCATACAGCACGGGGTCGGATTTGACCTGCTCGTAGCTGGGCAGGCGGATCACCGAGCGATCGCGCGGCGGCACCTTGCGCCCCCCGGCAAGTGCCGGGTTGGAGAAGAAGGTGATGGGCTGGATGGTCGATTGGGTCGCCGCAGTGGCTGTGACCGAAGGCTTTGAATCAAATTGGCCGCTAGCCCTCGTGGAACCGGCCTTAGTAGCTCCTGAATTTGTAGCATTCACGCCACCCAGTTCAGCCGCCTCGGCCACGGCTTTGGCGTCGTCTTCCTTGGCGCAACTGCTGCCCTGCCCGGCCGCCTGTTCGCTGGTGGTCTGGTAGGGGTTGACGTGGGCCTCGACGCGGCCGGGTTCGTCCACGCTGGTGGAGTCGATCTCGAACCAGCCGCGGACGCTGCCGTCCGCCTCCCATCGCGCAGATTCGTCGTCGGGCCGGCGCACAAAGGCGGTGCCGCGCACATCGGTGATCTTCTGTACCGGCTCGCGCGCAGCCAGGCGGTGGGCGATCTCGACGATGGCACGGTCGGCATTGCCGTACAGCAGCAGGTCGCACTTGGCATCCACGACGATGGAGCGGCGCACCTTGTCGCTCCAGTAGTCGTAGTGGGCGATGCGGCGTAGCGAGCCTTCGATGCCGCCCAGCACGATGGGCACGTCCTTGAAGGCCTCACGGCAGCGCTGGCTGTAGACGATGGCCGCGTGGTCGGGACGCCGGTCAGGTGCTGCACCCGGCGTGTAGGCATCGTCACTGCGGATCTTGCGGTCCGCCGTGTAGCGGTTGATCATGGAATCCATGTTGCCCGCGGTTACGGCCCAGAACAGGTTGGGCTTGCCCAGCACCCGGAATGGGTCAGCGCTCTGCCAGTCCGGCTGGGCGATGATGCCGACGCGAAAACCCTGCGCTTCGAGCAGGCGGCCAATGACGGCCATACCGAAACTGGGGTGGTCCACATAGGCGTCGCCGGTCACCAGCACGATGTCGCAACTGTCCCAGCCCAGTTGCTCCATCTCGGCGCGGCTCATCGGCAAAAAGCGCGACGTGCCAAAGCGCGCGG
>ERZ724520.655-NODE-655-length-18314-cov-3.783997_pt1 | contig 18314 bp, 13 predicted proteins | sample MGYA00376053_ERZ724520 | MGnify/ENA primary metagenome ERZ724520 (study PRJEB28724, sample SAMN07190886) | activated sludge metagenome | isolation source: activated sludge of sewage treatment plant in Hong Hong | place: USA: Christiansburg, Virginia | collected...
TAAGTAGATTTTTTTCATTGACCTTAGAGGTTTTGGTTGCTGCACATTTGAAGAGAACAATTGAAATCAATTTGTTTTTGAATTTTTTATTAAAAAAATTCAAAAACAAATTTGATAAGTAACAAAAATACAATAAATTTTCAAAACAACTATAAAGCATTAGCCACAATAAATCCGCTTGTCCATGCATTTTGAAAGTTAAATCCTCCAGTTGTAGCATCAATGTTCAAGATTTCTCTAGTAAAATAAAGGTTTTCGTGCAATTTGCTTTGCATAGTTTTGAATTTGATTTCCTTTAAATTAATGCCTCCAGCCGTTACAAATTCTTCCTTGAAAGTGCTTTTTCCATTCACTTGAAAAATCGAATTCGTCAATTTTTTGGCTAAATTTTACAATTGAATTTTGGAAAAATCTCCCCCTTTCGTTTCATCCTCTTGTTTGCTAGAGCTAGGGTCTTTCGAAATATTAAAAACAAAACACAAATTCATATTTAATTACTCAACGGAAATTTTCTGTATGCCCCATTCGTTTACTAATCCTGAACCCATCGCTTTGGTTATGACTATTATATTGTTTCCAACCGAATTACTGAAGACAAAAAACGGTTCTGCATCATAAAAAGTTGTTCCGCTTGTACTACTTGGGACTGGATATTTTTCTAATTCTATTTTATTTTTAAAACTTAGATTCGTTGAATTGTAGATGTAGATAAAAGGAGATTTTTTATTTGTCCAAACATCTCCATTTGTTAGGATAACATATAAGTTATTTTTAATTGACGAATGGTCTAGCCAGTCAATATTTGCATTTGAATCTGTATTTATCTTGCCATTGTAAATCATATCAATGCTTTGGACTTCTGAAGTTTTCAATACAGTTTTGCCTCTAGTAAAAATTCTGTTTCCATCTTCTGAAAACCATAAATTTCCATTCATTGGGTAGTCTCCGTGATAAGGAGAATCATAAATATTTTTTGCAACTCCATTTTGAATATCATATTTTTCAATATCCGATGGGGATAATCCATTATCTGCACCATAAATAAATTTTCCTGATGGATGTAATCTCCCTTTTGTTCCAGCGTAGATAGAACCTCCTGTACTATTTGCTTCGTTGTCAGTTGATATATTCAAATTAATACATCTTACATATTCCCATTGATCATCTTTTGGAAAAACATAAGCCCATTTATTGTTTGCCAAAACAACATCTAGAGCATAGCAGGAAGCGCTGTATGTTTTAATTATTGATTTTGTTTTTAAATTAATATAAGAGATGTGACCATCATGGCCAACAACAGCAGTTTCTCCATCTTGGGAAATTGAAATACAAGTTGGGGTGTAAGTTAAAGGTATGTTATCTATACTTGAAGTATTAGGATTAAAAATGGTTACTTTTGAAGGATTAGCCGAGACGAAAACAAGTTGGTCTTTAACTTTCGAATACTCAGCATCCATTACATCTCCACTCAATATTAATTTTTGCTCTTTAAAATTGTCAATATTGACAGCTATTGTTTCTGGTTTAATATTATTAATAGTCAAATTCAAATTGTAATTTGATATTCCATTCGGCAAACCATCTTTGTTAATTGTAACGGTAATTTCTTTCTGACCACCCACAGCAATTTCTCCTGTATAGGAAGAAAGTGTTATTTTGGTATTTGTATTGTCGATGTTAAAAGACAAAGGTATGTTTCCCTCATTTTTAATGGTAAATACTTTGCTGTTTTCAAGCATAGAAAAATTTAATATTTTCGGAAAAGAGTAAAGTAAATTATCGCCAACAATTCCCTTTAATAAAATACTTCTATTTCCTAAAGTTGTTGTAAATTGTAGTTTTCCTTCGTAAGTTCCCGGTTTTAAGTTCGTGAAATTTGATGTAATTTTAATTTCACTTATACCGTAATTGAGGCTAATATTTCCAGATTCGTGGTCAATAGTTACCCAACTTGGTTTGGAAGTGATTCGGTAATCACAATCTGTTTTTGGTTTAGTGGTTAGGAACAAAGTTTTTGTTTCTGAACTATTAAACACGATAGTCTCTTCTGAAAATACTAATTCTGGTTCATTATTAGTATCATCTGGTGTGCAGCTAAAAAAAGTGGTTAATAATATTCCGAGGTAAATAATTTTTTTCATTTTATGTTTATGAATTAGATGGTTTATTTATGTCCTAATTTTTTAAGTGTTTCTGTTTTGTTGGCTCGAAAAATTTCAATTAATTACTATTTTTTGAATTGCCCATTGATCAATCATATCTTGTCTCACAACTTTTGTTAAAACGTACAAGCGATTTTCTAATGAATTGCTGAATACAAAATTAGGCTCGGATGTATAATTTGTTCCCCCACCTTTATTGTCTGATATAAATATTTTTTCTAATTCTAATTTATTCATAAAAACTAAATTCGAAGCGTCATATATAAAAATATAAGGGATGGTTTTTTGGTACGAATAGTCTCCTTCACAAGCAATTACATAGATGCTGTTTTTCACAGATGAAAAATCTAACCACTTAATAAATGTATTTGTATTTGGGTCTATTGTGCCATTGTATGACATATCTAAACTATAAATATCTGAAGTTTTTAAGACTAATTTTTTTTCGGTGAAAAGCCTATAACCATCTTCAGAAAACCAAATGTTTGGACTATTTGAATAACTTCCTTGAAAACTCGATTGAAACTTGTCACTCATGTCTCCTTTTTGAATATTAAATTTTTCAATTGTAGATGATGATGAATCATTTGATGAATAAATATAGTTTCCAGAGGGATGTAATCTTCCACAAGCCCCCTCGTATATTTGATTATAAATCGTTCTTTTTCCTTCATTATCAGATGCTAAATTCATATTAACGCTTCTTATGTAGGTCCATTGGCCGTCTTTTGGAAAAACATAGGCCCATTTATTGTTTCCGAGAACGATATCAAGAGCATTACAAGAAATACTGTAAGAATTTATAATTGACTTTGATGTTAAATTCACATAAGTAATATGGCCGTTATGACCAACAACAGCGGTTTCTCCATCTTGAGCGACAGAGACACAAGTAGGTGTATAATTTAATGAAATACTTTCTGATTGTTCAGTATTGGTATTAAATAAAGTAAGTGTTGAAGGGTTTGATGAGACGTAAACAATTAATTCTTTATTTTTTGAATACTCAGCGTCAATTACATCTGTTTTCAGTAAAATACTATTTGGATTGGTATTTGTATTTATAATTGGGATAATCGAATCCTTTTCACAGCTAAACAAAGTAGCTATTATTAAAAGGCATATAATTTTTTTCATCTTCGAATATTAGATAAATTTTGCAATTAATAAGTCTTTAACTTAATTAATTGTAAGCAAATATACATAAAACAATTCAAATAGCATTTGCCAAAATAAATCCGCTTGTCCATGCATTTTGAAAGTTAAATCCTCCAGTTACAGCATCAATGTTCAAAATTTCTCCTGCAAAATAAAGGTTTTCGTGCAATTTGCTTTCCATAGTTTTGAAGTTGATTTCCTTTAAATCAATTCCACCAGCGGTGACAAATTCTTCCTTGAAAGTGCTTTTTCCATTCACTTGAAAACTCGAATTCGTCAATTGATTAGCTAAGTTTTGCAATTGAATTTTAGACAAATCAGCCCATTTGGTTTCTTCTTGAATATTCGAAGCTAGAACCAAACTTTCCCATAATCGATTCGGAAAATCGAAAGGAGATTTTTTGGAAATCGCTTTTTTGGCGTGTTCTTGTTTTAAATCTTTGAGGATTTTTTCGGCATCACCCGTGTCGATGTCATTCAGCCAATTGATGAAAATGGTAAATTGATAATTTTTTTCGGATAAAATTCGGGCTCCCCAAGCTGATAATTTCAAAATTGCCGGGCCGCTCATACCCCAATGTGTGATTAGTAAAGGCCCAGTTGAGGTTAATTTGGTGTCTTTTACTTTTACAGAAACCTGTGCCGAAACTCCAGGAAGTTCTTTTATTCTAGAATCTTTGATGTTAAAAGTAAACAAGGAAGGAACGGGAGTAACGATGGCGTGACCAAAAGTTTGCAGCATTTCCCAAATTTTTGGGTTGCTTCCCGTGGCGAGAATTAGTTTTTCGGTAATATAATTTTCGTTTTGGGTTTCAATTTTCCAGAAATTGTCTTTTTTGAAAATGGATTGCACGCTTTGTCCCGTCAAAACCGTGATTCCCAATTTTTGTGTCGCTTTAAGAAAACAATCGATAATGGTTTGCGACGAATTCGAAACCGGAAACATACGACCATCTTCCTCGATTTTGAGTTCCACTCCATGTTTTTCAAACCATTCTACAGTATCGCCAGAGCAAAATTGATGGAAAGGACCACGCAATTCTTTTTCGCCACGAGGATAAAATTTCACCAATTCGTTGGGTTCAAAACAGGCGTGGGTCACGTTGCATCTTCCGCCGCCAGAAATCCTGACTTTTGACAATACTTCGCTTCCACGTTCGAGAATGGCTACTTTTAGTTTTGGATTTTTCTCCACAATATTGATTGCCGTAAAAAACCCTGCTGCACCGCCACCTACGATTATAATATCAAAATTCTGGTTCATATTTTAGTTTGAAATAAACTTTGTCAAAGTTCAAAACTTTGACAAAGTTGTATGGATTGGTTCATATTCTATCTGGAAAATCGGAGATGATTCCGTTTACGTTGAATGATTTTATTTTTTGAAAGTCTTCATTCGAATTCACCGTCCAAGGATAAACTTTAAAGCCTTTTTCTTGCACCAAAGCTACATTTTCTATCGACAATAATACATAATTGGGGTGAATTGAAAAGGCTTTTATTTTTTTGGCAAAAGCCAAAGCTTCTCCTATGGATTCTTCGGTTAAAACGCCAATTCGGATTTTTGGATTTAACAAATGAACTTCTTCAAGCATTTTCCAATCGAAACTAGAAACAAGAAAATCAGTATAATTCCAGTTTTTCTCTAAAATATAATGTTCGATTAAATCAATAACAGGTTTAGCAGTTCCAATTCCTTTGAGTTCAATATTGACCAAACATTTTTGATTTGCCAAGTCTAAAACCTCAATTAGTGTTGAAATTCCTAATTCTTTTAATTGCGAAGAAGTGAAATTTTCGACAAATCCTTTTTCATTCGTCGTTCGGTCAATGGTTTCGTCGTGAATTACCATTATTTCCCCATCGGAACTCAAATGCACATCGAGTTCGATTCCGTCAGCATTTATATCGATCGCTTTTTGGAAAGCAATTAAAGTGTTCTCGGGTTCATAACCTGAAGCGCCACGATGTCCAATTTTTAGAATGGAATTCATTTACATCAATTTTACCGCAAAGATAATTAAGAAAAAACGCAAAGTTCCCAAAGCGTAAATTTACTTTGGGAACTTTGCGAATAATTTTGAGAATTTTGGTATTGGATTATTTTTCCAATAAAACAATATCAAATTCAGTATCAATGATTACTTTCCCATTCAAAACTTCGACTTTTTTCCCAGAATAGGCATCTTTCAATTTTGTTCCATTTTCGAAAACAGTTCCTACTGAAATTTCTTTTGGTCCCTTTGGTAAATCCAAACCAATAACTACTTTGTCCGCGAAAGTATCATTGGTAAAAGTTCTACTAAAAACATAAGGACTTGCCGAAATTTGTTGGTGAATTCCTGCTCCAATTGCTGGATGGTTTTTTCTGAAATTACCTAGTTTTTGCCAATGCAAAAGCACTTTTTGAGTTTCGATATTGGTTTTTATTTCCTCCCAATTCATCATCGAACGCAAAGTCGCATCTCCTATAGTTCCCGGAATATCTAGAGGACGAGCGCTTTCGTCGCCATAATACACTTGGGAAATTCCCGGAGCAAGCAATAATTTTGTTCCACTTTCAAATGTTTTTTCACGTTTCTTGTCATAAGGAGAACTGTCATCGTGCGAAGAAACATAGTTCATCACCGTATTTCCTTTCAAGTCATTTTGAAGGATAGAATTGTATTTAGAAAACAATGCTTCGTAATTCATTTTGGCTTCGTTTCTAAAGTCAAAATTGATTAAACCAGTAAAACCATTCGCAAAATAATCCACTTTTTTGTCTCCAAAATCAAATAGTTTTTTTGCTCCAATGTTGTAGCCATACACTTCGCCAACGGTGAAAAAAGCATTGTTGTCCAATACTTTATCCGGATTATTCTTTTTGAAATCGGCAAAGGATTGGTCGCAAACTTTCTTAAAATCGGCCCAAACATCTTCGTAAGTGTGCTTCGCCGTATCCACTCGGTAGCCATCAATTCCATAATCGGTGATGTAATCCGATAGCCATTTCATAATGTAATATTTTGGCGCACGAGGATAACCCGTTTTAGTAAAAAACGCATCCAATTCGGCTATTTCTTGTTCGTAGCGACCTTCTTTTTTCCATTTTTCGATTAAGAAAGGCGGCAAAGCTACAACTTCATTGCTTTCGGTTTTTACATCTGGAAGATTTTCGACCAAGGTGCAATTGATGTAAGTGTCATACGATTTATAAGAGCATTTTGGAGAAGTTCTAACCCAATTATTTGGATAAGCGGAATCTTCGGCAGTAACTGGTCCGGTGTGATTGATAACAGCATCTAATAAAATACGAATTCCTTTGGCGTGAGCTTTTTGAACTAATTCAGCCAAATCTTTTTTAGTTCCAAAACTCGGATCCAATGCCGACCAATCTCTTGTCCAATAGCCGTGAAATCCATAGCTATAACCAGTTCCTTCGTCAACGCCATCGTGAATTTGTTCGACAACGGGCGTCATCCAAATGGCATTTATCCCCAGTTTTTCAAAGTAACCTTCGTCTAATTTTTGGATTACACCTCGAATATCACCACCTTCAAAACCTCGCAATTTTCCAGTGGGTTTATTTCTATTGAAAGTATGATCGTTCGTTTTATCTCCGTTGTTGAATCGGTCGATTAAAAGAAAATATACATTGGCATTTTCCCAAACAAATGGAGTCTTTGAGGCTGTTTTTGTTGTTTTAGTTGAGGAACAACTGGCGAAAACTAAAGTAATTGCAAATAGTAGAATTAATTTTTTCATAGGTCATTTTTTAAAACTATTAAGAAATTAAGGTTCATTAAGGTGTTCTTAATTTTTTAGTGGTTTGTTTTTTTATTTTTATAATTGAATTTTGATTTCCGCTTCCGTTCCTTTTTTCCAAGAAACTGGAATTTCTATATTGTTTTTAACAGTTTTGAAAGCAATGGTTTTTCCATTTACGGTTACTGATTTTGCTTTTATATTGTGGACGATTAACGCAACATTTTTATCGAATGATTGGAAATTTTTCCCAACTTCGGAATTCAATTTGACAACTACTGTTTTACCATTTGCATTGCCATTGAAATTCAAGATTTCAAATGCTCCTTTTTCGAAAGCGTTTGCCGTTGTACCGTCGTCATTGTATAGTTTCCCAAAACTTTGAGTGGTTTTCGCATCAAAATAATAATGCAAATCGAAGTTTTCCAACGAATATTTCGATGTGTTTTGAATGGTTTTTATCATCGGAATAAAAGCACCACCACGAACAAAAACTGGAATGTGGTCTTCAACAACCGCTATTGATGCCGTTGTTCCTGCCAATTGTATTTCGTCTGTATATAAATCAAACCAGTTGTTGTTTTTTGGAAAATAAACCGAAGTTGAAGTTACCGCAGATTTTGTGATGGGTGTAACCAAAAAATCATTTCCCCAAAGATAGGTTTCGCAAACGGTCAATAATTTTGAATTTTCTGGTTCTTCAAAAAATAACGGACGCATTAACGGTGTTCCTTTTTGGTTGTTTTCGAATGCCAAAGTGTAGTTGTAAGGCAAAAGTTGGTAACGCAATTCGACTTGTTTTTTTGCTTTTGCTTTGGTTATAATGTCTTTTCGAGCCACTTCCGAAGCGACTTCTTCCTGAGCGTGTGGACGAAATATCGGTTGGAAAACGCCGTATTGCAACCAACGAACATACAGTTCATTGTCGAAATAATCGCCTGCAAAACCACCTAAATCCGAGTGCATATAACCCATTCCCTGCATTCCCATTTGCAAAGAAATTTCGGTTTGCGATTGCAATCCGCCCCAAGAACGGCTTACGTCACCAGACCAAGGCATCATTCCAAATCGTTGCGAACCGGAATATCCGGCACGCATTAATATAAACGGACGCTGATTAGAAAAGTCTTTTTTGTAACCATCTGCGATTAATTTTGCCCAATTGTGTCCGTAAATATTATGTACTTCATCTGCGCTTCCACCGGCAGTTATGGCTTCGGATGGAAAAACTTCGGGTTCTCCCAAATCGCCCCAAAGTCCGCCAACACCTTGATTGATTAGTTTTTTATAAATATTCCAGAACCAATCCTTTCCATCAGGTTTAAAAATATCGACGATTCCTGTGTTTCCAAAATAAAAATCATAGGTGAAAGGTTTTCCAGCTTTGTCTGTTGCCACGACTTTTTTGTCCACGGCTTCTTGCCATTTTTTGGAAGTTGTCAAAACAAAAGGTTCGGTAATCAGAATTGTTTTTATGCCTTTGGAATTCAAATCGGACATCATTTTTTCGGGATTTGGGAAGGTTTCTTTTTCCCAATCTAAGTTGCCCATATTGCCTTTCATATCCTTGCCAAACCAGTACAAATCCAGAATTATAGCATCTACAGGAATTTGGTCGTCTTCGAATTTCTTGATGGTTTTCTCGACTTCTTCTTGGGAATGATAGCCAAAACGACTAGAAAAATTTCCCAAAGTCCATCTCGCTGGCAAAGGTTGTTTTCCGGTTAAATCGGTGTAATTCGAAATCAAATCGGTCCAAGAATCGCCCACGATTACTTGGTAAGTTTTTCGGCCAGAAATGGTTTCGTATTCTAATGTGTTTGTTTTATTTGAATCTAAATCCAAGTAACCAATAGCGGGATTGTCAAAATGAACGGCATACATTTTCGATGACAACACAACGGGAATGCAGAAATTCATCAACTTAGAATAGGTCTCGTAGCCATAATCTGCTCTATTGTATAAAGCTAATTTATTGCCACGACGGTTCATACCCAAAGCGCGAGCGCCACCGCCATAAAGCATTTCGTCTTGTGAAATATTAAATTGCAAAACCTCAGTTGAATCCGCTTTTATGTTGCCTTTTACATTCTCTAACGGAATGTGTTTTTGTTTGAAATACCCATTTTTTTCAGATAACAAAAGTTTTTGTTGATTGAAATACGAAATTTGAAAGGGTGATTTTTGGATTGTTACTACAATTCCTTTTGTGTAAAGACTTATGTAGCTCGGTGTTTTAATTATTTTTGAAATTCCTCTTTTTGGAGCTAAAACTACGGCTTCTGAAGTTGGATTGTAAGTTTCTCCTTTTGGAATAAAACAAGTTTCTATAATTTTTTCAGAGTAAGCTTTGATAATATATTTACCACCTGAAGTGTTGATTTCTAATGTGTTGTTGATTTCTTTAAAACTTTCAAATTTCCTATTTGCATTCTGTGCAAAGGAAAGTGAAGTTATAAATAATAAGAAAAATAATTTTTTCATAGTTTATTGTTTTAAACCTCAAAGGTTTGAAGAAACCTTTGAGGTTTGGTATAGGTGAATTTTTATTTCAATTCCAATATCAAAACTGATTTTGGTTCCATAGAAATTTCTTTTGTAACATCGATTATTTTGTCGGTAATGACGTCTTTTCCGGTTTTGTGATTTTGGATATTTTCTGCGAAACGAGCCGTGTTTATTGATTTGGTTTCATTGCTGTTGTTGAACAAAACCATCACGCTTTGCTTCGCCAGTTCGCTAGCACTCGGGTCGGTAGTATTGTATCTGAAATAGACATAAGTATTGTCTTCTGGGATATAATGTGTCATTTTACCAAAATGAATAACCGATTTTGTTTTTCTCCAATTGAAGAGTTTGGAAGTGAAATTGAAATAGTCATTTTGTATATCGGTTCGTCCTTCTTTGGTAAAGGCATTGTTAGTGTCGCCTTGCCATCCGCCTGGAAAATCTTGACGAATATCGGCATCGCCATTGTCTTTGTTTCCTGCCATTCCAATTTCGGAACCGTAATACGTTTGCGGAATTCCTCTTGCAGTGGCTATCAATGCCATCGCCATTTTGTATTTTCGAAGGTCGTTTTGATAGATGTGATTGATGCGATGCGTGTCGTGATTTTCGGCAAAAATCAACAAATTGTTGGGGTTTGGAAACAGAAAATCATTGGCGAAATTATCGTAGATTTTGTCCAATCCTTTTCCCCAATTGCCTTCATCGACATTGAAAACTTGCAACAATTCGTCCGATAAAATAAAATCCATTACGCTAGGCAAATGGGAGTTGAAATTTTGAATTTTACCTATTGGGCTGTCTTTTTGCCAAAAAGAAAGTTGGGCTTGATCGCGCATCGAAATTTCTCCAACTATATTGAAATTAGGATATTCATCGGTGATGGCTTTGGTCCATTTTGTGATGGCGATTGGATCTGCATAATTGTAGGTGTCCACTCTAAAACCATCTAAATTGGCAGATTCAATCCACCAAATGGCATTTTGAGTAAGATAATTTAAAACCAAAGGATTAGTTTGATTCAAATCGGGCATCGATGGGGCAAACCAGCCGTCCATACAGACTTTAGTGTCAATTTTAGAAGCATTTATATCGTGAATTACAGTTCTTCTATGATTGGTTTGAGTGAAATTTTCAAATTGGTGAATCCAATCTTTTGTTGGCAAATCTTTCATCATCCAATGCTGCATTCCCCAATGATTGGTGACATAATCCATCACTAATTTCAGGTTTTTTTTGTGCATTTCGGTCGCTAATCGAGCATAATCTTCGTTGGTTCCGTAGCGAGGATCAATTTTGTAAACATCGGTTTGTGCATAAGTATGATAAGAATAAACCGCTTCGTTGTCTTCGCAAAGTGGGGTTATCCAAAGGCTTGTAGCACCCAATGCTGCGATATAATCCAAATGATTGATGATGCCTTGAATGTCGCCGCCGTGTCTTCCTTCGGGCAATTCTCGATTGTATTTTTCGGTGGTCAATTTATCACTATCGTTATTTGGATTTCCGTTGGCGAAACGGTCGGGCATTATCAAATACATCATATCTGAGGCGTCAAAACTTTTGCGTTCGGCTGAGTTTTCCCTTCGTTGTTTTAGCGTATATTTTTTGGTAAAAGCTACTTTGTTATTCTCATTGAAAAGGAAATGAAAGTCTTTTGGAGGAATATTTTTGGTATTTATTGTAACAAAAATGTAGTTCGGATTTTCGGTTCTTTCCACTTTTGCAATTGGAATAGAGTTTGAAGTGGTGACTTTATATTTTGCTATGTTTTTGCCATAAAACATGATTTGTACTTCAGGGTTTTTCATTCCTGCATACCAAAAAGGAGGTTCCATTCTTTCGATTTGTGCAAACATAGTCGAGGTCGTAAAAATTAAGAACAATAAAAATAGTTTTTTCATTTGGAATATTTTTAATTTTTTTAAACCATTAAGAAATTAAGGTTCATTAAGTTTTTTTATTCGTCACTTAATCTTGCGAAATATTCATTTACAAAAGGTTTAGTAGATTTTGTAATATTTGTAGTGTTGAAATTTATTAATAGACCTTGCGGTCTTTCTAGTAATTTCATATAGGATAACAATTTTGCTTCGTGAATTGGATGGAAGTTATCGACAGTTTTTAATTCGACAATTACGCAATCATTGACTAGAAGATCAATTCTTAAATCTGTTTCTGTTTCTAAATCATAATAATCAATTTTAACTGTAAGTTGTTGTTTTACATCATAACCGTTTCGCTCTAATTCATATTTTAAACATTCTTCATAAATACTTTCCAACAATCCCGGACCTAATTTCTTGTGAACTTTTATAGCAAAGCCAATGATTTCATAAGACAACTGAGTTACTTCTTTTTTAGTCAAATAAATTTTCATAGTCTTATGTTTTAACCATTAAGGTATTAAGAAAATTAAGAAAAACTTAATGAAACTTAACGCCTTAATGGTTTAGAATTATTTGTAAATAAATGTTTTTATTTTAAACTGTTTCTTAAAGATTCGGTTTCACCAAAACAGCTTCTTCATTAACAAAAACAGTCAGTTCTTGAGTGCCTTCGAGCGAGAATTTTGTTTCATTGTGATTGATTTCTACTTTCAAAATCTGGTTTCTGAAATTGATTTTGAAGGTATAGCCCGTCCATTCTTTTGGGATTTTTGGAGAGAAATGTAACGCATCATTTTTGACTCTCATTCCTCCAAAACCTTCTACAATACTCATCCAAGTTCCTGCCATCGAAGTGATGTGACAGCCTTCTTCCACTTCTTTATTGTAATCGTCCAAGTCTAGTCTTGAAGTTCTTAAATAGAATGTGTAAGCCATATCCATTTTGTCCAATTTCGCTGCTTGAATCGAATGCACGCAAGGAGAAAGGGAACTTTCGTGAACGGTAAAAGGCTCGTAAAAATCGAAATGTTTTTCTAATTGTTCTCTGGTGAAGTGATCTTCAAAGAAGTAAAACCCTTGTAAAGTATCGGCTTGTTTGATGTAAGGCGAACGTAAAACTCTGTCCCAAGACCATTTTTGATTGATTGGTCGTTGTGATTTGTCCAAATCTTTTACCAAAACCAATTCTTTGTCCAAAAAGCCATCTTGTTGCAAATACACGTCGTGTTTTTCCGAATACGGAAAGTACATATTGCCTGAAACTTTTTTCCAATCTTGCAATTCAGCATCCGATAATTTTACTTTTTCGATTATGCGTTTGTGGTCTGAAGGATATTCTAGCGACACTTTCAGGATTTGTTCGTGTGCATAATCGATACACCATTTTGCAATATAATTGGTGTAGAAATTATTGTTTACGTTGTTTTCGTATTCGTTTGGACCGGTAACTCCTAGAATTACATATTGGTTTTTATCCGTCGAAAAATTAGCTCTTTGGTGCCAAAAACGGGCAATTCCGATTAAAACTTCCAAACCTTTTTCGGGAATATAACTGTAATCGCCAGTGAAACGATGGTAATTGAAAATCGCAAAAGCAATCGCACCATTTCTGTGAATTTCTTCGTGAGTGATTTCCCATTCGTTATGACATTCTTCGCCATTCATGGTCACCATTGGATACAAAGCAGCACCGTTTTTGAAACCCAAATTATCTTTGGCATTTTCAATCGCTTTGTCCAATTGATTGTAGCGATAGGTCAATAAATTTCGAGCCACTTGTTGGTCTTTGGTCGCCATATAAAACGGAATGCAATACGCTTCTGTGTCCCAATAAGTGGAACCTCCGTATTTTTCTCCTGTGAATCCTTTTGGACCAATATTCAAACGAGAATCTTTTCCGGAATAGGTTTGATTCAATTGAAAAATATTGAAACGAATGCCTTGTTGCGCTTTCACATCACCTTCAATGGTGATGTCTGACATTTCCCAAATTTTGGCCCAAGCTTCGATTTGTTCGGCTAATAATTGGTCATATCCTTTTGCTAAAGCCTCTTTTATTACGGCTTCGGCGGCTGTAAGAGTATTTTCATGATTCAAAGAAACGGTATAGCCACCTATTTTTTGGATAGATGATTTTTGTCCTTTTGCAATTAGAACATCGTATGTGAATTGAATTTTATCGGTTCCAGTTTTAATATTTGAAGGAGAAATGTTGCCGTTTTTATCATTTACAAAAATGCTATTTTGCATAAAAGTAGTTGCCTTGAAATGTGTTTTGAAGGTTTGAGCGGTTACAAAAGCTTCATTTCCGCTACGTTTCACATCCAATGGTTCCCAGAATTTTTCTTCCCAGTTGGCATCTTCATTGGTAACACCAGCATCAACATAAGGTTTGAAAACTATTTTTGTATCTTTGTTTATAGCGGTAATTTCATAATTGATAACTCCCACTTCGTCCAAATTCATACACAAAAAGCGACGAATATTTACCCCAATTTCGGTTCCGTTTTGCAAAGTGGCTTCGAAAGAGCGGTTGTACCAACCTTCTTTCATATTCAACTCACGATGGAAGTTTTTTACTTCCGTACACGTATTCAAATCCAGGTTTTCATCATTGATTTCAACATCAATTCCTATCCAATTTGGTGCGTTTAGTACTTTGGCAAAATATTTTGGATACCCATTTTTCCACCAGCCCACTTTCGTTTTATCGGGATAATAAATTCCTGCAATATAACTTCCCTGAAAAGTTTCTCCGGTATATTTTTCTTCAAAATTCGCTCGTTGTCCCATTGCACCGTTGCCAATGCTGAAAAGACTTTCGGACGATTTTACGCTCTCTGCATCAAATCCTTCTTCTATGATGGACCAATTGTCTGCTTTTATATAATCTTGGTTCATTTTTTTCTTTTGTTTAAAAGTTTAAAGTTTCAGGTTTCAAGTTGTTTAACCTGAAACTTGAGACTTGAAACAAATTTTATTTTATCAAATTATCAATAAAGGTTTTATCCATTTGGGTAAAATCTTTAAATAAATATTTTGCTTCGTGCAATGTTGTTGCCTCTCCAATTCCTACACTGATCATTCCGCCGATGTTTGCGGCTTGAATTCCTGCAACCGAATCTTCAAAAACAATTGAATCTTCGGGTTTTGTATTCAATAATTTGGCGGCAAGCAAGAAAACTTCGGGATCGGGTTTGGCGTTTGAAACATCATTTCCATCAACAATAGCATCAAAATAGGCAAGTGTTCCTGTTTTTTCGAGAATGGGTCTGGCGTTTTTACTGGCTGAACCTAAGGCTATTAATTGGTTGCGTTCTTTCAAATAGTTTAAAATAGGCATCACTCCTGGCAAGATTTCGCTTTCGTCCATATCGACTAAATAGGACAAATAATCTTCATTTTTTTGAACGAGCCATCTGTTTTTATCTTCTTGCGAAGCAGTAACTTTTCCTATTTCCAGAATGATATCGAGCGAGCGTACGCGGCTTACTCCTTTTAATAATTCGTTATTTTCGTGTGTAAATTCGAAACCTAATTCATTGGCGATTTTTTTCCAAGCTAGAAAATGGTATTTTGCGGTGTCCACAATTACGCCGTCAAGGTCGAATATAAATGCTTTTGTATTCATTATTATTTTTAATTTTATTTATTGGATGCTGCCTTTTCTTTAACAAAAAATACTGCCAGTCCGGCAATCAACATGGAGACTCCAGCGATTACAATAATAGCTATTGGAAAACCTCCAAAGAAAGTGAGTATTGTACTTCCTAATAATCCAGCAGCGATTTGAGGAATTGTGATCGTTGCGTTAAACAATCCCATATAAACTCCCATTTTGTCAGCTGGTAATGAGCCAGAAAGCATGGCGTAAGGCATAGCTAAAATTGCTGCCCAAGCTAATCCTACTCCCGAAATAGAAAGTAATAAAATGGTTTTGTCGTGTACAAAATACATCGATGCCAATCCAATTCCTCCCATTAAAAGCGAAAAACTATAGGTTTTTTTTCTGCCAATTGATTTAGCAATTGTTGGAATAAGTAAAGAAAATAAGGCTGCAACTGCGCTGTAAAAGGCAAACATAACTCCTGTCCAATCTCCAGCTTCGTTGAACCCAATAGATTTTGGGTCTAAGGCTTCTGCTCCCCAAACCTGATTAGCTATAGCTCTTGTGGTATAAACCCACATTAAAAACAAAGCAAACCAAGAGAAGAATTGTACAATTCCTAACTGCCAAAAGATTTTTGGAGCGTTAGAAATCAATTTCAAGACACTTGTTTTTTCGGTTACAGTTTCAGATTCCAAATCAATATCATTGTATAATGCATGTTCTTTTGGTGCATATTCTTTGGTTCTAAAAACAGTCCAAAGAACAGTTGCCAATAAAATAGCTCCTCCGATGTAGAAAGACCAAATTACAGATGCTGCCACTTTTTCGCCAGCAGCAGGAACATTTGCAACTCCGGCTTTAGCAAGAATCCAAGGCAATAAAGAACCAAAAACAGCTCCAAAATTGATTAGGGCACTTTGTAAAGAATAACCCAAATTTCTTTGTTCGTCATTGACCATATCGCCAACAAGAGCTCTAAAAGGCTGCATGGTGACATTAAATGAAGTGTCCATTAACAGCAGCATGACTGCGCCAAAAATTAATGGTGGCAGCAAATAGGCAAAGTATTCTGCATTGGGCATAAAAAACATCGCCAAAGCCGAAACAATGGCACCAAAAAAGATAAATGGAATTCTGCGTCCAAGGCGAGTCCAAGTTTTATCGCTAGAAAGTCCTATGATAGGTTGTACAATTAAACCTGCAAGAGGTGCGGCTAGCCAAAAATAACCAATGCTATGAACATCAGCGCCGAGGGCTTCTAATATTCTGCTGGTATTGCCATTTTGAAGTGAATATCCAATTTGTACTCCTAGGAATCCAAAGCTTAGATTCCAGATTTGCCAAAAACTTAATTTGGGTTTTTTCATTATCGTATATTGTTTTAAATGTACGATAAGCACCATGCTTATCAAAACTTAACTTGTTTTTCGAAGTAAAAGTAACAGTTTTGAATTGTGTAAATATATTAAAAGAAGTTAGAAGTTAGAAGTTAGAAGTTAGAAAAGTATTTATTTTAAAAACTACAACGTAATAGTGTGAATAAGTTTTAGTTACAAGTCCAGTGGGAATGGCAAAAAAATAAATATCAATGGCAATATCAATGGCAATAACAATGGTAATAGCAATAACTTAAATTACTTGAATATTGATATTGCCATTGCCATTGATTTTTTTAGAGGGTTGATTCTCGTTCTATCAAATGGGTTTCGATAACGACGGTTTTATAAATTTCGTCTTGTTCTTCTTCGGATTCATCTTCTTCGGCTTCCAATCTTTCGATTAGAATTTTGGCAGCAACACTACCCATTTCGGCTCCGTTTTGGCTTACTGTTGTGATAGTGGGTGTTGAATATTTTGAAATAATTCCATCGGTAAAAGCAATAACAGCTAGGTCTTCGGGAACTTTTATTCCTATTTTATTGGCCATTTTGATGATGGTTACGGCAAATAATTCATTCACCGCAAAAACGGCATCAATAGCTTTGTCTTCTAGTAATTGAGCGATAGTGATTTCGCAATTGTCAACATTTTCAATTTTGATAATTAAATTTTCATCGAATGGCAAGCCGTTATCTCTCAATGCTTTTATGTAGCCATCGGTTCTAAATCTTCCTACGCTAACATAATCAACTGTGGTTACGAGGGCGATTTTTTTGCGGCCTTTGTCGATCAAATTTTGAACGGCTTCATAAGCGGCCAATTCGTCATTTATAATTACTTTGTCACAAAGAATATCATTGGTAACTCGGTCAAACATAACCACGGGCATTCCTTGATTGATTACTTCGGTAATGTGATGAAAATCGCTTTTGAACTGTGTTTCTTTCGAGAGTGACATGATAAATCCGTCGATGCTACCATTGGCAAGCATTTCCATATTAAGGACTTCTTTGTCGAAAGAGTCGTCCGACAAACAAATGATAACACTGTAGCCGTTTTCGTTAGCGATATGTTCAATCCCATTGATAACTGTCGAAAAGAAATAATGTACAATTTCAGGAATAATTATTCCTATGGTTTTTGTTTTTCTGTTTTTCAAACTCAGTGCAATATTGTTGGGTTTGTAGTGATAAAATTTGGCAAAAGCCTGGACTTTTAATCTAGTTTCTTCGCCTATTTCAAGGCTGTTTCTCAGTGATTTTGAAACTGTAGAAATGGACACATCCAATTCTTTTGCAATTTGTTTAAGGGTGACCTTCTTTTTCATGTATGTAATTGTATAAAAATCATTTTCGTAATAAAGATAAAATATTATTTAGATTATGACAATTTAGAGGCGAAAAAATTAAATAAAACAGAAACTTTTCAACACTATCACGTTTTCGTAACTGATTTAAACTTTACCTTTGTCGGAAGTGTTAATAATTATCTAATTTTACTACTCGAAGTAAAGGTAATTACAAACAAAAACCAAATTAATTTAAACTAAAAGTATGAAAACAATTTACAAAAAGTTGTTATTTTTATTGTTATTCCTTCCTTTTTGTGTTCTAGCTCAGAACACAATAGGCGGAACTGTTCTTGATAAAGTTACAGGGCAGCCCATTCCAGGAGTAAATGTAAATGTACAAGGGAGCACAACTGGTGCTTCGACAGATTTAGACGGAAAATTTAGATTATCAAATGTTAAAAAAGGCGATAAAGTCGTTTTCTCTTTCATTGGATATAAAAGTGAAACCGTTGTATTTAGTAGTCAGCAATCGATTTCGGTACAACTTGAGGAAGATTCAAGTCAGTTGA
>ERZ724520.662-NODE-662-length-18234-cov-4.604489_pt1 | contig 18234 bp, 15 predicted proteins | sample MGYA00376053_ERZ724520 | MGnify/ENA primary metagenome ERZ724520 (study PRJEB28724, sample SAMN07190886) | activated sludge metagenome | isolation source: activated sludge of sewage treatment plant in Hong Hong | place: USA: Christiansburg, Virginia | collected...
AGTAAGTTTGTTTGCTTCGTGTTGAGATTTTAATTCTTCAAAAGTTGTTTGTTCTTGGGTTTGTGACATTTGTTCTACCATTGTGGGTATTTAACTATAAGATTAAAATATTCTGATATTAAGTGTGGTGCCAAGAGGCAGGGTCGAACTGCCGACACCAGATTCTTCAGACCTGTGCTCTACCAACTGAGCTATCTTGGCGTGTACTAAATTTCGGGAACGCGGGACTCGAACTCGCGACCTCGCGGTCCCAAACCGCGCGCTCTAGCCATCTGAGCTAGTCCCCGAAACAAGTGATACTACTTGTAATTAATAAGAGGGCTTTTTCAAGAATAAGTTAAACGAAATTTAACTCTTCCGTTTTGGCAAGATTTATTTATAATTTTTACGAATGAGTTGATATTTTTAATTCAATGATTATTAATAATGTAGCACCCAATGAATTTTAGTGCCACGCTTTAGTTATTATTACTCCATTAACATATGAAAATAGAGTTTAATACTGGAAAGAACGAAAAAGATTGCCTCAATTGTATCGCATCAGCTGGAATGTATAGTGTTTTCTCTGGAAAAGCGCTTATAGACGCGGATGAGTTGTTTTTTGGTATCATTAATTATATCAATACACAAGACTTTTGACCTGCGTTTTTTGAGCTTATCGGACTGAAGAAAATCAATACTATTATTAGCTATGCCAATCATCATTATATTGTCGATTTAACACAAAAACCACAACATATTACAGCTCATGTTCAGATTGCGGGTAGATTACAGTCTCAGATTAGCGCTGCTAAGGTTACTGAAGAAGATAACTTCATAGCTTTGTTGGCAATTGCCTGCGGTTCCTTGTCTCCAGAAACTCTCATATGGTGCAAGGAGATGAAGCTTGGACTCGGTAAAGCCATGAAATATCTACCGATGTTGGCAAAGCGATCAAGCGCGAGTAATATCTCTTCAAAGAAACTTTTTGACCTGCTCACTCTGCTACAATCAGAATATAATATATCAATTTCCGAACTTAGCAATATGGATATTGTAGAACTTCAGATATTTGCAAATGAATTATCATCAGAAGAGACCAATATCTTGCAAAATGACCATGAAGCCCATATAAATAAGGAACTTATCTCACTTTTGTTGAAACTTATGGAAACATTACAAATGACAATTTCTGAAAAGAACCCTATCAATAAGAGAATGAATCCCCTGCTTGGTGTAGGAGACCTTCATATGGACGAAGAAACCGCTACAAATGATGAAAATAACTCACTGATTGAGATCAAAGAACAAGATGATGAAGGTGAGACTCAAAAGAAATTAACGATTGATTATTTTGGTACTGATCTTACGAAACAGGCTTTGAACAACGAGCTTGACCCCGTAATCGGTAGAGACAGAGAAATCAATCAGATTATCTATACATTACTTAGAAAAACTAAAAATAGTCCGATGTTGATCGGTGAAGCCGGAGTAGGTAAGACTGCTATCGTGGAAGGTTTGGCTCAAAAGCTAGCTCAAGACGATGTGCCAGATAGACTGAAAGGATATAGAGTGATCAACTTGGATGTTACAGGAATGATAGCTGGTACCAAGTATCGTGGTGAATTCGAACAAAGATTGAAATCAATCTTGGAGGAAGCGAGTGACCCTATGAATCAGATCATTGTGTTTATCGATGAAATCCACACCATCATGGGAGCTGGAGGTCATGAAAACAATGATATGGCTAATAGTATCAAACCTATGCTCAGTAGAGGTAAGATCAAATTGATCGGTGCTACTACTTTCGATGAATATCAAAAAAACATCGAGAAAGATGCTGCCTTGAAAAGAAGATTCCAAGAAATCAATGTAGATGAACCAAAACCAATGGATACGGTGGCTATTCTCAATGGTCTCAAAGAAAGATTTGAACAATTTCATGATGTAAATATTTCTGAAGCTGCTATTGAACATGCGGTAGGACTTTCAGTAAGATATATCTTGAACAAACATCTTCCTGATAAGGCTATTGATCTTATTGATGAAGCATCTGCAAGAAAGTCTGTACTCTTATCTAAGCTTGAACGCAATGATGAATACACAGAAGCTATGGATTTACTCAAAGAAGTAGAAATCAAAATCCAAGGTGCTGTAGGAGAACAAGATTATTTCAAAGCTGCTGAACTCAAACAAACTGAATTAGAACTTAAAAATAAAATTAAAACTCTCAAAAATAAATCAAGTATGCCTTCGCATTTGAGACCAATCATTGATGTTGAAGATATCGGAAGAGTATTGAGCGACAAGCTCGGTATTCCTACTGAAATCATCAATGAGTCTGAAGTAGAAAAACTTACTCACCTCAAGACGGTATTTGATAGTCATATTTTCGGACAAGATGAAGCGGTGGACAAAGTTATCAAGTCTATCCAAAAATCTAGATTGTCTGTGATACCTAAAAATAAACCGATTGCGTCATTCTTATTCTTGTGACCATCGGGAGTTGGTAAGACCTATACTGCTAAGATGATTGCAGAACATTATTTCCATGATCCTAAATCTTTGATCAGAATCGATATGTCAGAGTATATGGAAAAATATAGTGTATCTAAAATAATCTGATCAGCACCTGGATATGTTGGTTACGATGAAGGAGGTTCACTCACTGAACAAATCAGACGTAAACCATATTCAGTATTATTATTTGATGAAATTGAAAAAGCAGATAAATCTGTACTCAATATTTTATTACAAATATTGGATGAAGGACAACTCAAAGATAGTAAAGGAAGAATAATTGATTTCAAAAATACAATTGTAATCATGACTTCAAATATCGGATCAGAGTTCTTCTCACAAAAAGGAAAACAAATCGGATTTAGTTACAAACAAGATGAAGCTGGAGATCACTTTGAATATGATCATGTGAAATCTTTAGTACTTGATAAACTCAATGATTATTTGTCACCAGAGTTACTCAATAGAATTGATCACAAAATAGTATTCAGTCCATTGGATTATAAACAACTTACAAGTATCTTTACTAAACTTTACAATCAATTTGCTGAACAACGAAAAGCAAACGATAAAGCTATTGTACCTACTTTTACTGATGAAGAAGTACAAGAGAAAGTAAAAGAATTGTATGATCCACAATATGGTGCGAGACCTATTGAACAATATATTTACAATGCTTTGGAAGATCAGGTAATTGGATCTTTACTTACTCATAAGTAATTACAATAAATTAGCTCACTGAAATGTAAAAATGCAAGTTAAAATACTTGCATTTTTATTTTTTCTAATTATATAGGTACTTACTAAATATATTTTATATTTTTTTATAAGTACAATGAAAAAAAAGACGAATAAAGAAACAGAAAATATTTACGGGATTCTTCACACCATTGGTAAAAAATGGTCATTGGAATTATTGGAACTTACTAAAAAAACTTCTAAGTCTTACACAGAATTACAAAAAGAATTAGGTATCAATTCTAAGCTTATCTCAGCTAAATTGAAAGAATTCTTGGATATGGATTTGTTGAGAAAAGAAGGAGACAAATATAGTTTAAGTAAGTTTGGAAAAAAACTTATGAAGAATCTCAAACCAGTAACAAAAGCTATTTCTAAGTTTACTGACGAAGGTATGAAAATATTAAAAAAAGAAAGTAAGAAGGGTAAAAATAAAGCTGTAAGTAAAGGTAAAGAACTCAAGAAAACTATGGCTGCTAAGGTAGCATCTGAAGCTAAAGAAAAAATTGTTGCGCCAGCTAAAAAAGTAATGAAGAAAGTAACTAAGAAAGTTGCACCAAAGAAAGCTGCTTCTGCTGTTAAAAAAGTTATGAAGAAGGTAGCAGTAATGAAAGCTCCAGTTACTAAAGCTAAAACTGCTGTTAAAAAGACGGCTAAAAAGGTAGCTAAGAAAGTGAAAGCTCCAGTAAAAACAATGAAAGCTGTAGTTAAAAAAGTTGCACCAAAGAAAATTATGATGAAAAAACCAGTAGCTAAAAAGAAAATAGTAGCTAGTAAACCAGCAATAAAAAAAGCTGCGGTTAAAAAGGTAGCTAAGAAAGTTGCTCCAAAAAAGAAATAACTCCGCTGTACAGCGGAGCTAAGGTACAAAAAAAATGTTTGATTACTCAAACATTTTTTTTAAATCTTCATCTTTAATCATCGCTACTGTCCATGTAGGTTCTCGTATGAGATTGAGTATAACTTCATAGTTGGGATACATTATTTGTACGCTTTCTCTTGCTGCGTTTGGTAAGTAGTCTGCGGCAGGACATGCTGGAGTCGTCAATGTCATATCTATGATGATTTGTCCTTCAATACGAGTATTTACCAATACTTCATCATCTCGATAGGACTCTTCCTCATTTTCCTCCCCTTCAGTGGGAGTTCCAGGAATGATTTGTATACTATAAATAAGACCCATTGTCCAAATATCCACCAGTGGAAACTCTGGATCAAACACGGTCTTTATGCAGTCAATGACTCAAGATTCTGTAGGCACTTTACAAATAATAGATAATAAATATATAATTATAATATGAAAACAAAAAAGCAAATCAATCAAGAATTGATGGTTATTCATGAGCTCTTTCCGAGTAATACCACAGAACTCACCCGAGAAACCCCTTTTCAACTGCTTATTGCTGTAGTTTTATCTGCTCAAAGTACAGATAAACAAGTTAATAAGATCACTTCTATGCTTTTTCAGATTATAAAGAATCCTCAAGATATATTGGAGTTAGGGCTTGATAAGCTGAAAGACTATATCAGATCCATTGGTTTTTTCAATAATAAAGCAAAGAATATTCTTACACTTTCAGAACAGTTGATCAATGATTACGATGGAGTAATCCCCTCTTCATTAGCGGAACTTGTGAAACTTGCGGGAGTTGGTGAAAAAACTGCAAAGGTAGTGATGCATCAGCTCTATGATTGACAATATATTGCTGTAGATACTCATGTTCACAGAGTAGCGAATAGACTGTGATGGGTGGACACCAAACTCCCAGAGCAAACAAGCAAGCTTATAGAAAGCCTCATCTACAAAGATAATATCTACCTCGCCCATCATGCTCTCATACTTTTCGGAAGATACAAATGTAAGGCAGTTAGACCACTATGTGAGACTTGTCCCCTACAAAAAAACTGTATCTATTTCAATACAGTTATGAAGTTCAAAATTAAGAAAATACCCCTAAAATAATTTAATAAAAGTCCCCTGCATTTCCTGGACCTGAAATTGGATATAGATCGTCTGTAGCAAAATATGCTTTTGAAGAAAACTTAATATTGAGTCGAGCTTTTATGGTTGCTAATTTTTCTCTATCTAATCCACTTATTGTTCTCAAAGAAGTTAATTTTGCCATAGTTACACAATAAGCATCAATACCTAAAGAACGAGAAATATAAACACTTCTTGCACAATAATTCAGATGATTTGGAATTAATAAAGTCTCTACTTGGAAATTATTTTTTGCTCTATACATACTATCATAAGTATCAAATCCTGCAAAATCCAAAAAGATATCAATCTTAGGAATCTGATTATCTATAAGATATTGATAAATAGCTTTTGTTTCATTGTAATTAGCAGTACCGTTATCCGCACTTACCAATATTTTTTTCACCTTTCCAGTCTTATACAGTCTAATTGCCATGTCCGCTCTATCACGAACAATCCCTCCAAGAGCTCCATTTGCATATACCTTGGCTCCAAGCACAATCACTGCATCAAAACTTCCCGCAACTTCTTCAAAACTCAGCATATATTCATTCGTACTTCTATCCATTCTATAGTTTATCCATGATACACAAATAGTAAGGATAAGAAAAACCAAAAAACCAATAGGTAATATTCTATCTTTCAATAATGTAATGATGGATTGTTTTGTAAGTTTCATGCGTATGTAAAGAATTTAATTTGGAGAAGGAATTTTATTAATAATCTGATCCAGTAAAAGTTCTACATTTTCACCCGTCTTTCCACTTACACAAATAATATCTTGAAAAGGAATTCCTAATAATGTCTCTATTTCTTTGGCAACAATTTCTGGTCTCGCCGCTGGTAAATCTATCTTATTTAAAACTGGTAATACCTCAAGCCCATATTCAATCGCCATATACAACACCGATAAGGTCTGCGCCTGAATCCCCTGACTCGCATCAATAAGCAGTACTGCACCTTCTACTGCAGCCAATGATCTACTCACTTCATATTGAAAATCCACATGTCATGGCGTATCAATCAAATTGAGTTGATGATCTTTCCATGTCATTCTTACTGGAGCAAGCTTTATGGTAATTCCTCTTTCTTGTTCGAGTTCCAGTTTATCCAATACTTGTTTATTTCCACTTACCGTTTTTTTTATCGTACCAGTAATCTCCATCAATCTATCAGCAAGTGTACTCTTACCATGATCGATGTGCGCTATAATACAAAAGTTTCTTATTTTTTTAATATCTGTCATAGATTTGTAATTTTAAAAATAATCTGATTAGTTTTTTATATCTTCTGCGTTGTCTAAACTTTCATAAGCTTTATCTATTTTGTCTTGCATGAAGTCCATCAATCCTTGAATATATTGACTGCTAAAATCAAACTTTACACCTCCCTCTTGGAAGATCTCAGGCATAGTTTTAGTATCTCCAGTTTTGAGTAAGTTGATATAATTTTTAACTCCTTGTGCTTTATCCGTCAGATAATTTTTCCACATTGCAATTGCAGCAAGTGAAGCAATTCCGTATTCAATATAATAGAAAGGGTAATCAAAAATATGTATTTGTTTTTGCCAATTGATTCACAAATAGTTCATATATTCCTCAGTCCATCATTCATAAGTTCCAGTTCTCGTATCTACAGGATACTCTTGAGTAAGTTGTATTCGTTTTTGATGTCTTTGATCGTGTGTGTGACCAATATTTGTGTAGAGTCGTTGTTGAAATAAATCTACCTTAGAAATCCATGGGAATATCAAAAGATCATCTTCAAGTTTTTCAAGTACAGCAATATTATAATCTGATTTATTTGGGAAGAAATTATCAAGCTTATCAATAGACAATAATTCTTGTGCCATAGATGCTATTTCACATACTTCTGAACCAGGATGTCTTTGATAAGAAGGTTCTATGCCACTTGTGTAATAATGATGAAGAGCATGTCCGCATTCATGAAGCATAGTAAATAATCCATAACTATCTGTAGAAGCATTCATGAAAATGAAAGAAGTATCACCCATCGCCAAAGGATAATTGTAACCTCCTGGTCACTTACCTTTTCTTGTATCTAGATCCAATTGATTGAGATCATTCATCTTTAATATTAAATCTCCAAATCCAGGATGAGTTGCATTGAGAGTTGCAGAAACTTTTTGTACAAGATCATTAGAATTTTTATAGCAGTCATTGGTAGTCTTAGAATATAAGCTTACATCAAAATCATAAGGCTTGAGTTCTACTCATAGTATTTCTTTTCTATGTTTTTGAATAGACTGACACAGTGGAGTAATGATATTTTTGATTGCGTCGTGGAAACTATTTACATCTGCAATAGTATAATCAAATCTATTATTTGAATAGTGGGCATATTCTACATAGTTAGGGAAGCCTGAATTGAGAGCAACTTTATTTCTCAAATCAATCAGCTTATCGAGAAGTTCATCCAGAAATTTACTATCCTGTTCTCTTCTTGCATTTACTTTTTCTCGTACTTGTTTTCTTACTGCTCTATCGTTATCTTTGAGATATTTTTCTGCTTGTTTGAAAGTTATTTCTTCTCCATTATGTTCAATAGTCATTTTGGAAACTACCTCACTATACTGAGATGTAAGTTTTTCAATTTCTTGCTGAAGAGGAATATTTTCTTCCTTAAATAATTCAATCGCTCTTTTTGCAGATCTCATAAAAATATAATAAGCTCCATCTAGTTGATCAGCAAATTCAGACTCTACAATTTTCTTATTGAGTAAATCAGAAGTCTTACTTCGCTCTGCTTGCACCTTATCAATAAATGATTCATAACTTTTTTTGAGTTCTTCATTGGTAGTATCACAAGTTTGTTTGATATATCTCCATGCAAAATCTTGAGATAAATAATTATCTCCATTTGCGCGATCTGAAATAAAATCTTTAAGTTCTTGTGCAGAATTAATTGTTCTTTCCAATAATTCTTCATAGTAAAATTTTACATCTTCCCATGAAGTAATAGTTATTTTCATTTGTTCTAGTTGATTTACTCTCATATATTTAAAAATCAAATTAATAAATTAAGCTAACTACCCTTCCAACGCCAAACCATCACCGATACCTTTTCGTAATGAGGAAATCATTTTATTTTTTCTCTTTCCATATAGTACGATCATCGCTAAAGTCCACAAATTACTAATCCAAAATCCAACACAATAGAACAATAATTTTTGGAAGAAATTAGCATGTTTGAGGACAAACCAAATACGATGTTTTGTTTTGAGATATACTTGTTCTGGTGTAGATATGAATGCGAGTGAAAGTTTATCTTTTTTTCTTTCTCGATGTTGTATTTCTATAATTTCAGAATTTAATAAAGTAATTTTATTTTTATAGGCTCTATAACTCCATTCCAAATCTTCATAGATAAAACCAAACTTCTCATCTCGTTGATTACGAATGAATGTATCTCTCGTGCTGAATAAACAAATATTTCCTATGAGTTGAATTTCATCTTTTTGATTTGATTTGAATAATTTAGTAAGTCCAAGATTTTGTCGTAACTTACTTTTCCATTCACTTCCGAATTTAGGAATTGGTCGACAGAGTAACCAATTGTACCCTGTAAATCCTTGTGATTGAATGGTGTTGGTATTTGATAACAAAATGGTAGGATAGAGAATCACCTCACCATGATTGTTTTTTACTCCTTGAATATGTTCATCCAACATTCTTTCAAGAATATCATCCTGATGAAAGTAAATATCATCATCACATACTACAACATAATCAGCACTTACTTTTCGTACACCAAAATTTCTTGCTGCGCATACACCGTAACTTGGTTGATTCATTACTTTGATATCAAGTTTTGATTTGAGTGCAGAAACTTTTTCCAATAAAGGAGTTTTAGCTACATCAAAATCAATCACGATAATTACCTGAGAAGGTGTGATTGTTTGTTTTTTGAGTGACTCCAATAAGTTAAATAACTTAGTAGTGTCTCAGCTTCATCTTGTAGGAATAACTATACTAATCATACCAATATTTTTTGGATAAATTATGAAGAAGGAATTGCCGCCATATTGAATTGTTCCAGACTATCTTGTTCAGTCATTTGGATATTGTATGTAGTAATTACATTCTTGAGAAATTCACGAAATTTTTGTTCATCTATTTTCCATACTTCTTGTTCTTCAGCAAATACTTTTTGAATATAGCTAAGATAAGTTTGGAAGCTTACAATAAAATGATAATCTACAGGAAATTCGTTATTGAGTCAAAATTCATCTGCTTTTTCTTCATAGAGTGGAAGCATACAAGCTACAAACAATTTTGCCATAAAGCTTGCTTCACCTAAGTTATTATTAATCCAGAAACAACCTACACTATCCCAAAACTCATCAGAACCTTGATTAATGAAGAGGAATTTTATAAATTCAGCTAATTTAGAATTTGTAGCAACACTTGCTCAGATTCATTGACGCGCCTTTCTTGCTTCTCCTAGTCCTTCGTTCACACGCACTAAATCCTCTTGTGTAATCTCCGAACTTCACTCCACACCACTATTTCACGATTCAAATCAGCCTATTTCTATCTCAGCCATACGCGTTAATAAATGATTAAAAAGATAATAATAATCTGAATAACAATAATCCCTCAATACATAACAATTTAGCCCATACATACAAGAAAAAACACAAGTTTATGATCGCTTGTGTTTTTTCAGAATTGGATTGAAATAAGCTTAGTGTCCTGCTGGATACATTTGAACGTTTCCAACTTGGTAATCACTTGCTATGATTGTATAGTCTCTTTTTTCTTGTGCAGGACCATTATCGATTTGTTTGTCAGTTTTGATGCGGATTCCAGAAGTAATATACAATGATGGACTACCTCCGTATAAAGGATATTTTTGAGTGAATACGTAGATATTTTCATAACTCGTAGCGTTTACTTGAGTAGTAACTTCACTATTCATGTTGTAGCTATAGTAAGGACTATTACCTCCTCTTTTTAAGAATGAGAGTAAACTATTGAGATCAAGTTTAGCACTATCAGCTTTGAGAAGCGTGAAAGGCAAGATTTGTGCATTCATACTATTGATACCTTTATTATTTACTTCTAAACTAAGACCAAGTGGTTCACCATAACTTTGATATACAGTTTTACCATTTACTTTAATTGGGAAGATAACAGTTGTAGAGTAAGATTTACCTTCTCTCATGATTCCGCTATAATCATAGTTATTTCTATAGGTAATTACTGGTTCTCCAAGTAATTTTTTGAAATAAGTAAGTGATTCACTTTTAGCAACGAAGTCTTTTGCCATCTTTAGAGCATCAACATCAGCAATTGCATCTGTAGCTTGGATGTATTTAGTTTTATTTGCCCAGAATGAACAGTTATTGAAATCATAACTATAGGTAAAGTCTCCTTCTTGAACACCTACTGAAACGATTTTAGTATTTGTAATTCCTAATGATTTGAGGATATCTTTTCCATCACATTTTACTTTCATAATCGAAGGTTTTGAATTCATTACATAGTCTGAAAGCTTGAGAGCATCAAAATTGTAAGTAATATTACCAGCATTTGGATATTCTGGATCAATCCAGATAGAATCAGGTGCAGTATTTGCGTTTACTGAAACTGTCGAAGTAGGTGCGATTTGTCTTTTTGTTACAGCAGGATCCGTTACAGCAAAAGCTTGCAAAGTGCTTAAAGTAAAAATGGCAGCTAAGAATACAGATAAGAATGAGTTCATAGTGGTGGTGGAGATAAATATAAATTAAAAAAGGATATTCTTCTATTAAGAATACTCTGAGTATACTAAATTGTGACAACTAGGAGTTGGGAATAAGGGAAAATAGATATAATAATCTGATATTTGTGTGGTTAGTAATTAAGCCAAAATTCCACACTTTTTGAGGATGGAAATATTTTTGTTGATCTTTTTTTGATAAGGATATGGTTCTACATCAAGTCCTAGGAAAGCAGCTACCAAGAATACATGTAGTCTACTACAATATATTTTTTCTGCACCTGTGAAAAGTGAGAGAAACTCATTTCGTTTTCTTCGATCGAGTATCTGCAATGATGGATGTGTGGCTTTGAGTTTATCATAACAGATAATATCATCCTGTTGAGGATTGGTCGTGAAAAATGCAGGCAGGAAATATACTTCTGATCATTCTGATATTTTTTGTCTGACGATGTCTGACAATTCTAGAGTTCGTTGTTGAGAAAGTGGATTGGTGTTTACAATGTAATATGGCTTACTAGATTTATGTGTGCTTTTCTCCTTGTCTTTGATAGCTTTCCCAAACTCTGAAAGGGAAACAAAACCATCTGGAGTATTCATGGGAACAAAATAACTCGTATCAATAAACCATTCTGCATTCTGAGCTCCAAATTCTTGAGCAACTTTTACACTCTCTTCATCTCTGACATAACAAGCTTTCGCACTATGTACTAAGAGTTTAAGTAATAAAGAATTGTATCGTCTTTTTGGTTTTTGGATACCACCCATGATATATAACTTTGTGTTCCAAGCGAATAACTTACGGAAAAAATAAGGAGTCAAAGACCAAGACCAATACAGATAGCTCCCTGGAGTTTCTTCTGTGAATAACTCCCCTCCTCAAATTATAAAGGTATCACAACTCAGATAAGTCCACAAATCTCCAAGTTTATTTTTCATAAAGCGGAGAGATGATCTTATTCCATGAGGAATTTCTTGTATATAGTGTAATTGTTTTTGATGATCTGGAGAGAAAAAGTTATTATTAAATTTTTTGAGAAAAGGGAGATCTCCCCCGCTTACAAAGAGCTTTTTATCTTGTTTATTATTGAGTAAAAGATGGAGTAAACCAATAAGAATAAGCTCATCACCAAAATTGTGATGCCCCCAATTCCCGATACTACAAATTTTTTTTCAGTTGATAGGAAGAATGTGTGAAATAGATAGTTTTCAGTCCTGCATTTGAGTGTAAATTCAATTGAAATAATAAGATACAACAGTATATATTATCCACCTAATTACAATATTGACGAGGGTTAATATTTATGATATTGGAATTTATATTGTTGGAATCTTTACATATGCAGGAAAAAATAAAAAGATATATGCATTCTTTAGAAGATAATTTCTTTGGTTGGTGGATAAAGAACTTCAGAATATCAGTTATGCTTACAGTATTATTGATTGGTTATGGAATCTATGCATTAGTTATTATACCAAAGGAATCTTCTCCTGAGATCAAGTTTGGTCTCGTGATGGTTAATACAGTCTATCCAGGCGCTAACCCAATCGATATCGATCAGCTTATTACTACAAAGATTGAAGATAAGATCAAAAGTATCAATGGTATCGACAAGATAAACTCTACTTCTTCTGTGGGAATCTCGAGTGTTGTTGTTACTTTGAAAAACGAAACAGATACTAAAGATTTTATAAATACTCTGAAGACTGAAGTGGAAAAAGTAGCGCTTCCTACTGATGCTAAGGATCCTATGGTTTCTGAAATTAGTACAGCCAATGAAGTCCTCTTTGAACTTATGCTCTATGGTGATTCCAAAGAATTTACGAGTAATCACCTGAGAACTCTTGCTTATCAAATGGCTGATGATCTCCAAGGGAAATGACCTATCGTGGACGCTAAGATTGGTACAGTATGAGATGGAATTAGTAATTCTGCGGGTTCTACTACCGACAATCAATATGATATAGAAGTACTTATTGATGAGAATAAAATGCAACAATTGGGTCTCACTCTCCCACAAATTTCTCAAACCATCAGAGTATTCAATAATAATACTCCGCTTGGAAACTACACTCTCGGAGATCTCAAATACGATTATAGAGTGAGAGGAAAGGTGGAATCTCTCAGTGATCTCATGCAAGTTCCTATCAATATTAGCAACCAAGGACCGGCACAGTATATAAGATTATCTGATATCGCATTAGTGCAAAGAAAATATAATGATGAATCGTTACAATTTGGTGGTACTTCTGAATCTACAGGAACTATAAATGTAGCTACGAAATTAGTAATTTACAAAGCTAATCGTTCCAATGTGTTTAAAGATGCAGGAGCGGCCAAAAAACTTATAGAGGATGAAATTAAAAAACCACAATATAAGGGAATCTCACTCGATTACACGACAGATCTTTCTGAGATTATTATTGAGGATTATAAAGGGTTAGCATCAAATGCATGGCAATCTGTGTTACTTATCTTCTTGGTAATGCGATTTTTTGTGGGATTGAGACAATCATTGATTGCTACTTTGGCGATGCCTTTGTCCTTCTTGATTACCTTTATTGCTCTCAATCGATTTGGGTATACCCTGAATTTCTTGACCAACTTCTCTTTGATTCTCACCTTTGGAATGGGAATAGACACGGTGGTGGTTATTATTGAAGCTGCCTATGAGCTTATGAAAAAAGGATTTAATTCTAAGACGGCAGTACTTTTAGCACTCAAACAATACGCTAAACCAAATATTACAAGTTCCTTAGCAAATATGGTAGTGTTCTTACCTATGCTCGCTCTTCCAGGTATTATGGGTAAATTCTTAGCCTATATTCCTATTACTATTTTTATTACACTCGCAGGAAGTCTTTTCTTAGCTCTTTCTATCAATAATGTATTATTCTGGAAAGTAAATAAAAATCAGAACTATTATTATAAAGATAATGAAACTCCAGATGATGAGGAAGAAATATTATTATCTGATGTAGAGAATCAAATCTTGTTCGCGGAAAGAGAAGGTAAAACTGCTCTCGATCCTAGTAAACAAACTGCTACAGATAAACGAATTGGAAGAATGGCTCACTGGTATAGTGAGAAATTACACTGGATGATTGATCGTCCATTCTACAGAAAGATGGCTTACCGAGGACCAGTAGGATTATTAGTACTATCATTTGTGTTCTTATCTGGAGCAATTGGTTTCACTATTTTCCCTTCAGGTGATAATGAATTTATGAATATGACGGTAACTAGCAAAGTTGGTACAGTTACTGAAACACGAACTCCTTATACCACAAAACTCAATCAGATTATTTCTTCTGTTCCTGAGCTTAGAAATTATACTATTGATGCAAATGGAAATGTGGTGAATGTGGCTATTAGATTGGTAAAAAAAGGTCAAAGAGATAGAGATAGTTTTGAAGTACAAGAAGATTTATTGAAGCAACTCAATTATCTGGTAGAGTTAGGATATAAGGTAGAATCTAAGGTACAAGAAGGAGGGCCTCCCGCAGCATCAGCTGTAGGAATAAGTCTAGTGGCGGATAATACGAATTTATTGAATACTCTGAAGCAGGTGTCGTTGGATTTTGAGAATTATCTCAAGACTTTAGATGGTACTATGAATGTTAACAATAGCAGCAATAACAATCCTGGGCAGTTTGAATTTACATGGGATACGAATAAATTAGCAGAACTTGGATTAACTCCACAGGACTTTACAAGCGAACTACTTCCCGCTCTCCAAGGACAAAATATAGGAACTATGACACTAGAGAAAAAAGATAGAGATATCATCATTAAGTATAAAGGATTTGATGATAATATGTCACCTGAAACCTTGCTTAGTACGGTAATCAATACCAAAGTGGGACCAATTATGCTGGGGTCGGTAGCTGAATATACTATTGATCAAGCTCTCAATAGAGTATCAAGAGACGAAGGAGATCTTACTATTTCTGTAAATAGTGATTTGGTTCCTGGAAGCATTCCTACAGATTTTCAACCAAAACTTGTAGAATATGCTGAACAGTATCAATTCCCAGAAGGTATTAGTTATAAAGTAGGAGGAGAAAATGCTGAAAATGCAGAGCTTATTCAAGCAACATTTGTAGCCTTCGCTATTGCGATCTTCCTCACATTCTTGATTTTGATCTACCAATTTAATAGTTTCAAACAGTCTACGATGATTTTGTATAGTATAATCACTGCTATGCTCGGAGTAAATATCGGATTGTTTATTACTGGAAACCCTTATAGTATGCCATTTATGATCTGATTTATTTCCTTGATTGGAATTGTCGTGAATAATGCCATCTTTATTATTGATAAAATAAATACCAATATAACCGCCTGATTACCTCTCAAATTAGCTATTCTCAATGCTGGTTCTACAAGGTTTAAACCAGTGGTTATTAGTTCACTCACTACTATTTTGGGAATTATTACTCTTGCGCGAAAAGATGAATTCTGGGCAGGATTGGCTCGAACAGTGGTATTCTGATTATTATTTTCTTCATTTATGACTCTTTTATCTATCCCAAATCTGTATTATGCAGTATATAAGAAAAAAGGAGAAGAAATTGATCTAAAAACTGAATAAAAAACCAGATAAATACACCTATAAATTTGCATTTTCTGCTTATATTATGTATCATTAATGTATATTTAAAAACATTAGGTATAGCTTTATTTGTAATAGGATTTTATGTTAGATCTTTCATCAAACGAATACTTCAAGGCACTTTCCAAATCTATTGCTACAAGCGATATTGTGAAGCTTTTCGACAACCTTCTTACCATTGCTACTGAACAAGAAGCATCAGATATTCATATCGAACCCTATGAAACTTTTTGTAGAATAAGAATAAGAATAGACGGAATCATGCACGAATTGATCCAATATCCCAATTCTATCCATGAAAATATTATTGCAAAGTTTAAGATTGAATCGGGACAAATGAGACCGGATGAAAAAAGAATCCCTCAAGATGCCAGAGTTTCCAGTATTACACTTACTCATAAAGAACTGGATCTGAGAGCTAATACCCTGCCTACAGTTTGGGGAGAAAAATTAGTAATGAGAATTGTGGATAAATCTAAGAAAATTCCATTATTGGAAGAACTCGGAATCGAAGGTTCCAATATGGAAATCTTACTCAGAAACTTGAATTACCCGAATGGTATTATTATTACTACAGGACCTACAGGAAGTGGAAAGACTTCAACTCTCTATGCCTGTCTCAACAAACTTAATAAAACAGAAGTAAATATTCTTACTTATGAAGATCCAGTGGAAGCCAGATTTGATGGGCTGAATCAAGCACAAATCAGAGGTGACATAGGATTTAACTTTGCCTCAGGACTCAGAGGATCTTTAAGACAGGATCCGGATATTGTTTTGGTATGAGAAATCCGTGATTGGGAAACTCTTGATACAGCTATGGAAGCTGCCATGACAGGACATTTGGTATTCTCGACTTTGCATACTAACTCGAGTGCGGAAACCATTACAAGAACCTATAATCTTGGAGCCAAATCTTATCAATTGTGCGGAACCTTCAATCTTATTATGGCTCAAAGACTTTCAAGAAAGATCTGTCCTCATTGTCAGGTAGATCATTCCATAAAAGATTCAGATCATTATAATTACGCAAAAGAATCACTTGCTCACATGGATGCAAAAAAACTTGAAGATGAATTGAAGCTCAGAGGTATTACTCAAGAACAATGGAAAAAATTCTCAGATGGGAATATTACTATAGGAACGGGTAAACTTCCAAGTGGTGAAGTATGTACTACGTGTAGCGGTACTGGATACAAATGAAGAGTCGGATTATTTGAATGTATGGAATATGATGATTTGCTCAAAGATATGTTATTACATGATAAAACCGCTTTCGAGGTAGAAAAAGCTCTTCTTGAAAATGGAATGATCAGTCTCGAACGTGATGGTATTTTCAAAACTATCAAAGGTTTGACTACCCTTGAAGAAGTGTACAGACTTAGTAAGCATAGATAATACTTTTATAATCAGATTATTTAAATAATTAATATATTGATACGAGATGTGTCAATATATTTTTCCTTAAATTAAAAATAAAGGGATTAGGAAATGAAATCAAACAGATAATCGGTAGTATTAGGCATTGAAAGTGGGCATAAGATTGCTATTTTTCAGGTATTATTAAAAAAATAAAGTCTTCTTATTTATCTTGTTTGTTGTTGCTTGTCATGAATGGAAATTTTAAAACACGAATTCTCGGTATTTGTGTAGCATTTTTGGGAATATTTGGAACTCTTATTCTCAGAGAATATATGGCTAATCATACCTATTATTATGATATGCTAAGTACGAGCACAAATTTCTATGTTATTATAGCAACTTTGGTAAGTGCAGCAATTCCATTGGGATATATGTTGTATAAGAAAAATGCTTCTTTGAAAGGAGTAACAAGAGCAACCTGGATAGGACTGGTAGTATACGGAATACTGTATGCCAGCATCAGAGAAGATATTCTCGGTAGCGGAATGATCATGTGGGTAGTAAACTCTGCATTGGTTTTCTGATTATCAGTATTCATTCTTTGTGGACTTGCAGCTTTAGGAACGTATATCTACAAAAGATTATATCAAAATGCGGAATGGTCTTGGAAGTCTATTATTCTTTCTTTCGGTATTGGATTCGGATTATTCACTATTTTCAACTATGTTCTTATCTTACTCAATGTTTACTATCCAATTGTAAACTGGTTACAACTTGTAGCGCTTGGAGTACTTGTTCGATATCAAAGAAATACTTTGAGAGAAATCGGAACTCACATCAATCTTTCAATTAGATCATTATATACTAAAAATCGTACAGGATATGAGTGGATATTAGTAGTACTTCTACTTTTCTCTATTTCATATTATTTCATTGGTTTCCAATTAGCATACATTCCATATCCTACAGCGCGAGATGCAAATCATGCCTACATGCTTATTCCAAATGCAATTTCTGGAGTAAACGGTTGGAACGCAGTTAAGGCAGGATACTTACCAGTTTATCTTTCATTTGTATCATTCTTCTTCTCTATTATCAAAGGTTTGGGTGGAAAGTTTTGGATTGCTCCTGATACATTTGGAGTACAATTCAACTATCTTACAGCAATGTTTACTTTCATTACTACACTTGGAATTATAGGAAAAACTATTCAATTAGTAAAAAGAAAAGATGATACTGATCAACAAGAAAAATTGAGTATGAGTCTAGGATGGTTTGTAAAACTTCTTTGGTTAACTTCTGGAATGGGAGCTT
>ERZ724520.663-NODE-663-length-18233-cov-5.847618_pt1 | contig 18233 bp, 26 predicted proteins | sample MGYA00376053_ERZ724520 | MGnify/ENA primary metagenome ERZ724520 (study PRJEB28724, sample SAMN07190886) | activated sludge metagenome | isolation source: activated sludge of sewage treatment plant in Hong Hong | place: USA: Christiansburg, Virginia | collected...
TGCCTTTTCGAAAACGTTTGGCTGCGCGTGGTACGCTTCGCGCCCGCCGTGCAGGATACCAGCCACGGCGTAGCCTATCCAGACCTCCCGCTTCCCTCCGCCCTTAAATTTATAGGTACTGAAGTCGTACCACTTTAAAGGCGAGTAAAGGCGTAGCGCCTGCTTATCCTGTTTTGTGAGGTCGGGCGTTGTGTCGTCTATGCCGAAATACCCAGAATGTTGAGCGCTGGCAACTGTTGCAAAAAATGCAAGGGTTGAGAAGAGAAGTATTTTTACCATGCGTTTTTCCATGTTGAGCCGTTATAAACTTGCTGCACTCCCGTACTGCTATCCGTTGCCGTGCAGTCAGAACAATAAATAGTGCCGCCTATCTTCTTAACAGATATGTTATCTCTTTGAGATATGGTTAGTAACGGCAAAACTGCTTGGTTGCCCGCAAAAATTATATCTCCATTTTTGCTTTGATCTACGCCGTTGCCCGCTACAAACTCGATATTACCCCCCAGAGCAGACGCGCTATTACCGCCGATAAAGTAAAAGGTTCCGCCGTTTCCGCTCGTTCCGCTCCCTGCAATCATATTGTAATTACCGCCCGTTGCCCCGTTCCCGGATTGTAGGGTTACGGCTCCCCCTGTTTGCGTATCCGTATCACCGGCTCTGAAATTTATTTGCCCGCCATTCCTTCCGCTGCTATTACCAGCCGTTACCGAAACCTGCCCGCCGCCCCTGCCGCTGCTATTACCCGCATTTATAAGTACAGCGCCGCCGTTTCCGCTCGTTCCGCTCCCTGATTTGATTTCAATATTGCGAGCATTTACAGCGCCTTGCGGAGCAGAAGCGACAAGGAGTGCGTTATTATAAAAAATTCCAGTTTCTGCACTATTTGAAAATGAATAGGAAGGGGCTGCCGCGCTGCCATCGGGCGCAAGTAGCGGCCACGACCATCCTTCGCTCGCAATCAGGGTTTTTGTGAGGCCCACATCCGGGATTGATCGGTCGTTAGTGAGGATGTCGGGGTATTCATCGACGTATTGAAATCCAAGGCCGTTATCTGTTGATATTGTAGTGGTCCCCTCCACCTCAAAAGAAAGGTCATTCGTAGGTTTAATAAGAATATTATTATTTGCCAAAAAAGATTGGTCCTGCGCCTCAAAAAGCAATTGGTCGCCGCCAAAAGACAGTGCCAATATGTTTAAAAACGAAAGATTGTGGCCACCCCCATCAACAGAAACATTCGACGGAAGCACACCATCGCCTCCGTAAATCCCGTTACCGTCCGCCCCCGCTGGAATAGTAACCGTACCACCCCCATCACTCAACGTCAAATCGTTGCCGTCAATGGAAAGGGTTTGTAGTTCGTTGGTCGGGCTATTGTCATCCGCGCTTATTGTAATGTCAGGCGCGGCTCCGGTGATCGTAATGCCCGAACCGGCAGAAATATTCGTGCCGCCGCCACAATTCAGACAGTGCCATGCGCTCGAATAATATTGGTATAGTTCAGGCGTGGAGCATGAATTTACCGCAAAATTGGACTGATTGTAACCGGGTGTGTATGCCGGAGATGCGCAGCCGGATACCTGATCTATCCCCGCCGCATCTTCATCCCACGCCATCGAACCGGGAAGCCATGTGTATTTTTTGCCCGTCAGTAAATCAAAACGCCAACGCGTACCAACACCCGAAGGCGCGGCAGTAGGAGTGCCGGTATTGTATCCAACCGGAGCCGTGAACGTGCCTTGTGAAGTCCCCAAAAACGGGATGAGAAGCAAAAGGAATAGTAATTTTTTCATAAGGGAGAAACTCGTTTTAGCGTGTTATAAATTCCGGTGTCCGTTAATTCGGAAAACCAATAAGGATCGTTCGTTGTAAGTCCGTCTGCTATCGCCTCTTCATCATTCGCGTAAGATGGTAGCGAATCAAAATACGCTTTGAAGTCCGCCGGTGTTGGAGAAAAGCACTTTGGGAACCGCAAAGTCAATTGAGGCTTCGACATTTTCAAAACCTGCTGCGGCTTCTCAAATCTTAGTATTTGTTCGCAACTCATAATTTAGCCACAATTATAGTTTTCACAATTACAGGTGTCGTCGGGCGCGTCCACTTCAAAGTAAGCGTAACCGGGCAACTGGCAGTCCATCCGGCGGTTGTTGCGGCAACCACGTGAAGTCTCAACTTATTGTTGTCGTCTCCGAAAACGGTAATGCCAGAGCCTAAAGTGAGCGTTGCCAGTACCGTGCCGCGATTGTCCACAATAGGAGCGGAAAAGGTAGAGCCGTCAAGATCAACAGGTTCCAATTCTCCCGTATCCACGTTTTCTTCCTCAATAGCGAACTCTTCCAAAAAGGTGTCACCCCTCTTGAAAGTCCAATCTAATTGGGCGTGGTTGTCGGTTACTGTTATGGTGTCGCTCATTTCTTTTCGTTGTTCTTCGTGTTGGCAATCTGAACCACATCCGCTGCAATGCGCATTTCCGCTTGCTCCAAAACAATGAATTTATCCCGGTGCGGAAGTATTGACAACTCTTTCAGGATGCCTTTTAGGGCCGTTTGGCGGGCTGTCTCGTTCAGGTTTTGTACGTCGTCGCTCATTTTAAGTCAGGCCGCAATTGAACGGCCAATTCATCCGAAATATAATTCAAAAAGTGCCTGCAATTCCACCTCCCTCTCTCCAAAAGAGGGTTATAACTTGCCGCCGTTTTCTTGTCTATCAAATCGGGATCGTTTTTCCACTTTGCCGCCTCTGCTGTGCTAAAAACCTTCCCCGCTTTCTTCCTGCAAAATTGGCGTGTTGTTGGAATAACAGAACCCTGATAAATGAAGTATTTTAGTTTCAATTCATCGGCCATGCTGGAATTTACAACCTCATGCGCCATGTTATACGCGTCATAACTGTATTGTCTCCAATATCTTTGCAGCGCCCCGTCCGTATCCGGGTTTCCCTCCACCAAACTTTTGAAGCCCTTTTGAAAATCCGAAAGGCTCTTTTTTGTCACGATGGATTGAACAACGTACTGCCTTAATTCATCTCTTACCACTTGTGTATTACCCAAATTCGAGAGGTAGCCGCCTTCGATCAAAACCCCGTCTTTGTCAATCCCGATCACCGCCCTGAGTAAGTCCAGCGACTTTTGAATTGCTGCCGCTTTGGCGTGTGTATCCGTCGCCTCGTAGTAACCAATTGTCAAACCGCCCACCTCTAAAAGTTCCGTTGTAAACAGGGCCAATTCGCCGCCAATCATTTCACGCTCCCACTTATCAAACAGGCGGTTAAATTTTCCCAAAGCCTGAATGTTCCGGGTTGACTTTTTCAGGTTCTTCCCTTCCGTCTCAAATATCTCATTCACCGCTTCCAAAAACCGCTTTACAAGTTCCCTTTGCGCACCCTGTAAGCGAGTGTCCAAAGAGTCGACCAACTCTGCGAGGCGGTTTTCAAATCGGAGTGACCACGATTGGATGTATTTTAGGATTTCCTCAATTGTCATTCCTGCAAAAGATAGTGATTATTAAGCAACCAGTCTTCGCCCACAACATCGGAAAAGTCACCGGACTTGTAAATCCAGTCTCCGGGCAGTGCCCTTACATTGCCTCTTTTGTGGTACAAAAACGCGCCGCTCGGATTGTTTTCTGTCGGCTCCAACACTTCGCACTCAACAAATCTTCCGTTTGTCCAATTCTGAATATCTCGCCCATTGGCAATATCATACTGCACAACGTGAATTATTGGCGGCTTTTGTACGAATCTTTTAATTTGCATTTGCAGGTGTATTTATCGGCAAAGTAATCGCCGGGGCTACCGGCTTGGTTTCATTCATGTAAGACATAACCTTTTCGTCAATCAGCCGCTCCTTTTCGCTCGTTGCCAGTTTGTAGAAGTTCTCAAACTCGTTTTCCAGTTCGGAGAAAATGACCCCCAACATCAAATAACGGGTTTTGTATTTCTGCGGTACCGCCGGATCGGAAAGGGCCAGGGCAATCATATCGGCGCTCATTCCTGAAAACGGGTTGAACGATTCTTTCACCCACCACTCGTTATACTGCTGCGGGTCTTCTGAATACATCAAACGGGCGATGTCGTTGCTGATGTGCTGGATAACCGCTGGGCCTACTTCTGAACGTTTGGCGGCTTCTAAATCGGAAATCAGTTCCGACATATTTTTCAGTTGGAAGTCTTTGGAGAAAACCAACTTCGCGTTTAAGCCTTTTGAGAGATCGGCAAAATCCGCTGTCATCCACACGTAAAAACCCCATGTATCAGCAAAGCCTTTGGCGCATGAATACAGGGTATCTTGTACGTTGTCCCGGTCTAACAGTTCACCAGTAGCCGTGCCGGAAATCTGCATTTTGCTGAACGATTCCGAATTGAAAACAACGGCCTTGCATCCGGCTGTCAGATCGGTAACGTAGTCTTTTTGGAATTGCACTACTTCGATTGGCGGGCCTTTGAAAACCAAAATCTTTTCCAGGTCGATAATGTCGGCAGCATCGCGTGGCATGGTGAAATAGATAATGTCCATCGCCGACGTGATGGAATCGTGCCCCGTGCCCTTGCAAGAGCCGCATATTCCGCCTTCCGCAAGCCGCCCCTTGTGACACCCGTCAGCCTTGCAAACCGGCATGTACTGTAACCTGTGAGGGAAAACCTGTTGAGACATCGTAATATCCAACTCACTGTTAACCTTTACCGACTTCAAAAGAAGTGGTACTGCGCTATCGTAAGGCGAGACAAATGTTTGTCCGTTTGTCCACGCATCCCGCAAATAACCAACGGGTTTGGCGGGTACCCTTCCGGCGTTGTGCGGAATAGATTCGGTGAGAAAATAAACCCGTTTATTGGAAAGAAGATATTGACCGTTTTCGGTAGGAACGAATTGATTTTCAATCAACGAGGTCGTCACGGTTGCCGGGTCGATTTCCTGCAAATTCAGGGTTTCGTTCTGAAGGTAGAGCGCGTAATTATCGCCCACCTTGTCTTTCTTTTGATTGATCGGAAGAGAAAACGAGGTTTTGACGGTCAGGTATTGCAGTACATTGTTTTCGTACTTGTAATCTACCGCTTCGTGGCTTGTCACCTCGTAAGGGTACGGCTTCGCCCGTTCTCTTTGGTTATCGAACGGCTTAAACTCCACAACAACAAACCCGTTCGGGTCGGTCGCGTTCATTTCCAGCCAACGGGTTTGCACGTATTCATCCAAATTACGAACACCCCAAAACGTAGACATGACCCCTTCCAGTTCGGCGGTCATTCGTTCGGAGTTATCCCCTAAATGCTCTAAAATTCTTTGGTAGTTGGATCGTGGCACTTTGTAGAACACATCCATAATGTTCTTTGTGACCGTAGTCACTACGTGCTGAGTGAGTTTTACCCGCTCTTTGAATGCGTCGGCTGATTCACGTTGAACAAACTGCCGGAGCAGGTTGTCCAGACCGTCACCCGTAACGAGTTTACGGTATAGGTCGGCTAATTCGGTTGTTCTTTCGTACCAGGGGTGTCTTGCGCCCTTTGATACGACCTGAATCAGTCGTTGTAGTGCCTGTTCTTTGTTCAATGTGTTTGTTTGTTTTATCCCTCGCAAAACTTAAATCAACTCCTGCACCTCTCTAAATATGCGCTGCACTTCCGGGTCTTCCGGGTTGTATGGCCGCCCCAACTTTTCCTCAATCATCTTAATACCTTTTGGGGTAGCAAGTACCCTTTTGGCGGATATTCTCACAAACTCAACATCCCCGTATTCCGCCCGCTGAACTTCGGATATTCTGCTCATTCGTTTCATTTTACTGCTTTTTATCCCTCGCAAAACCTGTCAAAATCGGACGCAGCAACCTCACAAATTATGTAGTCCATCGAGTCTCCGACGTGGCCGTATTTTTCGTAAGTCTGTCCGCTTATTTCATCCTTCACCTTTTCTTTCCACTTCTTCCCGTTCGGGTCTTGCTTTATGTAGGTGAGATCAACAACCATCTTTTTGCAAGCCTCATCAATCAATATCTTCCATCTCGTTTTTCCCTCAAAAATATTGTTGATAAAATCCCGGCGCTTTATAACGGGCGGGTTCTTTCTTTCGGTTCGGTCGCTTCCGTGGTGCAGCCATTTTCTTAGCATCCTTTCGACAATCTGATAGTCCGTTTCCTCGCTTTTCGTTGACCTGGAATGACCGCTTGCATCCCCGTAGAAAAACATACTCTTGCACCTGTCCCCGTATTTCGCTATTATCGCCTCACAAAGCCTCTCGCTCGTATTATTTGGATTCGGTAGGCAAAATTCGTCAAAGTTCCGCAAATCCCATCCCTTTTCTGATTGTTCAACCTGCCACAAAGTTGCCGTAATATACGGCACAACGTTTTGGTCGAACGAAATATGTATTGGCAGTTCCGGTTTATATTCCACCCTGCCGACGTGCCTGGCTGCGCTGAATGAACTGTAAAACTCTCCCCCGGTTTTCGTGAACGGGTTGGCGTAAATCAACGCTTTTGCCCGTTCGTCGGGGTTGTTGTCCTTTATCCGGTCGATGTACCCTTCCGGCAGATTGATCTGATTGTGATACGTGCTGGAAATCGCTATGCACTTGTTTTCCTGCTCTTTTGCAAAAAATGTGTTCTCTGAATAAATACTTCCTTCGATTTCGGCCCGGCATTCATCCAACTCAAACCACTCGTTTAACCATTGAACCTTTGCGGGAGAAGTGAGAATGTAAAGCGGGTTGAAGCCTCTGCCGTGAAAATACATTCCCGTTTGCCGCATCCGGGTCAAGATCACCTCTTTAACGTCCTGCTCTCTCGTGTCCTTCGTTTCATCAAGTATCGCCCATCCAAACTCTTTGCCGTCGTGGGCCTTGGCGTTATCCAGGGAGCCGATAAAAACAATCGCCCCGTTTTTGAATGAAACAATGCCGTCGTATCGGTCGAAGTTGTGGCCTTCCTTTGAAAACCCGGCTGGTGGTTGCTTTCCAACTACATAGTCTCGGTCTGCCTCCCAATTAAACAACTCTTTCCAAACCTCCCGTATGCGTAGCATGGTTGAGGTATTCAACTGATTATAGGTATTTGCTCCGATAAACCCGCGAATGTGCGGGAATTTTTGGATGTAACTACCTGAAATCAGACCGCCTAAATGGGTCTTCCCGCTGCCCACGCCTGCCAAAAATAGGTTTATCTCCTTTGTCGAGGTTAGGACGTATTCCTGCGGCGCTGATAACTTAAACCCTACTCCCCCCATAATTCCAACAAAAATAGCATTATATTTGCTCTCACAACAAAGAATAAGCCAAAAACTTTCGTATGGATTTGATTTTGCCAGATTTAAACGCCAATAGTTTCAAGACTGCGAGCGGAAAAGAGTACATAATTTACCCGACCGTCGGAACGGGCCGGTTTCCTATGCTGGAAATTTGCATGATCGAAATTCAACACGGCCTTTCCGTATCTGGGTTCAAAAGTGAGATTTTAGAGGCGTACGAACTGCAAAACAAATCAAAGTTTGCGGACGTTTCGGTTAAACTACACAACCTGCAAAATGGGGTTTCCCGTATCCTTAGCGGACAGATGCACCCTATATTCAAACTGTGTACTTTGTTCGTCTGTTCACCAAGCGAGAACCGGGAAACGTGGAGCGAAGCGGAAGCGCAGGAAAAGGTTGCCGATTGGTCAAGCGTAGACGATGCTTTTTTTTTGAATTGTGCGAGGCTTTTTGTTCGTCGCTATTTCAAAGACTTGGGCATAGATTTCCTCAGTACTTCCACGCAGATCAGGAGCGGCCCGGAAGGCGAAGGATCGGCCAAGTAGAAGCGCCGCCGCTAAAATACACCGTAAATATGATTCAGGACATAGAAAGCGCATGGGTTAAACTCAAAATGGCTGTTATATCTCCGGGGTTGAATTATACCGAACTTAACAAACTGGACATTTTCGAGTTCTTCGCGGTACTGGAAGAGGTGCAGGCTAAAAATAAACCGAAAGCATGATCGACCTAATCAAAGCACTTTTATTTTCAATTGGCATCATTGTGTCAATAATCACCCTTGTGCGCATGATTATACTTGCAACCAAAGAAGGTAAAACGCCATGATCGACACAGTAGCAAACACCCTCGCCCAAAAACTCGAATGCCAGGAATTTCTCTCAACCGTTGCCGGTGTTGCCCGTGCGCAAAAACTCAACGTTGATGGGAAAATTAAAACCCTGCCAGCATTCCCGAACCCTGAAAAGAAAAACGGCTACGTGTGGTTAACCCCCGCAACAACCGAAACAGGCATTTCATATTTTGAAGTGCTGGAAAACCAAAAGGCAGATGAAATGTCCGGCGGTCGGGGCTTCCAGTATTCCGCACGGCTTCGCTTGATCGTGTGGTTGAACACTGCCAAACTTTCCCCTCCCGATGTAGGCGCAATGATGGCCGCGTGTGTTTCGGCGTTGCAGGGCAAGCATGATGACGTTCCGCCGGTTTCGTTCATTCGGGTTACGCCTGACAGAGAAGCGCCGCGAAGCCCTGAACTGTTTTCAAAGTACACGTATGACGAAGCGGAAACACAATATTTGATGCTGCCGTTTGAATACTTCGCCTTTGACTTTCAGGTGAGTTACGTTTTGAAAAACGGGTGCGCTATTCCGAATGTGGTAACGCGGGAGGCTGTATGCTAACACTAACGGATTTCATACAAATATTCCAGATCGCCGTTTTCGCCGTGACCCTTTCGGATATTCTCATTCAACCGAATGCGATCTTTGACTTTTACGGCGATTGGCTGGACAAATTAAAGGCAACCCATCCCAAATTAGCCTACCCTTTGGGCTACTGTCCAAAATGCGCTTCCGGGCAAATTGCGCTTTGGGGTTTCGGGGCGTTCAATATGCTCAATCCGTTCGGCTGCCCGCTGCGCTGGATCTCCTACATCTCGCTCACTATTCTGCTTTCGGCGTTTCTTTCGGCTGCTTACTCGAAGTTAATTCGATAGGGCCGTTTTCGCCCCGGTATTTGATTTCTAAGATGGTGGTTTGTTGGGGCTGGATAGATTCGCCGTTGCTGGTCATATCCACCTTGTCGGCTACTTTGCCCTCGGTTCTCTCTACCAGGTAGGCGACTGCCTTTAGCCGCGTTGCTGGGTCTTCATCATTTACCGCGTCATTTATGATATTGAGTATCATTTTTTCCCGACGCGTTATCTGCCTCATCTCTCCCGCTTGCTCAATATTGATTTTGCCATCCAAAAGCCGTTCGGCGATTGACTTAAAAGTAATAGCCCCAACGGGCCGCCCGTCAGGGTTTCCGGTTTCGCCGGGCTGGAATGTTTTTCCAACTTTATTTCCTTTTTTAAACCCCATTCACGTCTGTTTTGTGTCTGATAGCCTTAGAACGGCACATCCGCCGTTCTTCCGGTTTCCAAACTGCGTAATCCAGCGCGGGCGCGGGCCGCTGTTGTGTTACTTCGCAACTTCTTTGCGCTGTTGCCTTTCTTTACTTTTGAACCTGCTGCCATAGTGTTTCGTGTCTTATTGCCTTGTTGATGGTTTTGTACTTTTCAATGATTGCACTTTGTATCTCCTGGTTGAAGTCAAAAAGGCTTTCGTTTTCCTCTATGCAAATATGCTCCAAATTTCCCGAACTGCGAAGGTTTGCGCTTCCGTGGATTGTCACCTTCGATCCGGCGTGTGTTTCAAAGAGGGTTATCTTGCAATGTGTTCCGGCTACTGCTAACTGGAATTTGTTATCCTTATCCAGCAGTTCATACATGTACGGAATCAAACCATGCCGCTCATGCGAAAAGAAGTAGTCGGAAGCGATCAAATTCAATTCATCAACATATCCGCCATCCAAAAGGTTTTTCAGGCTGTCTACGTTGTTCTGAGACAAAGATAAGGTAGAAATCGTCATTTGCTTTACATGCAAATTATGTTCCACGCAAAACGCCTCGATAAAATCACCTGCAATGAACGATCCATCGAGTATAACGAAAACCCGCATTCCTTTTTCGGGTTGAATATCCTTTGCCAGTTGTTCGGCGTTTCGGTACTTCAAAAGCCTTTCGGGAATGTCTTTGCATTTTGGCGGTTTGACATACCGGATCCCTTGCATTGCCCGTTTGCTTGTGGTAGCGGGTGCAAAAAAATCCTCGTTGTAGTCAAACTGCTTTAGTTCGTTCATGCCTTTTTTTCTTTTGCCCTGCTCAAAATGTCGATAATCTCATCTTTGACAAGACTGTAAAAAAGAGATACCATAGCATAGAATCCCACTCCGGCAACCATGCCAACAAGAAATATAAACAGATCGCGTTTCATACCATCGGATTTTTCAACTTCACACTATCTATCAGCGTAAAATCCCATTTGAAAAGATTGTCCGCAATGTAGCGCGGGTCGGTTTTCATCAACTCTATGAATTGCAGGTGTTTGGACCAATTCCGGCCCACGCAACAACCGTACGACCAGTCACCCACCTTTTCGCCTGCAAATGCCAGACGTGTCGAGTGGTGATTGATTCCGTACGCCGGATAAATCGGGTCGCCCGTTCTCTTTTGGTCGCGGTTTGCGTCTCTGTAAACCAAGATCGTACCGGATTGAACGAGCGCCGGGTGCGTTTTGATTTTATGAAAACCCATCATTGCCGCCTCCCGATACTGAATCAACTGTAACCTTGCTACGCCCCCGTTTCTTGCGGCCTCTTTGGAGTTTGTTGCGCTTGTGCCAGGCTCGCACGTTGCCTTTGCGATATGCGAAATGAACGGAGCGCCTGATGCGGTAAACTCCAGCACGATGCGCAAATCGTTCCATCCGTCGGGGTTGTCGAAGTTTGGCGTTACCTGGTCGGCGTAAAAGGTTGCCCCTTCAATGTAGATCAGGTTTTTATGGCCTGTTATTTCAGACCAACGGTAGCCGCGCTGTTTTAGGTAGGCAACGAGGGCGAGTGCAAGTTCGTGGAGGTTCATCATTTTAGTATGAAATTACCTTTGTGGTTAATTCGTATTTGTTCGCCTCTTCAATCATTGACTTTGCGCCCCTCGATTTTCCGTCCCAAAATACAATGCAGTGCGTTGCATATTCGGCCATTTCCCTATTCCTGATTGGCCCGGCGGCTTTGCCATGCCTATTCCAATCGGGCGGGAATATTTTAACTTTCACTCCACTCACAAACCCCCATGCTTCGCCTAATGTATCAGCGCCTTTAGCAAATCCAGAGACAACCTCTACATCGGAAAGGCTTACCGATTGCTCGTTTATAAACGCCTCTACTTCTTTTTTCAAAAGCAGACGATCACTAAAATCCCTTCCTCCGGCTATTATTAATTTCATATCGTTATCGTTCCAAGATTTGCAACGTAAATCGGAATGCCCGCAATCGCTCCCCATGTGCTAACGTGTTTCAAAACGCCGGTTGCTTTGGCGGATTCAAAAACCCGTTCGGATTGCTCGGTGGTTAAATCGTGCTTCTTTCTGCACACCCGGACAAAGGTAGTTTGAATAAACATTTCATTCGGCTTGAAAAGCGAGGACGGGGTGATGGTTGTGGCCTTTTTCATAGTCCGTCTATTGCTATCGGTTCCCACGCTTTTCCGTCAATTGTGTATAGGCTGCAATTAAGATCATACACAACCATATCAACGTGTTCCTGCCAGTGGTTTTCGGGGTCGAAATTGTCGGTGAAAAACGGCGGGAAAAATTGCCCCTGTGTTATCAAATATCTCATCTTGGTAAAATTCCGTTTGCCTGTAAGGCGGTGACTAAGATAAGCATTATCCCGGCAATCAGGCATATAAAAACGACCTGAGCGGAATATTTGTAGTTTCGGTTTGTCATTTTTGTTTAATTTAAAGTGTCAACCCCCTTTGACTTTTCGCCGGAGGTTGACCCCGCTTTTGATAATCCCAAGAACAATGTTTGAAAAATACCCGGTAAATTACTTCGCCGGGGCAATAGGCTAATAAACCTTTATTCATTCTTTGGCGGCTACATGCCATAAACCAGCATTGCCGCATCTCTTTTTTCCGGGTTTGTTTTCCCGTGCCAGCCCGTTATCGTTTTGAAGTACGCTGCATCGTCTTTCCACTTATTCGGCGTTATCGGCTTTTGTAGCCGGTACGGTATTTTCATCCATTCCAATATTTCGACAATATCCATGCCGCGTTGGTGGTTTCTTCCAACATTTTCACCAGTCTTTGCGGCGGCGGCTACGCTTTGCCCTTTGAAGGTGTGGCGATTGCCTTTGTTCATGTACCCGGCCTCGATGACCACGATTTCAATACTGATTTTCATAACCTGAAAAAAAGACATAATTTCTGCCAGGCCAAGCGCCTCAATGCTCTCAAATTTTTGTGCCGGTTTGTTCCAGACCGCAAAACCGGATTTGTCAACGTCCGGATCAATTCCGATGTACAGATGGGCGCTCATTTCATTTTTTCAATTTCCCCGCACATCCTTATCGCGTCCGAAACCCGGATTGCAATATTGGAAAGCAGGTTTTTAACGATCTGGATTTCTTCGGGCGGCAGTTGGTCGTTGTACAACCTAAACCAGTGCATCGCCATTATTTCAGTTGTCAGCGTTCCTATTTCTCCGCATTGGTGAGATAGGGCGCGTTGTGGTGTGATTTCAGGCAGTGGCGGGTATTCAATAAAAAAGTCGCACATAAAACCATCTTCGTCGTCTTGCTTTGGTTGGAAGTCCTGGTAGTACTGATTCTGTGCCGCCGGTGGGCATCCGAAGCGCCAACAGTTGTCTGCCTGTGGGCATTGCTGGTTGGAACACATTGTTATGTCGGGCATCCTTTAAAATTTAAGTGCCGCACAATCCCTGCAAGTACGAGTCACAAGGAAAGCGCGGCACCATTTCTTATCAATCCTCGTACGATTGTGGCGTAAATGTAAACACTTTCCTCAACTCATCCAATTCTCATCTTCAAAAAGGGCAATTTGTTTTGTCCCTTTAAATCGCTCGTAAACAAGTTTCATGTTTTCAATAGCCTGTTTGAAATAGGAGGGCTTTAATTCGACGCCGATTGCCTTTCTGCCCAAAGATACCGGGCTGTAAACCTCGCTGCCAACCCCCATGAACGGCGTTAAAACCGTCTCTCCTGGATTGGTGTACAGAACCACCAAGCGGTCGATTACATCGAGTTGTAGCGGATGCACGTGTTTTTCGTCGTCTTCGTCTTTCCCATCGCGAAAGGGCAGCACGTTGTCTATCCTGATATCATCCCAAACGCTATTCATGTACCGGCGAAAGATCATGTGAGAAAGTTTGTTCTCTTTGTGGTCTCCCTCAAAATTCCAGTATTTCTTTTGAAGTTGGGAAAAGGCGTTTCTCGAAAGGGTCACAAAATCGTCGTCGTCGTTAACGCCTTTCATTTGGAAAGGGAGCAGCGGTAGTTCGCCAAAGTATTCTTTTAGGCCTCCCTCGTGCGTTACCGGCGCTTCATTTTCGCCGTCTTTTTTGAAAATAAGCACATAGTCTGGCATGGCGGTAAAAACATTCGTCGCATCTTCGATCAACATGACGTGCATAAGACTTTTTACCATTGTCCGCATCCGCACTTTCATCGGCTCTTTAGGAACGGTTATTTTATTCATCCGCTTAAATCCGTTGCGTTCGTGGATGCGGGTAAGTTCTGCCGGGTAGTCGTACTGGCTTCCGTCCGAGTTCATAAGGTCAGTGCAGTGTACCGCGCAAATTCTGCCAGGCTTTAAAACGCGGTGAATTTCCTTAACAAGCATTTCATATTGCTGCAAACCCTGCTCTCTGGATTCGCAGTTTGAAAAATCATTCGGGCTGCTACTGTAATTAAAAAGCCCTAAAAATGGTGGACTGAACACAGAAAGGTGTACTGAATTATCTTTCAGCGAAGGAAGGACATACATACAGTCGCTTTCATAGATCGCGTAATCTTCGGTTACTACTTGGTTCTTTATCATTGCAGGAAGGATGGAAGGATGATTTGTTTATCGAATGGGTTTTCTTTGATCGAATAGTCCCGGTTAATGTTTGTGTTCAGTTTAGAGAAAAGAGTATTTGCCTTTTCTGCTTTAACATCAAGGCTTTGAATAACCCTCTTTTGGCCGTCTGAAAAAACGCGGTCAATGATTACGGGCCTTTCTTGCCCTACACGCCAAAAGCGGCGAACGGCTTGGTAGTACTGTTCATAAGAAAATGTGGGGAAGTACACGGAGTGATTGCAGTGCTGCCAGTTCAGGCCAAAAGCAGTCATCTCTGCCTTGGTAATCAGTTTTTTTATTTCCCCTTTTGAAAAGGCCAAAAGAATTTCCTCCTTCTTTTCCAGATCCATGCCGCCTTTAATCTGAACGGCGCCCTTGTCCAGTTTTGCAAGAAGATCACCCTCGTTATTAAGGTTGCACCAATATACAGACGTTTCGTGTTGGGAGGCTAATTCAACAGCCTTCTCACACCTTTCGTTTGTGGTCTGTTTGTTTTCCGCTCTTACCTCTGTCAATCTTCTTGCATCGGCGTTAAACATTTGTATTTGGCCGTTTACAATAAGATTGTAAGGGTTTTTTACCGGGTGGTCATTTATAATCAATTCGGGAAGATTAAACCCTTCGTCTGAAAATCCCAAATCAGATGGGCGGCGCATACTGATTGACCAAGTGGACACCCATTCAAAAAAAGCGTCTACCGCGTGGTTTTTTAATCTCCACTCTGTGCCTATATTTTGCGGGCTTATCGTATCCTCGTTGTTTCTGAAAAACTTGGTCAGCATGTCGGAGTATCCTAAATATCCCAACGCTTCGCTGCTTGTACCAAGTTCGGTAAAGTCATTCGGAGACGGGGTTGCGGTATAAAGAAATCTGTATCTAACCTTTTTCAGAAACGATGTTACCTGATTTTTGATTTTACCGTCAAAGTTTTTCAGGATGCTGGATTCGTCACATATCACGCAATCGAAGTCGTTAGCGTCAAGCAGGTGAAGGCGCTCGTAATTGCAAATCAGTATGCCGGTTTTCAGTTCACCTTTTTTTGTGTGACTAACATCGTCAATCCCGAATTTTTCCGCTTCATTTAAGAATTGAAAAGCGACGGCTAATGGAGTAAGGATAAGAACCCGTTTATTGGTTGCCCGGAGATAATTAACGGCGGAAACCAGTTCGATAAAAGTCTTGCCCGATCCGGTGTCAAGATACCCAGCGCCACGGCCTTTTAAAATCAGGTGTTCTGCTGCGTATGCCTGGTAGTCTTTAAGTTTATCGGGCAGCCACAGGGGCTTAATCCCGAAATTTTGCGAACTATGCCGCTTTGATTCAATGAATTGCTCGTACTCATTCATCTTGTTTAATTTTATTTGTAATACGTTTCGGTTTCAGGGTTTGGGTTTTCGATGATGGAAACAAATTCTATTTTGTCGCAATGAAATGATCCTTCCCATCCACCACATATATAAATGCAGTTGTAGCAATCTTTAAAAAATACGGCCATTCCGCCTTCAAATTTGCCCCAAAAATGAGTTCCGGGTTTTAATTCGGTGAATTGCTTGCATGTCATTGTTTCGGATTTTCGTCAAAGGTAAGCGGCAAAATATTACCGTGCAAGTATTTGTGAAAGTATTTTCAAAACGGTATATCCTCATCGTTTTCTCTGCGGTTTGCCGTTATCCCCGCCGATGGAGAATAGGTTGCCGCGGCCGGGAATTGCCCGGTTTTAATATCGGAGAACCTTGCAAACTGTTCTTCAAATTCAACCTCAACCGTTCCAATCCCGCCGTTCCTGTGTTTTGCAAAAATGATCTCTGCGATACCCTTTAGGCTTCTTCCATTTTCATCTTCTAAAATCTGATAATATTCGGGGCGGTAAATAAACGCTACTATATCCGCGTCCTGCTCAATACTACCGCTCTCACGAAGGTCTGACAGTTGGGGTCGCTTGCTTCCGCCCCTTGTTTCGACCGCTCTGGAAAGTTGAGACAGCGCAATAACAGGAATGTCCAATTCTTTAGCAAGCGCCTTTAGCCCCTGACTGATCCGGGAAATTTCCTGCTCTCTGTTTCCTCCTTTTTCGCTGGACTTCATTAACTGCAAATAGTCTACAATTACCAGCGAAATATTGTACTTCATTTTCATCCTTCGGGCCTTTGCTCTTAACGCGGTAACGGATATGGCTGCCGTATCGTCAATGTAAAGTTTCAGGCTATCAAACCCCTCTATTGTGGTTTGTAATTGCCCCCATTCGTATTCCTTTACATCGCCGCTCATCATGCGGTTGGAAGAAACCCCGCTTTCGCCGCCGATCAATCGGGCCATTAACTGCGTTTCAGACATTTCCAGGGAGAAAATACCGACGGCGCTATCCTGTTGGGCCGCCCTTAGTGCTATTGACATTGCAAGTCCAGTTTTTCCCATGCCGGGCCTGGCTGCGATAATTATCAAATCCGAATTTTGCAACCCGCCCGTTTTTTGGTCTATATCACTCAACCCCGTAGGCACACCCGTAACCCCTCCCGATTCCCTTTTCTTTACCGCCGCTTCGATGTTCCGCAAAACCTTCCGGCTTATGTCTTTTGCCGATTTTGCGTCCTTCTTGTTCGTTCCGGCTGTGATTTCGTAGATGGATTTTTCGGCGGCTTCAATCTGCTCAAACACGTCTATTTCGTCTGAAAAACCATCCCGCAAAATGATACTCCCGGTTTCTATCAGCCTCCTTTGCATCCACTTTTCCTGAATGATCCGGGAGTGATATTCGATATTTGCTGAACTGGCAACCTGGTTCGACAACTCAATCAGGTAGTAAGCATTCCCGACCTTTTCAAGATCGCCGGACTTCCTTAACTCTTCCGTGACGGTCAACAAGTCCACCGGCTCCGACCTGTTGAAAAGCGAAAGGATTGATTTGTAGATCAGTTGGTGAGAATCCAAGTAGAAACTTTCCGGGCTTAGCAGATCAACAACCTGCAACACGGCTTCACGGTCGAGCATAAGCGCACCAAGCACGGCTTGTTCGAGTGGGATTGCCTGGGGTTGGACTTTTGCGTATGGGTGGGTCATTGCTTGTATTAGTTGATCTGGATTTTAGAAAGCCATTGATTGTGAATTTCAGTTGCTATTTGGGCGGTCATTACGGGCGGCACGGACATACCTATCAAATACTGAACCCTGTTATCTTCAAAGTTGTAATCCTCTGGAAATGTACCAATATTGCAAAACTCTGAATCATTTAAACGCATTGGCTCATCTTCAATTGAATACCTTCCGCCGGTAGTTATTGTGCAACAAACAAGGCTTTTTATGCACTTATAGAAAAATCCAAAGGTGTTTGTTCCTGACCTGTCTCTTCCTGATTGGTTTGCATTGTCAAAATGCCTCATATCCGGAGGGCTTAGCGGTTCTCTTTGTAGGGCATTTTGCAGGTTGCCAAAAGGTATTTTTTTCTCTTTAAACACCATCTTTAAATCCGGCTTATGTGTAAACATATCCTTTTGAACCATAAAGCCTTTGCATAAATCCTTTCTAAGTGCAATAAAGAATACTCTTTCCCTGCGTTGCGGCACACCCATCTTTGAGGCATCCAAAAGAAAGTGCTGAACCTCATAACCGGCTTCATCAAACGCTTTGCAAATCTGGATAACATAGGATTTTGCATTGCCTAAAAGCAGCCCCTTTACATTTTCTGCAATCACTACTTTGGGTTGCAATTTTTTTGCCAAATCAATGAAGTCGAAAAACAGGGTATCCAGGACTTGCATTGATTGACCTTCCCGGAAAACCTTTTCTTTTCCCCAATCCTTTTCACGATTTCCGGCCATTGAAAAACTGCTACAAGGCGGCGAGCCGTCTAAAATATCCAATTCATAAAGTTCGGGCGGTAAATCTTCGCGGTTCTTAAAAGTCTGGATAGGCTCCAAAAAAGAATACTTTGGATCGTGGTTCACCCTGTACGCTTCCATCATTTTAGGGTCAATCTCATTGCAACCGATCACATCAAACCCGGCCAGTTTATAGCCCATTGTGGAGCCACCACCACAAGCGAAGCAGGAAAACACCTTGCCTTTATCTTTTGTGAAAGTGGCATCTTTCAAAGTCCATTTGTACGGAAACCTGTGGCTCATCTTTCAAAATCGTTTTGCCGGTGGCGTGTAAACCGCCCCGTTTTGTGATGTTGCGGGCTTGGCGGCTTGCTTCGCGTCAAAACCCCGGCACGTTGGTAAAAATATTTGAAACCTATTGCGGAAAAACTTAACCGGGTCTTTTTGGAACCTTTGAACAAATCCTTCATCGGAGGAAGTCATGTAGTTGGAGCAAAACTTTATCA
>ERZ724520.667-NODE-667-length-18187-cov-8.011196_pt1 | contig 18187 bp, 20 predicted proteins | sample MGYA00376053_ERZ724520 | MGnify/ENA primary metagenome ERZ724520 (study PRJEB28724, sample SAMN07190886) | activated sludge metagenome | isolation source: activated sludge of sewage treatment plant in Hong Hong | place: USA: Christiansburg, Virginia | collected...
CACCTTGATTGCACCCGGTGAAACACACCCGATGAATGACGCCAATGACATCCGCAACCGGTTCGAAAAGCTGATTGCCGGGATCATCGACGCGGGGGCCTGTGCATTGGAGCCAACAACCGTGATTGATCTCACGGGCGCGCAGCCCGAGGTCATCCGCCAGGGGCGCGGGGATCTGGCCCGCCTGGGCCTTTAAGACTACTCTGGAAGATTGATCTGTGGATATTGCCAACATTATTCAAACCGTTTCCCTCTATGCCTTGCCGGTGCTGTTTGCGATTACCGTGCATGAAGCGGCGCACGGTTATGCAGCCCGACACTTTGGTGACAATACCGCCGCGATGCTGGGCAGGGTCACGCTCAACCCGATGCGCCATATTGACCCGGTCGGCACCATCCTGATGCCGCTGGTGTTGTACTTTGCCACCTCGGGCGCGTTCCTGTTTGGTTATGCAAAACCGGTGCCGGTGCGCTTTGGCAACTTGCGCCATCCCAAGCGGGACATGGTGTGGGTCGCATTGGCGGGGCCGGGCGCAAATTTGGTCATGGGATTGTTGTGGGGCATCGCTTTCTATTTTTCGCATGCCGCGGGAATCACTGAACCGTTTTTGCTGAAGATGTGCCAAGGTGGAGTGTTGGTCAATATTGTGATGTTTGCGTTCAATATGTTCCCCCTGCCGCCTCTGGACGGTGGGCGCATTTTGGTCGGGCTATTGCCTTACCGCCAGGCTGAACTGGTGTCCCGGATCGAACCCTGGGGGTTTTTTATCGTCATGGCTTTGGTGATCACGAATGTGATCAGCACCTTGTGGATGCGGCCCGTCATGGCGCTCATCTCCGGATTTATCAACATTCTGCTGACGCCTTTTGTCGCGTTGGCAAGTTAAGCCGCCTTTGGCCGTGACCGCTCTTTCAATAATTTCTCGTTTCCAATGCACCCTACCCGTTTCCTCACCGGCATCACCACCTCAGGCACGCCCCATCTGGGCAACTATGTCGGCTCCATCCGCCCTTCGGTGCGCGCCAGTCTGACGGCAGGTGTCGAGAGTTACTACTTCCTGGCGGATTACCATGCGCTGATCAAGATCGACGAACCGGCGCGCATCCAGCGCTCCACCTTGGAAATTGCGGCGAGCTGGCTGGCGGCGGGGCTGGACCCTGAACGTGTTACTTTTTATCGCCAGTCCGATGTGCCCGAAATCCCCGAACTCACCTGGCTGCTCACCTGCGTCACCGGCAAGGGCGTTCTCAACCGCGCCCATGCCTACAAAGCGGCGGTTGACAAAAACACGGCGTCCGACCAAGACCCCGACATGGACGTGACAGCGGGTCTGTTCATGTACCCGGTGCTGATGGGTGCGGACATTCTGATGTTCAACGCCCACAAGGTTCCGGTGGGCCGTGACCAGATCCAGCACATCGAAATGGCCCGCGACATGGCCAACAGCTTCAACCACCGCTACGGCGAGCATTTTGTGCCGCCGCAAGCCGCCATTGAAGAGTCGGTGGCCACCTTGCCCGGCCTCGATGGCCGTAAGATGAGCAAGAGTTATGACAACACCATTCCGCTGTTTGCACCACGCGAGCAGCTCAAAAAGCTGATCGCCGGCATCGTGACAGACTCTCGCGCTCCCGGTGAAGCAAAAGACACGGAAGGTTCTGCGTTGTTCCAGATCTACCAGGCTTTTGCCAGCGATGACGAGACGCAGGCTTTACGCACCGCGTATGCAGAAGGCATTGCCTGGGGTGAGGCCAAACAGATTCTGTTTGAGCGCATTGACCGCGAAATCGCACCCATGCGTGAGGCCTACCTGGCCCTAATGAACAACCCGGCAAAAATCGAAACTATTCTGTTGGCGGGTGCCGCCAAGGCGCGCCAACAGGCGACGCCCTTTATGGCCACATTGCGCCATGCCGTTGGTCTGCGCCGGTTGGCGGACCAAGCCACCGTAGCACCAACCAAAAGCGTGAAAGCCGCGCTCCCCAGCTTCAAGCAATACCGCGAAGCCGATGGCCAGTTTCGCTTCAAGTTGGTGGATGCGCAGGGTCGTCTGTTGCTGCAAAGCTGCGCCTTTGAGTCTCCAAAATTGGCGGCGCAAACCATTGCAAGGCTGCAACGCGAAGGCACTGCGGTGCTAGGGGAACTGGCCCATGCGTTGGAGCCGCTCACGGTGGACCTGGCCGAGCTGGATGCAGCGCTGACTTTGTTTTCTGCGCCGGCCTAGTGGCGCCCAGCGCTTTCTTTTGCGCATCGAGTATCCAAGCGCAATTTTGCTGAACCTGTATTGGAATCCAACATGCACAAACACTTGTCCGTCATCGTCTGTGGGCTGGCACTGACCGCCTGGACTGCACCAGCCCTTGCGACCGAGACCGAAACCCTGGCATCTGGCGTCAAGATCACCCACACCACACCGGGTACGGGCGCCAAACCCACCGCGGCAGACCGGGTGAAGGTGCACTACCGGGGCACACTGGCCGATGGACAGGAATTTGACAGTTCCTATGCGCGCAACGAGCCCGCAGTTTTTCCACTGAGCAAGGTCATAAGATGCTGGACACAGGCAATGCAGCATATCCAAGTGGGCGGCAAAGCCAGACTAACCTGCCCCCCTGCGACCGCCTACGGTGAACGGGGCGCCGGGGGCCTTGTGCCACCGAACGCCACACTGACATTTGAGGTGGAGTTGCTGAGTATCGAGCGATGAACCGCTGGGAGGTCAATGCGACCCGTAACTGGCAAGACGCCTGACATCGAGAATGCGAATCTCACGCCGGTCGATCTCGATCAAGCCCTCTGATTCCAATTGGTGGAGCACGCGGGAGAAGTACTCGGGTGTCAACGAAAGGCGCGATGCAATGGTCGCTTTGCTGACCGGAAAAGACACGGTGACAATGCCAAAGTCGCCTTCGTGTTCGAGTTCCACGTCCCGCAACAGGTAGCCAATCAGGCGTTGCATGCCGCTGTGCAAGGTGTACCCTTCCACATCCAGCAACAGGCGGTGCAGCCAATGCGAAATGCCCGACAGCATGTGCATGGAAAAACGCGGGTCGCGTTCTATTTCACTGAACACGGCCTGTTTGCTGACGGTCATGATGAGGGTATCGGTCAGCGTTTGTGCGTTCAGCATATACGGCTTGGGCAAGAACATCATGGCCTCGGCAAAACTGTGTCCTGGCCCAATCAGTTCTATGACTTTTTCCACGCCGTTGGCCGATGCAACAAAAAGCTTGACCTGGCCAGAGACCACAAAGTGAAACGATTCACATTGCTCCCCCGCGCGGAATACCATGCTCCCGCGCGAGAAGCGCCGCAGCCTGCAACCCCGTGCAATATTTTCACGTTCGGGATCCGACAACTCACTGAACATCGGGAGTGCTCTCAGGTGTCGGGGCATATCAAAGCGATCGGCGTGCATTTTTCTAATTTCGTGACTAAAGTTGACTTGCGTTAACTTTAGGTTGCGAAATCATCGAGAGATAGCCTCCAAAGAAGTACCGAATGACTTCTTTGGAACTACGAGAACACAGTGCAACTAGTTCCAAAGAACTAGTTCAATCACTGTTCGAAAATCGTTTGCGCCAGATCAAACCCGCATGCCGATGAAGTGCCCTAAAACAGACCGATTTCAGTGGCGATCACGGCTGCATGGACCCGTGTGCTGACCTGCATTTTCCGAAGCACGTTTTGTACATGGACTTTGACCGTGGTCTCGGCAATTCCAAGTTCACGACCAATTTCCTTGTTGCTGGCACCCCGTGCAATGCCGCGCAGAATCTCGCGCTCTCGCGCAGACAGGCTCGACAGGATGGACGGCAGCGGTGCCGGTGATTCGACGGTAGCGATTCGGCCGCCAAGGTAACTCGCCACCATTTTGCTGGTCATCTCCGGTGCGATGACACTGTCGCCTTGCATCACGCGCTCGATAGCGCTCACCAGCGCCTCACCCTCGGCGGTCTTCAAAAGGTAACCTGCGGCCCCAGCCCGCAATGCCGACATGAGGTCGGTCTCATCCTCGCTGACGGTCAGCATCACGATGCGCGCCTGTGGTGCCGCTTCCATCAGCGCCGCAAGGGCGTCAACGCCCCGCACGCCGGGCAAATGGTTGTCCAACAAAATGACGTCGGGTTGCAGTTCCTGCGCGCGACGCTGGGCCTGGCCGGCATCAGCGGCATCACCGACCACCTGCACGCGCGCGTCACGTGCCAGCAAGGCGGTCAAGCCGCGACGGAACAAGGTATGGTCATCGACCACGAGGATGCGAATGGCCTGTGTCGAAGAATTTGTCATAGACGAACGGGTGCTTGCGGCATGACGGAGCTTGGATTGGATAAAACGAGTCGCACGCTACAGCCTTGCCCCGGGGTAGAAGTGATCTCCATGGCCGCGCCGATGCGTTGCGCGCGTTCATTCATGATGTGCAGGCCGACGTGGGTGTCATCACACTGTCCCATGGCTGTCGCAAATCCGACGCCATTGTCGCGCACCTCAAAACTCCAGTGGGGTTGTTGCTGGACCTTGAGCCAAACCTGGGAAGCCTGTGCGTGTTTTCTGACGTTGGACAGCGCCTCCTGCACAATGTGCAAGACCTGTATTTGGACATCTGCCGACAATGGCAGGGCATGCCCGCTGATGTCAAAGTCGGTCGACAGACCCGATTGAAGCTCGAATTTACGCAGGGTTGTTGCCAAGGCTGGTTCAATGTCTTCGTCGTTGGTACGGGTCCGAAAATTCACCAGCAACTCGCGCACATCGCCGTAACACTCGCGCACGCCCAGATCGATTTCTTCGAGCACTGAGCGCATTCGCGGGTCGTCTTTGGACGCCAGCGCGTCACGCATCAGTTGAACCTGAATTTTGAGAAATGCCAAGGACTGGGCAATCGAGTCGTGCAACTCCCGCGACAGGTGGTGGCGCTCACCGGAGACCGCCGCTTCGCGTTTCATCGCGTTGAGCCGCAAGTTTTCCATGGCGCTGGCGAAGTGGCGGTTGAGGGCCTCCAGCAACGACCGCTCGGCCGCAGTCGGTGCGGTCTTGGAGCGGAAAAACAGATTGACCTCACCCATTTGCCGTTCCTGGACGCGAATCGGTACGTTCACAATGGTCGCGAAACCAGCCTTCGCACAATGCATGCGTGGACTTTGGGGCAGTGAGGCGATGGGGATGACGGAAAGACGGGTGTCGGGTGCCGGCACGCCACAAAAACAATCACCAACGGCCAGGCAGTGTTCGTCTTCCACCATCTCTTGCGGCAAACCACTGCTTGCCAGCATCAGGTAGCGCTGCTGCGCCTGATCGGACCAACGCAAGGCCACGCCGTCGGCCTTCGCGATCAGCTTGATGCGATCCGAAAAGTCTTTTGCCAAGTCCTCCAGGCTAGTGGCCCGGGAAACCAGGGCGGTTACTTCATACAGAGACTCCAGCCGCTCGTGCTTTTCTTCAAGTTCGGTGGTCTTTTCACGAACCTTGCTTTCCAGGTTGCCATACAGGGACTGCAGATGTTCCGCCATTCCGTTGAAACCTTTGGCTAGCGTCCCAAATTCATCACTACCCACCAGCTCAACACGGGCTGCAAAATCACCGGCTTGAATCTTGCGGATCGCGAGTTCCAAATGGTTGACTGGCTCCAGCACAAAACGATACCCGGCAAACAACAGAATGCCAGCAGCCAACAAGGCCAGCAGCAGCACACCGATTTGCAACACGTGCAAGGCTGCGGTCCACGCTGACATGTGCGCCTCAATGCTGCTCACCAGGGCGTCAATATGGGCCACAAACGCAACGGTTTGTGGTTCCAGGCGAGCGAGATCCATAGGTTTTTGCCCCAGCCACTGCGCCTGAAACTGCTGCCAGTCACTTTCTACTCGGGCAAAGTGCTGGCGCACTTGACCATCCCAGGGCACTTGCAGCGGACGCGAGGCGTCTCCATGGCGCAAAAGCGCAAGGCTTGCATTGAATTTTTGGATGTGTGTTAGCTGCTCCTGGGCAGCGACGCTGTTGGAACCACCCACCGTCAAGGCCATGCGATAGGCTTGCATGCGCATGCGTCCCGCCTCATTGACAGCTGCGGCACCACCGTCAAGTTGCCACGACACCCACAGCGTCACGCAGGTTGCCAGCAAGGCCATGAGCAGAAATGGTGCACCCACCAACGCCAGGGTGGTCCCCAGGGTCCTGCGCGTCGGTTGTTCAGTCATGCGCAAATCTTACCGCGGGGTCGTTGCCATGGCCTCTGGGCCGTATTTCAGAAGTCAGGAGCCGAAAGCAAAAAACCCCGCACGGGGCGGGGCTCTTGACAACTGGCGGAGCGGGTGGGATTCGAACCCACGGTACCTTGCGGTACGCTTGATTTCGAGTCAAGTACATTCGACCACTCTGCCACCGCTCCTGAAACTGCTTCGATTGGACGAAGCGGAGATTCTATCAGGGTCGCAGGGCCACCAACCCGCCCAAATACGGGCGCAGGGCTTCGGGCACGGTGACCGTGCCATCGGCGTTCTGGTAGTTCTCCAACACGGCCACCAGCGTGCGGCCCACGGCCAGGCCGGAGCCGTTCAAGGTGTGCACCAGTTCGTTTTTACCCTGGGCGTTCTTGAAGCGGGCCTGCAGGCGGCGCGACTGGAAGGCCTCGCAATTGGACACCGAACTGATCTCTCGGAAAGTGTTCTGCGCCGGCAGCCACACTTCCAGGTCATAGGTCTTGCTGGCGCCAAAGCCCATGTCGCCAGTGCACAGGCTCATGACGCGGTAGGGCAGGCCCAGCTTCTGCAGAATGGCCTCGGCGTGGGTGACCATGGCCTCCAGTGCCTCGTAGCTTTTCTCGGGGTGCACGATTTGCACCATTTCCACCTTGTCGAACTGGTGCTGGCGGATCAGGCCACGGGTGTCGCGCCCGGCGCTGCCGGCCTCGGAGCGGAAGCACGGGGTGTGCGCGGTCAGTTTGATCGGCAGGTCAGCCTCGGCCACGATCTCGTCGCGCACAAAGTTGGTCAAGGGCACCTCGCTGGTGGGAATCAGGTACAGCGCAGTGTGGTCCGGCTGTTCCTCGCCTTCCTGGCCGCCCTTCTTGGCGGCGAACAGGTCGCCTTCGAACTTGGGCAACTGGCCCGTGCCCTTGAGCGATTCACCATTCACCGCATACGGCACATAACACTCGGTGTAGCCGTGCTCCTGTGTCTGCACATCCAGCATGAACTGACTTAGCGCCCGGTGCAATCTAGCCACTGGCCCTTTCATCACGGTAAAGCGCGAACCCGACAGCTTGACGCCCATCTCAAAGTCCAGCCCCAGCGGTGTGCCGACGTCCACGTGGTCTTTGATCTCAAACGCCATGGCGGTCGGCGTACCCCAGCGGCGCACCTCCACATTGCCATGCTCGTCCTCACCCAACGGCACGCTCTCATGCGGCAGGTTGGGCACGGCCAGCAGCAGGGTTTGCATGTCGACCTGGATCACGTCCAGCCGCGCGGCGGAGGTTTCCAGTTCGGTCTTCAGGCCCGCTACCTCTGCCATCACGGCATCCACCTCGGCGGGAGTGCCCTTGGCCTTGAGCATGCCGATTTGTTTGGACAGCGTGTTGCGCTTGCTTTGCAGCTCTTCGGTGCGCATCTGGATGGTCTTGCGCTCGGCTTCCAGCGCCGTAAAGGCGTCCACGTTCAGGAAGGCTTGCGGGTTCTTGCGGGTTTGCAGGCGGGTGATGACCGAGGCCAGGTCTTTGCGCAGCAGGGTGATGTCTAACATGGTGATTTTCCCAATCAGTTGGGGTCCGAGCACATTTGCTAAGCAAAGTGGTCCGACCCACAAGGTTTCAGTCTTAGTTGGGGACAGAGCGCGTTCGCGTTGCGAAACGCGGACTTTCCCGCAATATGTAAGTCAAATTCGGCTCTAGCCCTCGATTCTATTGCGTAAGCAGCTATTTTTTCGATAGCACTTGACGGTCGCATCAAGCGTCGAGCTTCAGGCCCTTGGGCAGTGGAAACTTGATGGTTTCCTCGATGCCCGCCATTTTTTGTACCGACACCGCGCCAAGAGCACGCAGCCGGTCAATCACCTGGCGCACCAGAATCTCCGGTGCCGACGCTCCCGCCGTCAGACCCACCCGGCTTTTGCCCTCAAACCACTCGGTTTTCAGCTCGTCTGCGCTGTCCACCATGTAGCTGGTTACACCCAGTTTGCGCGCCAACTCGGCCAAACGGTTGCTGTTGGAGCTGGTCGGGCTGCCCACCACAATCACAATGTCCACCTGTGGCGACAGGATCTTGATGGCGTCCTGGCGGTTTTGCGTGGCGTAACAAATGTCCTGTTGCTTGGGCGCCCGCACTTGGGGGAAACGTGCAATCACCGCGGCGGAAATCTCGGCGGCATCATCCACGCTGAGTGTGGTTTGTGTCACCAGGGCCAGCTTTGCTGTCTGCTTCGGTGTGATGCGCGCCACGTCGGCCACGTCTTCCACCAGGTGGATGCTGCCATCGTCGACCTGGCCCACGGTGCCCTCCACCTCGGGGTGGCCTTTGTGGCCAATCATGATGAATTCGAAACCTTCTTTGTGCAGTTTGGCCACTTCCACGTGCACTTTGCTGACCAGAGGGCAGGTGGCGTCAAAGATCTGGAAGCCCCGGGCCTGCGCCTCCAACTGGATGGCGCGGCTCACGCCATGGGCAGAAAAAACCAGTGTCGCCCCCACCGGAACGTCGTCGAGCGCTTCAATAAAGATAGCACCCTTGGCCTTGAGGTCATTCACGACATAGGTGTTGTGCACGATTTCATGGCGTACATAGATGGGGCGGCCAAATTTTTGCAAGGCGCGTTCCACAATTTCGATGGCCCGGTCCACACCGGCGCAAAAGCCGCGCGGCTCGGCCAACAAAATGGAGTCCAAACCCTGTCCTGGTACTGCGACATCTGTCATGGCGTTCTCCTGCATCACTTCGGTGATAGCGCCCAAAGCTGCGCTGCTGAGACTTGAGTTCATAAGATGCCAATCACCTGGACTTCAAACGTCACCGGCTGGCCCGCCAGCGGGTGGTTGAAATCGAACAACACACCCTGTTCGGGCAGCACCTGCAAAACCACACCGGCAAACTGGCCCTTGTCGTCGGGCGTGGGGAACTGAACCACATCCCCCACGGCATATTGTTCGTTGGGGTCTCCCATTTGCGTGAGCACCTTGTGCGCCAGCCACTGTTGCATGGCAGGATTGCGCTCGCCAAAAGCAGCCCCGGCCGGCAACTCAAAGCTGCTGCGTGTGCCCTCTTCCATGCCGATCAGGCAAGCCTCCACCGCTGGAGACAACTCACCGGTACCCAGGGTCAGCGTGGCGGGCGAGCCATTGAAGGTGTTGATCACATCCCCCGCCGGGCCGCTCAAGCGGTAATGCAGGGTGAGGAAGGAGCCTGGCTGTACACAGGTCGGCGTTGCGGTCATAGAGGTCCCTAGTAAACTGGGCTCCATTGTAGAAACCCCGGCCAAACCCCTGCACAGCTGCCGGGCGTCCCCCATCCAGACCATGCCCATCAAAGACCTGCCCCCTGACGCCCGCCCGCGCGAAAAACTGCTGGCACGCGGCGCGGCAGCCCTGAGTGATGTCGAATTGTTGGCGCTGCTGCTGCGCACCGGTATCAAGGGCAAGGGCGTGCTGCAAATGGCGGATGAGCTGCTGCGCCTCAAAAAAGATAGCACATTAGGCAATACCGACGGCGGCTTCGGCGGTATTTCAGGCCTGTTGCATGCCACAGCGGACGACCTGAAGCGGGTCAAGGGCCTGGGACCGGCCAAGCAGGCCGAGCTGGTGGCGGTGCTGGAACTGGCGCGCCGGGCCATGGCCCAGCAGCTCAAGGAGCGCACGGTATTTGCCGACCCCGACACCATCAAGCATTACCTGAAGCTGCATTTGGCGGCCAAGGAACACGAAGTCTTTGCCGTACTGTTTCTGGACGTGCAAAACCGCCTGTTGGCCATGGAGGAGCTGTTTCGTGGCACGTTGACGCAAACATCGGTCTACCCACGCGAGGTCGCGATGCGTGCCCTGCACCACCAGGCCAGCGCCGTGGTGCTGGCACACAACCACCCCAGTGGCACTGTGCAACCTTCACGCGCTGATGAGGCGTTGACACAAACGCTCAAATCGGCACTGGCGTTGCTGGACGTGCGCGTCTTGGACCACATCATCGTCGGGCCGGGCCAGGCCCTGTCCATGGCCGAAAAAGGCCTCTTGTGACGGCGCACAAGCCCACTTGGTCGGCGAAGGTTTCACCGCCGGGCCGCCCCAAGGTGAAACGCGCCCCCTCGGGGGGCAGCGAACCACTTGCGAAATCGGCTCGCGCCGATTCCGGGGCAGTGGGAAGCGTGGAGGCAAAATTTATTGCCGACCTCAAGCAGGTCAAAAAAGAGATTGCAGCCCAAGCCGAGCGCGAAGCCCAGGCCGCAGCGCAGCACGCGCTGGAGGCCAAACGGGCTCGTGAACACCGCAGTCTGTTCCAGACGGCCGTGGGCAAGGTTCAGCGCCTGCCCGAACCCCGCATCGCCAACCTCAGACCGACACCGCCGCCCCCCACCCCCGTGCAGCACCTGCTGGACGAGGCTGCGGCGTATTCGGAATCCATCAGTGATGAGATGGACGTCACCAGCCTGCTGGAGACCGACGAGCGCCTGAGCTTTCGCCGCCATGGCGTGGGGCCGGACGTGACCTACAAACTGCGCCGTGGCAAATGGAGCATCCAGCGCCAGATCGACCTGCACGGTCTGCGCAGCGATGAGGCGCGCGAGACGCTGGGCGCTTTCATCCGCGAGGCCCACAAGCAGGGCATTCGCTGCGTGCGCGTGGTCACCGGCAAAGGCCTGGGTTCCCCCGGCAAGGCACCGGTGCTAAAAGACAAGGTACACCGCTGGCTGGTCCAGCGCTCGGAGGTGGTAGCCTTTGTGCAGGCCCAGCCTGCACATGGTGGTGCCGGCGCCCTGGTGGTGTTGTTACAACCGCTGCGCCACGCCGCGTTCGGTCAATGAAAGCCGCCGCAATGACCGCCCTACCGCAAACCTGTATCTACCTCGTGCCAAAGGATTGCAGATGCCCCAGCCCTTGATTGGCCCCGAGACCCTGCGCAAAAGCGTGCTGGGCCTTTTGATCGTCGCGCTAGGCAGCGCCGTGGCCCTGGTCCTGGCACCTTTTGCGGTTTCCATGTTGTGGGCGGGCATTTTGGCGTTCACTACCTGGCCGCTGTATGTCCGCCTGCTGGTTCTGAGCGGTGGGCGCGCCTGGCCCACTGCCTTTGCCATGACCGTGTTGATGGCGGCCCTGGTGGTGGTGCCGACGGTGTGGTTGCTGTTCCTGCTGCGAGCGGACGCCGCCATATTGGCCGATCACCTGTTGCTGGAGATGGATGCCGGCCGTCTGCAGCTGCCGGATTTTGTGACTTCGCTGCCGCTGGTTGGGCCAGACCTGGCGGTCTGGTTCAAGGCGCTGCTGGCCGACCCGCTTCGCTGGAAATCAGAGCTCAGAGTCTGGGTTGGCAAACTCGACACCGAAGCCTGGTCCTTGTTGGGCGGCGTTGGAAAAAACATCGTCAAGCTTGGCTTCTCACTGTTCACGCTGTTTTTTGTCTATTTGCACGGTCTGAGTCTGCTGGCCCAGTTGCGCAGCATTTTGCAAAGCCTGCTGCAGGAGCGAACCGAGAGTTATCTCCATGCGGTGGGCAACACAACACGGGCTGTGGTGTACGGCATTGTGTTGACGGCGTTGGTGCAAGGGCTGGTGGCAGGCCTGGGCTACTGGGTGGCAGGTTTGCCTGCACCGGCCACGCTGGCCGCCGTTACTACGCTGGTGGCGCTGATTCCCTTTGGTACGCCACTGGTGTGGGGCACCGCCGCGTTGTGGCTGTTATTTACCGGCCAGACCACGGCAGGCATCGGCTTGTTGATTTGGGGCGTGCTGGTGGTGTCATGGGTCGACAACATCGTGCGCCCGGTGATGCTGTCCCGCGCCAGCAACATTCCCTTCATCCTGGCGCTGTTTGGGGTGCTGGGCGGGCTTGCGGCGTTTGGCCTGGTGGGCTTGTTCCTGGGCCCGGTGATTCTCGCCGTGGCGCTGGCTGTTTGGCGGGAGTGGTTGTAAATCGCTGCCCTGGCCACCTACAGGGCAATCGGGTGGTGTGAGGGGCTTTATCTGCAGAGAGGCGGAAGCTGACATCAGTCAGTCCAAAGCACAAAAATACGCACAGACTCCGAAAGTTGAAGGGGAATTCTATTTTGTGTCCCGTTGGACCTAATTTTTAGTAGGATGGACGCGCGACCCGTGCAGGAGATCCGGCCATCCCGGCGGCCCGGCACAGGCGCATCACATCAGGAGAAGTAGCATGGGTTTTTTCAGCAAGATTCTGGACAAGCTGGGTTTCGATGCCGGTAACAGCAAGGTCGAGGAGATGTTGCGCACGCCGATTCCAGCAGCGAGTACTGCGGCAGTGTCGGCCGCCCCCGGGGCCACCCCGGTAACGCCAATGCGCGAGGTTGATGTGGTAGCGCAGCTCGAGCAGAAGGCGGCTGCCAACCCGCAAAAGCTGAACTGGCGCACCTCGATCGTGGATCTGCTGAAGCTGCTGGACATCGACAGCAGCCTGAATGCACGCAAGGAACTCGCCACCGAGCTCGGGTGCCCGGCCAGCCTGATGGGTGATTCGGCCCAGATGAACATGTGGCTGCACAAAACCGTGCTGACCAAACTCGCCGCCAACGGCGGTAACGTACCCAAAGAACTGCTCGACTGAGCGCAGAGACGACCATAAACGTTACCGACATCCTGCGTATGGCTGGCAAGGCAAGAGGCTAAATGAAAGAAACGCGAGACGCCGATTGCTAGAGCAACACGGCGCCCTGCGCATTTCAGGAGCCTGTTGAGCGGCCCTTGATCATCCCGTAAATGAAGAGCAGCACCACCGCGCCAACCAGAGAGGCGACCCATCCTGCAGCTTGGTCCTCGGTGTACCAGCCCATCGCCATGCCCACGTAACGGGCAACGAGTGCGCCGTCTGTGATCCGTTTCGGGGTGCACTCATTTCTCTTCCAGCACTTTCGTCGGAGCTCCTGGGGCATTCGCCTTGACCGAGGCGATACCGCCTTCCATGGCCTTGCTGGAAGAATGCATTTCACTTTTGCCGAGGGTCTGTCCGTTGGCGGCCAACAGCACGAAGTACGGTGAATTGTCCTTGGACACCTTGCGCTGGAAGCGTTCGTCAACTACAGCGTTTTCCTTGACGGATGCAAAGCCGTTTCGACCACCAGCCTTGCGCACGCTAACCGGGGATTGCTTCAATGCGCGGTTGGCGGGCGGCGCGCTCAAGCCGGTCTATCGAAGTGAATGGGTGTGGCGAAATTTTTTGAGCCCGAGTGCGCAGGACTTGGCACACCGTCTGAGAGCTACACCCCGCGCACCGCATCAATGCCCAGCGCGCTGGCATCCAGTGCGCCATGCCCCTGGGCAATGAGCTGGTCCATGCGCGCTGCGATCGCAGGTAGCGCAGCCAACGGCCGATCGCCTGCGGTCTCCAGCATCAGGCGAACATCCTTGCGCGCCATGGTCAGCTCAAAGCTGGCGGCAAAGTTGCCCTTGGCCATGTTGCCACCGCGCCCGGCCACCATGGCATTGAGGTCCAGCATGCCCAGCAGCTTGACGGCACTTTGCGGGTCCACACCACTGGCTTGGGCCATGGTCAGAATGTCCGCCATCATGGCCGACACGCCAATGATCATGGCGTTGCCAAACAGCTTGTTGACGGCTGCCAGGTCGGCGCGTTCGCCCATGTATTCCAGCCGAGTTGTCATAACAGCCAGCTCGGTCTGCACACGTTCAAACAATGCGCGCGGCCCTGCCACCATCATGGAACCCTGGGCGTTGCGCGCAGCGGGTGGGCCCATGAAGACGGGGCAATGCAAATAGGCAACGCCTTGCTCCGCCAAACGCGCGGCGCGTGCGGCAGTCAGTGCGGGCTGGGTCGTTGTGTGGTCGAGCAGAATGGCGCCGGGCGCCAGCATGGGCCGGGCGGCTGCAATGACATCATCCACCACCGCATCGTCCTTGAGCACCAGATGCACCCTTGTTGCGCCCTGCACGGCCTCTGCGGGCGTGGCAGCGGCCTTGATGCCGAGTGGCACCAACGCCCGCGCCTTCTCAAACGTGCGGTTCCACGCCGACACGGTGTCGCCGCGTTTGGCTGCGGCCTCTGCGAGTGCAGCACCGAGCAGGCCGGTACCCAAAAATGCAATGTTTGCCATGGTGGTCAGATTCTCCGGGTTAGTTGTTGCCAAAACTCTCAGGCATTTGCACGGCCACCACTTCACCGCGCGCCGTGGCCACGCCCTGTGCAAACACGGTGGTCTCCACAATGACTTTGCGGCCCTTGATTTCCTTGACCCGGCCACGCAACTCCAGCACGCCGTCAATCGGCGTGGGCTTGAGGTAGTCCACATGCAGCGAGCCGGTGACGAAGCGAAACGGTGGCAGCGTGTCCATCTCACGGCCCTCTGATCGGTACATGGCCGCGGCCGCGGTGCCCGTGCTGTGGCAGTCGATCAGGGATGCAATCAGGCCACCGTAGGCGTAGCCCGGCACCGCCGTGTGGTAAGGCTCCGGGGTGAAACGGGTGACGGACTCTTCGCCCTCCCAATGCGTCTTGATCTGATGGCCGTGGTGGTTATTGGAACCACATCCGTAGCACTGCGCCACGTTGTCGGGGTAGTAGTCTTGAAAGGCTTTCATCATGGTTTCTCCGTCAAAGCGGTTGGCGCCTGCGCGGTGGTGCGCAGCTGGGTCAAATCGAAGCCTTGCGCTGAGGCCGAGGCCAGTGCGGCCTCCATCAGTTTGGGCGGCAGTTGCGGCGTGCGAGACAACACCCACAGGTATTTGCGGTTGGGGTTGCCCACCACGGCCCAGCGGTAGTCCGGGTCCAGCCCCAGCACCCAATAGTCAGACTTGAAAGGCCAGAAGAACGACACCTTGAGGCGGCTGTTGCCAAAGCCATCAACCACCGTGGCCCGGCCGTTGGCATCGTCAAAACCGGAGTCGGTGCGGCAGCGGTTGTGCACGCTGACGGAGCCATCGGCCGCAGTTGTGTACTCTGCTGTGGTGTCGGCCACGCAGTTGCGCTGAAAGAACATGGGGAAACTGGCGATTTCGAACCACTTGCCGCTGTAGCGGGCCAGGTCAACCGATGGCACGCTGGTGACCGGCGTCTGCGCAAGCGCCACAGCAGGCAAGGTCAGGAAAAAAATGGAAAGAAGCGCAGAGAAAAGTTTCACGACAAGATCCGGGGATGACAAAGCAGGCAATGATCGCACGCCCTGCCGCGCCAAGGACCGTCGCGCCCCGAATGGCGCCCTGCACGGGGAGATTCACTTGCCAGCAATCCCCGCATTTGGAAAAAACAACTGCTCGCCACCAATCTTGTAGCTGGCGATCACCGCCTGTCCGGTGGCCGACACCACCCAATCCACAAACTTTTGACCATCCGCCGCCTTGACATGCGGGTGTTTGGCCGGGTTGACCAGCATCACGCCATACTGGTTGAACAGCTTGGTGTCGCCTTCGACCAGCACCACCAGGTCACCCCGGTTCTTGAAGCTCAACCAGGTGCCGCGGTCCGTCAGCACATAGGCGTTGGTACCCGATGCCATGTTCAGCGCCGGGCCCATGCCGCAGCCGCATTCCTTGTAGCCACTGCCCTTGGTCTCAAGCAGACCGGCCAGCTTCCAGAAACGCAACTCGGCCGCGTGGGTACCGCTCTTGTCGCCGCGCGAAATGAAACTGGCGTTGTTAGTCGACAGCTTCTTTAGTGCCTCGACCACGTCCTTGCCACGCGTTTTGGCCGGGTCGGCAACCGGGCCTATCAACACAAAGTCGTTGTACATCACGGGGAAACGCTTGACTGCAAACCCGTCGGCGACGATTTTTTCTTCGGCCACCTGATCGTGCACGAACAGTACATCAGCGTCGCCCCGGCGGCCCATGTCCAGCGCCTGGCCGGTACCCAGTGCCACCACTTTCACGTCAATGCCGCTGGCTTTTTTGAATTCGGGCAGCAGGTGGGCAAACAGGCCCGACTGCTCGGTGGATGTGGTGGAGGCCACCACAATACCTTGTGCCTGGGCTGCCAGTGTTGCTATAGAAAATATAGCTACATACGCATATTTCACGAGGGCAAGAGGCCTAAAACGCTTGAAGTTTTCAGCGCGAGGCATTTCCAGGGCAATAGACGGCCCCTTTGGGGCACGGGGGGATGTTTTCATGCGGACTCTCCTTTAACAAACAAATGGGCAGCGGGGTACTGGCGTTGCAACAGATCACCGGCAAAGAAGTCTTCCACCGGCAGATCGGCCAGCACGCGGCCCTGCTCCAGGTAGATGACGCGGCTGGCCAGGCGCTTGACCTGGCCCAGGTTGTGGCTGGCAAACACCAGAGTCATGTCCGCACTTTGGTGCGCATAATCGTGGATCAGGGCCTCAACCTCCCGCTTGGCGTGGGGGTCCAGGCTGGCCGTGGGTTCGTCCAGCAACAGCACCTGCGCCGTTAGGGCCCAGGCCCGCGCCAGCGCCACACGTTGCTGCTGACCGCCCGACAGCGTGCGAGCATTGCGCTGTGCCAGGTCGGCCAGGCCCACACGCTCCAGCGCGACGTGGGCGCGGTGGCTGGCGTCGCGCCAGGGCACACCCCGCAGCCACAGACCCAGGATGACATTGCTCAGCACCGGCATGCGCATCAGGTGCGGACGCTGGAACAGCATGGCCTGGCGCATCAGGGGGTTGCGCAGCAACTGGCCTCCGGTGGGCGCGGTCAGGCCGTGCAGCACGCGCAACAGTGTGCTTTTGCCGCTGCCATTGGCTCCCACCAGCGCAATACGCTCACCGGCACGCACTGTCACACTCACGTCTTTCAGCGCACACACGCCGCTGGCGACACGGCCAAAATGCACGCTGGCCTGCGTCAAACCGAAGACCTGCGTCATGGTGCAGCGCCCACAGTCGCTACCCGTAAGGCGCCGCCTTCGGTCTGCTCACGCCAATAACGCAGCGCTGTGATCAGTCCATTGAGCAGCAGCACCACGCCCAGCAGCACCAGGCCCAGGCCCAGTGCCAGCGGCAGGTCGCCCTTGCTGGTTTCCAGCGCAATGGCGGTGGTCATGACACGCGTAAAGCCGTCGATATTGCCGCCTACGATCATCACCGCGCCGACTTCGGAAATGGCGCGGCCGAACGAGGCTATCACCACCGTCAGCAGCGCATAACGCTCATCCCAGGCCAGCAGCAGGCTGCGCACCAACGGGCCTGCGCCCAGCGAGCGCAACTGCTCACCATGGGAATTTTCGGCATCTTCCACCACCTGGCGCGTGAGTGCCATGACCACTGGCAGCACCAGCAGGGACTGGGCCAGCACCATGGCCTGGAAGGAAAACAGCCAGCCCAGAAAACCCAGCGGCCCGGAGCGCGACAGCAGCAAATACACCACCAGCCCGACAACAACCGAGGGTATGGCCAGAAAGGTGTTGAGCACTGCCAGCCACACAGTGCGCCCGGCAAAACGCGCCACGCCCAACCAGGCGCCCAGTAGCAGCCCCAGGGCACAGGCCATGGCACAGGCGGTGGCACTGACGGCCAGGGACCGGGCCACAATGGCCAGCAGGGTGGGATCCGGGGTGACGATGAGTTGCAGCGCGGTGAACGCGCTTTCAGTGAAACTGGACATGCTTGGGGTATCGTAGCCATTGACACAAACTCCAGCGATATGAAACGCCATGCATAGGCTCCAGTTCCACTACACCCTCTCGCGCGACAGCAGCCCGGCCTTGGTGCGCAACCCGCTGATGGATCTGCTGCTGGCAGTGTCCAGCGCGGGATCCATCTCGGCCGGTGCGCGTCAACTGGGCCTGTCCTACCGCCATGTGTGGGGTGAACTCAAGCGCTGGGAAAACGAACTCGGCAATGAACTGGTAGTGTGGGAGAAAGGCCAGTCAGCGCGCCTGACCGAGTTTGGTGCCAAGCTGATGTGGGCCGAGCGCCAGGCCCAGGCCCGACTGGCCCCGCAAATAGAAGCCCTGCGTGCCGACCTAGAGCGTGCCTTTGCCGTGGCCTTTGACGCCAACGCCCACGTGGTCACGCTCTACGCCAGCCACGACGACGCACTGGCTGCGCTGCGCGAGCAGGCGGTGG
>ERZ724520.669-NODE-669-length-18183-cov-4.371304_pt1 | contig 18183 bp, 14 predicted proteins | sample MGYA00376053_ERZ724520 | MGnify/ENA primary metagenome ERZ724520 (study PRJEB28724, sample SAMN07190886) | activated sludge metagenome | isolation source: activated sludge of sewage treatment plant in Hong Hong | place: USA: Christiansburg, Virginia | collected...
TAAACTAAGTTTGACAAAAAAATATTAATTAATAATAGTTTTACTGCTTGAATAAATAACTAAAAAATATTATTTATCGTGAGGGAATTTAATATAGGTAATTTTAAATACTGGCTTGTAGGCTGTGTTTGCGGTTCCTCCAAAAACTACTCGTTTTAACCTATTATCTCTTCTAATAGTGTATGCTCTATTTGGTTGAGCATTTACTAAGTAAAATCCGTAATTAGTAATTTTGTTAGTCATAATTTTTTCAACCTGACGAGCAATATTAAATACATATTGCTTGTTTGTTGAATCATAAGTGCCATTATATTTAATAAAATCACTCGATTCTAATTGATCATAAACAAGTTCTTCACGGCCTGTACCCATTGAATCAGCAATTAATGCTAGAGTAGAAGGATAGCCATATTTTGAATCTTCAAATGATCTGTCTACTTTAATAATTAATTCAGCTCTGCTAATTGAAACAGTTTGAGAATCAGTAAAATTTTTAAGGTATGGTATTGTAATTCGAGTTCTTGTACCACCAAAACTATTTAAATATACGTTTTGCTCACCTTTTTTTGTATCTCCTGTTAGTTGGTCGTATAAATTAGGATTAGCTCCTGCAGAATAGTTATGGTTAATATTATTAAAACGTGCGGCATCCGTTCCTCTAAATGTAAACTGAAATTTTTGCCCTTTCGAACTCAATGACGAACCATTATGGTAATAAACATTTATACCAGATAAATCATCATCTAAATCAAGCCTTCTAATTGCACCTTCAGTTGGTGAATTTAAGTTTGAATTTTGAGTAGTAATGTATAATCCTTTATTAGCACCAATAAACGTTGCATTGTTTACCAAATTTGCTGTTGTTTGAATTAAGTATTGACCAAAATTATAGTCTAATGGTAATACTAAGCAATAGTAGCCATTTCTAATTACATATTTTGCTGTTAAATGACAAAGAGGAATATTAGATTTTGCTAAAGTTGTACTTGTATTATTATAAATTCCACTTGTACCACTGGTTGGATTTACTTTTTCATTTAGTATATAAACATCAAAGGTTAATGGAGTATTTGTGTTTCCTATCGCATCATCACCAGATAAATCATATAACCATTTTATTACAATTTCAGCAGAATCTAAAGTTGGATTATCTCCAAAACTAACATTAGTAAGGTTATTAGCAATTGAAAAGTTAGTATAAATACTTGCATCCGTTCTTCCAAAAACTGGGTCAAGTGTAGAACCTAAATATTTATATTGATCATTGTAGCTGGTAACTTTATCAACTTTAACAGTATTCATAAAGAATGAAACAGTATCAGTTATTGTAACACCTAGTAAATCATTTTCTGGTTGTACGTCTAATCCTAACAAACTATCATCATTTTTCTTTTTGCAAGAAAAAAGTGTTATTAATAAGGTTAAAATAAGTACTATATGTTTATTGTTCATAGTTTAAATAAAAACGCATAATTACTTAAAATTATGCGTTTAAAATAGTTAAATAGTTTAAAAAAAAGAATTAATCAGTTAAAACAGAACTTTCTTCTAAAATAACATCATAAAATTCGTTATAAGCATCAGCATATTCTGCTTCTCCTTTATATTCTAAAATTGGTTTACCACTTTTACGAGCGTATTTTTCAATTTCAGGGTTAATTACTTCACAACCAAATGTAATTCCATCAGCATGGTCAATTGCTAATTTCATTAAATTAACATAACTAGCATCTTCAATATGCTTAAGGTCTTTTTTTAATACACCGTCAATAATAGCTTTATCTACTATTTTTTTATTTAAAGCTTTAGTATATTCTTCATCATAAATGGTGTAAATAATTTTTGCTTCAGCAAATAATGGATCTTCAGTAAACGCTTTTTTTACATAAAGAGGCATTAAACTTGTAAACCAACCATGGCAGTGAATAACATCTGGTGCCCAACCTAATTTTTTAATAGTTTCAATAACTCCACGATTAAAGAAAACTAATCGCTCATCATTATCTTCAAAATATTTATTAGTAGCCTTATCTTTTAATACTGATTTTCTGTTAAAATAATCATCATTATCAATAAAATAAACCTGCATACGTGCTGTTGGTATAGATGCAACTTTAATAATTAATGGATGATCTGAATTATTAATAACGATATTCATACCTGATAAACGAATAACTTCATGTAATTGATGACGTCTTTCGTTAATGTTACCATATTTTGGCATGAAAGTTCTAATTTCCTTTCCTTTTTCTTGAATAGCTTGAGGTAATCTTCTCCCTATTTTCCCTAAGTGAGTTTCATCTAAATAAGGGGTAATTTCTTGCGACACAAAAAGAACTCTTGCTTTTTTCATATATTAGGTTTAGTGATTATTTTAAATAATACTACAAAAGTAATAAAAAAAAATCCATATATCAAAGTATTATTTAGCTTTGGGCTCAATTATTTACATTTAATAGCAAATAAATGCAAGTTTTTAAAACACAAATAGAACTTAAAAAGAAGCTAAATGAATTAAAAGAAAAAAATCAAACTATTGGTTTTGTACCTACAATGGGGGCTTTGCACATGGGGCATATTTCTTTAATTAATTATTCTAAGCAACAAAGTGATGTTACAGTATGTAGCATTTTTGTTAATCCTACTCAATTTAATAATGCTGAAGATTTGGCTAAATATCCTAAAACGCCAACTGAAGATATTAAATTGTTAGAAGATGCTGGTTGTGATATTCTTTATATGCCAACTGTAGATGATGTATATCCTAAAAATGATACTAGGCATTTTAATTTTGGATATTTAGATACTATTTTGGAAGGAGCCTTGCGTCCTGGCCATTTTAATGGAGTAGGGCAAGTGGTTAGTATTTTTCTTGAAGTAATACAACCGCATAAGGCATTTTTTGGTAGTAAAGATTACCAACAGGTTATGGTGGTGAAAGATTTAGTTAAACAGCTCAAATTAGATGTTGAAATTATTGCTTGCCCTATTTTAAGAGAAATGGATGGCTTAGCTATGAGCTCTAGAAATACTCGTTTAAATGAACAAGAACGTATAATTGCATCATTAATTCCAAAAATGATGCAACAGGCTAATGTTATTGTAAAGCAAAGAGGCATTGAAGAGGCTAAGCTATTTATTACGCAAATGGTTTCAACGGTTTCAATAATGAATTTAGATTATTTTGAAGTGTGTGATGCAAATACCCTAATGCCTTTAAGTACTTTTAATACAAATAACAAAACAGTGTCTCTTATTGCTGTTTTTGTAGGTAAAGTAAGGTTAATTGATAATTGGATGATTGATTAATTTGCTCTATTTTATTTTTCTGAATAGTTTGATTTAATATCATCTTATGAATATAAAGGACCAAATTAAAAGTTACATTGATTCTCAGTCTGAAATAAAGCGTTCAGATATGCAAGTTTTGAATAAACTTATAATTAAACAATGTCCAAAATGTAAACTATGGTTTCTAGATGGCAAAGATGAAAAAGGTAAAGTTGTTTCTAATCCAAATATTGGATATGGTTGTTATACTATTAATTATGCAAATGGAACAAACAAAGAATTTTATCAAATTGGTCTAAGTGCAAATACAACTGGCATTTCGGTTTATATACTTGGAATTGCAAGTAAATCCTATTTAGAGCAAACTTTTGGGGGTAATATAGGCAAAGCAAAAGTAACAGGTTATTGCATAAAGTTTAAATCGCTAAATGATATTAATACAGATGTACTCATAGACGCTATTAATTATGGTTTGGCTCAAAGTACCAATTAATTTTTTTTAATGCCTAAATAAATGATATTAAAATGACAACAAAAATAATTACAACAACCCCTGAAAGCGAAATAGTTAGTACTCGCATTTTTAATGTTGATAGAGAATTGCTGTTTCGCGCTTGGTCTGACCCAAACCATTTAAAAAATTGGTGGGGACCAAATGGATTTACAAATACATTTAATCTATTTGAATTTTGCGAAGGTGGTAAATGGAGTTTTATAATGCATGGGCCAGATAAAGGGAATTATGCAAATGAATGCGAATTCATAAAAATTGAAATCCCAAGTTTAATTGCTTGGAAGCGATTTTCTAAACCTTTGTTTCAAGTTGTTGCAATTTTTGAAGAAATATCTAGCTCCAAAACAAAACTAGTTTTTAAAATGCTTTTTGAAACAACAGATGAGTGCAATAAATTAAGACCTCATGTAATTGATAAAAACGAAGAGAACTTTGACAGATTGGAAATTGAATTATCTAAAATGATAAAAATAGTTTAGCATCAAATTTATTATTTCAAAAAACTTACAATTTCATCTAAATTTCAAAAATACTGAGTAGTAATAACAGCTTTTTTTTCATATGAACTTTTCATAATTGAAAAGGTTGGGTATACATGTGCTGCCAAACATATTGCAACTTTTGTTACTCTAATTGCTTTTAAATTATATTCAAATTCAGTTCCACATTCTTTTAGTTAAAATATAAATATTTTCAATTTAATTAAACTTGTGATATTAATTTTTATGAGATTGTTAACCAATCCTTATATTTGTTTACCTAATTTAAAAATAATATGGACTTAGAATTTAATAAAAACGATGATAAAATGCGTTTGCTTATTTCGCAAATGGAACAACGCTTAAATAAAATTTATGAAGGTGGAGGGAAAAAACGCATCGAAAAATTGCATGAACAAGGCAAAATGAGTGCTCGTGAACGTATTGATTTTTTATTAGATAAAGATGCACCTCGTTTTGAAATGGGGGCTTTTGCAGGTTATGAAATGTATGCCGAACATGGCGGGTGCCCAGGTGGCGGCGTAGTAATTGTAATTGGATATGTTAGCGGTAAACAATGTATAGTTGTGGCTAATGATGCAACTGTAAAAGCTGGCGCATGGTTTCCTATTACAGGTAAAAAGAATTTACGTGCTCAAGAAATAGCAATGGAAAACCGATTACCAATAATTTATTTAGTAGATAGCGCAGGTGTTTATTTACCTATGCAAGATGAAATTTTCCCTGATAAAGAGCATTTTGGAAGAATTTTCAGAAACAATGCCATTATGAGTGGTATGGGCATTTTGCAAATATCTGCTGTTATGGGTAGTTGTGTAGCTGGTGGTGCTTATTTGCCTATTATGAGCGATGAAGCAATGATTGTTGATAAAACAGGGTCTATATTTTTAGCTGGAAGTTATTTAGTTAAAGCTGCAATTGGCGAAAATATTGATAATGAAACGTTAGGTGGCGCTACAACGCATTGTGAAATAAGCGGAGTTACTGATTATAAATGTAAAGATGATGCTGATTGTTTAACTCGCATCAGAAATATTATGAGTAAGGTTGGTGATTATGATAAAGCTGGCTTTAATCGTGAAACTCCAGTAATGCCAAAAAAAGATCCAAAAGAGGTATATGGTATTTTAAATGATAAACAATATGAAATGCGCGAAATTATTGAACGTATAGTTGATAATGGAGAGCATGAAGAATATAAAGAGTTGTACGGTCAATCAATTGTTTGTACGTATGCACGTATTGATGGTTGGGCTGTTGGAATAGTTGCAAATCAACGTAAAGTTGTAAAAAGCAAAAAAGGTGAGATGCAATTTGGTGGTGTAATTTATAGTGATAGCGCAGATAAAGCTGCTCGATTTATTATGAATTGTAATCAAAAGAAAATTCCATTAGTATTTTTACAAGATGCTACCGGCTTTATGGTTGGCTCAAGAAGCGAGCATGGTGGTATAATTAAAGATGGGGCTAAATTAGTTAATGCTATGGCAAATTCGGTGGTACCTAAGTTCACTATTATTTTAGGGAATAGCTACGGTGCTGCAAATTACGCAATGTGTGGTAAAGCATATGATCCACGTTTAATTGTTGGATGGCCAACAGCGCAAGTTGCTGTTATGGGTGGAGCACAAGCGGCAAAAGTATTAGTGCAAATTGAAGTAGCAAGCTTAAAAGCTAAAGGCGAAGAAATAACTCCAGAAAAAGAGGCTGAACTTTATAATAAAACTAAAGATAAATACGATGCACAAACTACTCCGTATTATGCAGCTAGTAGAATTTGGTTAGATGCTATTATAGATCCTGTTGATACACGCAAAGTAATTAGTATGGGTATTGAAGCAGCAAATCATTCACCTATTACCAAAGCTTATAATGTAGGAGTAATTCAAACCTAGTATTTATTCAACTTTATTATATTTATAAAAATGGTAAAAAATAAGCCAATATTAATTGTTAGTATAACAGTATTAATATTGGCTTTTGCTTATTTTTTTTATTTAAAAAATAAACTGTCAAAAGAAAATAATCCTCAAAATTATGATGAAGAAATTGTAAAGATTGAAAGCAACTTTAATGTTGATTCTTTATACGGTTATTGGATGATTATTGGTCTTGGTGAAGAGGAATATTCTTATATTAATAAGAATGACCCTAATTATGTTTTCTTCAGCTATTTAAAGTATATGCCTATTTTATATAAAAAAAATGGCGAAAAAACAGAAACTTATAGTAATAGTTTCAATCTTACCACATTAAATTGGAAATTAATTTCAAATGATACTTTGGTTGAATATAATGATAGTATTTTTAGAAAGTATAAAATAGAAAGCTTTGAGAATAGTTTAATAAAATTGAAATATAATTTTTTTAACTCTGAATCAAACGTAGAAGAATCCTTGTTTTTTACGATGTGTAAAATTCATCCCGAATGGAATTCAGAGAAATCATTATTTTGTGATGAGCTTAATATTTGGAGAAACCGAAATAAGAAAATTGAATCTGAAAAAGAAGTTAAGTTAAAATTAAAAAGTTTATTAGCATATAATTCAATTTATTTAAGAAGTATTTTTTGTTCAAATTACCATGCCGTTAATACTCGCTTTTTACATCTGCCATTTGATTATTACAGGGATGGAGTACTTTTAAAAAATAGAGATGATGCTGAAAATTTTAGTGAGCTTTTTATAGATGGAAATAACGTAACTTATGCATATGAGACATTAAAGGAGGCTTCTTCAACTATTAAATATCCTAAAAATAAAATTAAAAGTGATTTTATCTTGGAGTACGCAATGTATTTCGATTCCATTCAAACTCGAATTAAATAATAGTTAAAATTGATTTAGCTAAATATTAATTTTTTGCTTTATAATTACTATGGTGTTATTTTAATTCCACCTATAATTACATTGTATTTATAATTGAACAATTGTACGTTTTCTTGCTTATTCTCTAATTGATACAGACCATATACACTTAGGTGCTTTGTTAAACTAAAATTTGCTAATATTCCCCAACGAGATTTTGTTAAATCAGCAGAGTTGTTTACAATATACCCATTTTCTTCAATAATATTATTGCCAGAGTTTATTAAGTAACTAGCTTTAAGTGACAGTTTTTTTAATGGTTGTATATAAATAAATGGAGCTAAGGAATTGTTTATAGTTGAATAATTAGTAGTAGTATGAATGTAATCTGTACAGCCTAACATTAATTTACTGTTACCAAATATTGAATAGTGTGCATAGCCACTATGTATATATTGTGTTACATTATTCATGTTTGAAACAGTAGTACCAATACCCAATGTGAATTTATTTATGTTTTTTTGTGCAGCAATTGAACCTACAATATAATTTGATTTAGATATAGATGTAATGGTTTGTTGCTTAGGAGGAGGTCCAGGAAAAGGTCCAATTGGAGGAACTGTTGTAGATGTAAATACACTTGTGGTTTTTATATGAACAAAATGCAACGCTGGCATAATTAACCAATTATTTTTAATTGGAATAGAGGCTTTAAGATAATATTGAGTTTGGTTAATTTTGTTTACAAAATTTTGTTGTTTGTAATAGGTTATTGCATGAAATAATGAAACTCTATTTTTAATTGAGTGATTAAGACCAACATGAAAATAAGTTGCAGGATCAAAATAGTTTGATTCTTTCTTTTTACTTGCATCATAGTAACTTGTGCTATCTGTTATTTTAGTACCACCTTCAATAATTACAAAGTCTACTTTAGATTGCTTATCTATTCCAATTTTTTGCAATAATTCATTACTAAATGTTTTACTTAAAAACCTTGCATCTTCTGTTTTTCCATTAAATACATAACAATAATAAAGGTATTCTAAAGCCAATTCATCGGTCGAATTAAAACTTAAGGCTTTTTTAAATTCATTTTCGGCAAGACTAAAATTCTTTTTTTCATAGTACGCAATGCCAATACGCATACGTAAATAAAAATAATCATCGCCTTTTTTAATAGCCGATTTTCCAAATTTAATTAACTCAGTCCATTTTTTTTCAGTATACAATCTATACGATTTTTGATCTGTATTTTCTACTAAACTGCTGTCTTGGGCAGTAGTAGTTACTGATTTTAAAATCAATACTAAAAATAATATACGATAAATTAGCTTGTAATTCATTTATTATTTAATAAGTGCTAAACCTTCTAATGCTGATTTATCGTTAGGACTGTATAATAATACTTTGTTAAACAAAATTTTAGCTTCGTTTTTATTACCTAAAAAGTAATTTGTCCATGCACTCATTAGCATGTTATTATACCCAAATGGTGCAAGGTTTAACGATACATCAAAATGTTTTTTAGCACTAAAATAATCTTTACGATAGTAATAAATTAAACCTAAATTATAATTTGCTGTTGCGTTTTTTGAGTCTAATTTTAAAATAGCTAAATAGGTTTTTTCTATTTCTGTCCAATTTTCTAAAACAGTATAAGGATTAATTATAGCCCATTTTGGTTCTGTAGCAGCTGGCATTAATGCAATTGCTTTTTGATAATAACCAATTGATTCTTTTGATTTTCCTGCCATATAATTTAACCAACCCATACGTAAATTTATTTCGTAAGAAGTGGCACTGTATACATTATTAATGGCAGTTATTGCTGCATCATATTTAGCAATAGCTTCATAATCGTAAGATTGACTAAAAGCTGTATTTAAATCTTTGCTAGTTTGGGCATTAAAAGTTAGTGTTGAAATAGTAAAAATTAATGCAATGGATTTTTTTATAAGTTTCATAGGATTTTATTTAATTAGATATAATTTTAAAACGAAGGTTTAATGTTGTGTAAAATAATACTTGCTAGAATTGAGTTTATGATGTATTGTTAATGAGTTTATTTTATGGTCTTTTAATTCAATTTCATAGTTTATTTTTCTGTAAGTTTTGTTTATTATTTTAGCCTCTATACTTGTGTTTATTATTAGTTTTTGAGGTGCATAAATATTGTCGGCATAACTAAATAAGGAAGTGTGATTTGCTTTAGTAAACAAATAAAATGGAGCAATAAAATCTTGAAAAAATTGTATGAGTTTATTATTAAAATGTATGAGTGGGATATTATCTTGAGTTGTAATGTTATCATAATAACCCAATAATTGCCTATATGCTGCCAAATAAAAATGAAATAGCACAGAACCTTTGTCGCCTTCAAAATCAGTAAAATAAAGCATTATGCCATCATTTACAAAATACGCAGTTGATTTGCTTTCTTTGCAATAAATATAAGTTCTGTTATATGCATCAGTAAAAACTTCCCAATTTATTGGGTCATCATTGCCTTCTTTTTTTAAGGTTATTTTTTGTCCTGGCAAAAAAGTAAATGCTATTAGCAATAATTCATTTACTTGAATATTACTGATATTAGTACCTTCTGCAGGGACTTCCGAAATTTTTAATGTTTTTGATGAACCTTTTCGCTCTATAAAATAAGAAATTGGATAGGCTAATGTTTTGGCCCCAATTGTTGGAGTAGTTTGCATTTGAAAATGGATGTGTGGCTCTGGCGATCTGCCAGAATTCCCGCAGGTTGCCAAATAGGTTCCTTTATACACGTATTGCCCAATAAAAACACCAAATGAATCTTTTTTAATATGGCTAATTTGAGAAAATACACCATTTAAGTGATTTAATATAATTGTATTGCCCCAATTTCGCTCTGTGTCCATATCGCCAATATCATTGTCTTCTACTGTATTAATTATGTCGTATACATATCCGTCAAATGGTGCGTAAATTTCTCTATTGTAACAATAAAAATTCTCTCTTGTAAAATCCTCTCTGCGTGTTGTTGGTTCCCGATAGGTATTGTTTTTTGAATCCACAATTACAAAATCTAAGGCCTTACTCCAATCGCCAAGGTGTGTTATCTTTCCATCGTAACCTTGGCTTACATGCCATTCTCCTGCAAACGGTAAACTTAATTTATAGAAGTGTTCGTTTTTAAAACGTTGTATAGAATTTAAGTATTTATAAATTGTTGTTTCAGCCGAAAAATATTGAATTGTAACAACTTGTAAATATTTTTGAAACCAACGTTGGTTTAATGAAAAAAGAAAGGCTGTACATACTACACTAAAAGATAAAGTATATGCTTTTAATTGAAAAATTGATAATATTTTACCTAATGATAGTGCTACAATGAGTAAAACAGGAACAAGTATTATTACTGTGATATAGCTATGTGTATTTGGTATTAAGAAAAAACAACCAACGCCAATTGCTAAAAATATAAAATTAGCACCTACCAAATTATAATTTAAATCGTTAATATCTGCACCAAAAAGGTTGTAAAATAAGTAGGCCAATGAAAAACCTATTATACTTAACGAAAAAGCTATTCGTGAAAAATATAATAATCCAGCTGCTATTAAAATGCCTCCTAATACGCTTGTTTGGAAAAATGTTCCAGCTAATGTTTTAAAATAAATAAGTATAAAGGATGGTAGTGAAATCGTGTCTAAAATATGAACAAATTGATAATAGGACGATAATTGATTACGTGCTAATTCATTTACTACGTATATATGATTTTCGTCTAAATAAATATTTGAAAAATTAGAAGCTGCGAGAGAAACAAGCCAATAGGTTATAATAAATGGAAATGATAAGAATGGTAAATTATATATGCTAAACAATCCTTTTAGCCAAACTGTAATTAATAATAAAGTTAGTATTGCACTTATAAATAAAACTATAAAAGGTAAATTCAATGTATATTCATAACCCATAGCCATACCCAAAAACAGGGCATTAAATCCAAATATTCCTTTTTGAATATCGTCTCTATTAAAGCCCATTAAAAAAGCAGAGCCATTAATTAGTAAAATGGCAATAAAACCACTTAAACCTAAAATTGGCGAAAAAAATGTTACTAGAATTATAATCAACGCAAACACATTGTTTAATGAAAAAAACATCAAACTATAACTATTTAATAAGCATTGTAGCCAGTAATTAGATTTTATTTTATTTAGTACACTATCCAATTTAAAATTATTAAATTATGTATTCCGTTGATTTTATTAATAATTCGATTATAAATTTAGTTTTTTATTTCAATAATTTTCAATTTGTAAAAATGTTTTTTTTAGGATTAAACCATTACCTATATATACCATCTAATTAATTAGACGATTATTAAAAGTTAATCATGCGATTATTTTTAAAATTTTTTAATACTCGAAAGATTTTAAATTTATTGTCGTCTAATAAGGTATTAACAAGTATTTATTGTTATTTTTAATTACTAAATATTTAAAATATGGGTTCTACAGTAAATTTAAAAAACCGAATAAAAGAAGCACATTTACAAAAATTAAAACAGGAATCTGCTATAAAAAATTTTGTAACATGGTTCGAAATCCCAGCTTACAATCATTATCGTTCTGTTGCTTTTTATAATTATATATATGGTATCGAAATTACAACTGTAGAATTAAATGGTTTTGCAATGGGATTTTTCCCTGCTGAAGGTGGAATAGGGGGGGCAATAGTAACCGGTAATGGTTGCGTTCCTAGCGAGGTTGGCCCACTAATTTATTTAAATGGTGGTGAAGATTTAAATAATGTTTTGTTTAAAGTTAATGAAGCCGGAGGAAGAGTTGTAATGGAAAAAACATTTTTAAGCGAAACGGCTGGTTATTTTGCATTATTTATTGATTCTGAAGGAAATAGGTTGGCACTACACTCTAAAAAATAAGTTTATGAACTCAAAACATTACAACATAAATCAGTTAAGAATTGATTTATGGAATGAACTCAAAGAAAAAAGTAATTTTATTACACGTGTTCAACAAACAGATTCTTTCGATAATCATTTAAATGATTTAAACGATGTACTTCAAAATTTATTAAGTATTGAACATTACTTTTCATTTCCTGGTGCTCCATTAGTTCGTAAAATAATTAAAGCGGTCGAAAAGCGTGAATTAAAGGCCGTGAGCAATCAAGTTGCAGAAATTGTTTATTTATTAGTAAGTGATAATTATCGCACAAATCCTGAAGTTATAGGCGAAAAATTTAATTCAAATTATAGTTCGGAAGGTAATAAAGACAAGCTTTCATCGCAATCTAAAAAAAATTATTTCGAAGTTTTATATGTTGAAGATTTATCTTCAAAAGAAGAAGTAATTTTAAAGAATAAATTTAAAGAGCTTATCAATCCAAGCGGAAATTTAACGTACGATATTGTTGTTCAACGTTCCTTTCAAGATGCCTTAATTTGCTTGTTTTTTAATTATAATATTCAGGCTGCATGTATCAGATATGCGCCATTACAATTATCTACTAATATCACAAAACTAATAAAACCATTTATTCAAAATGTTCTAAAGATTGATTTATCAAATGTTTCCGATAGTGACATTGGTCCTTTGTTAGGTAGATACATACATCAATTTCGCCCTGAGTTAGATATCTATTATATTACCGATACATCATTAACTCACTTAAAAGACTCAACACTCAAATCTTTTCGTCGTATTTTTTATCGAATGGAAGATGTTCAAGAATTACATCTAACTATAATAAGTGGAATTAATGAACGTTACGAAGCACCTTTTTATACTGCATTAACAGAGTATAGTAAAAAACCTACCTCTGTTTTTCACGCTATGCCAATATCAAGAGGTAATTCGGTTTTTAAATCCCGTTGGATTCAAGATTTTGGGGAGTTTTATGGAAGAAATGTTTTTTTAGCTGAAACCTCTGCAACAAATGGAGGATTAGATTCACTACTTCAACCAAAAGGTCCCTTAAAACGTGCACAAGAAAAGGCTGCTAAAGCTTATGGTGCAGAACATACTTTTTATGTAACTAATGGAACTAGTACAGCAAATAAAATTGTACAACAAGCATTAATTAAACCTGGTGATGTTGTATTAATTGATAGAGATTGCCATAAATCGCATCATTACGGAATGGTATTAGCTGGGGCATTTCCTGCTTATTTAGATTCTTACCCGATTCAAGAATATTCAATGTATGGTGCAGTGCCTTTAAAAATAATTAAGGAAAGACTCGTGTCACTTAGCAGAGCTGGCAGATTAGATAAAGTAAAAATGTTGTTGCTTACTAATTGCACCTTTGATGGTTTAGTATACAACGTTGAACGTGTAATGGAAGAGGTACTTGCAATTAAGCCAGACATGGTTTTTTTATGGGATGAAGCTTGGTTTGCATTTGCAAGTTTTACTTATACTTACAAGCAACGTACTGGAATGTATGTGGCACAAAAATTATTTCATAAATATAGAAGTGATGAATACAGAACAACTTATAATGCTCATTTAAAAAACTTAAAGCCTGGTGAGTTGCCAAGTATGCCTGATCCTGATAAAGTAAAAATTAGAGTATATGCTACACAAAGTACTCATAAAACATTATCAAGTTTCCGTCAAGGTTCAATGATACAGGTTTGGGATGAAGAATTTAGTAGACGTGTAGCCGATAATTTTCAAGAGGCATACATGACTCACACAACAACTTCTCCCAATTACCAAATATTAGCTTCTTTAGATGTTGGACGCAGACAAGTAGAATTAGAAGGTTATGAGTTAGTAGAAAAAAGTATAGAAATGGCAATGATACTTCGTTCTAAAGTTTTGGATCATCCACGATTAAGCAAGTATTTTCATATTCTTACAGTAAAAGATTTAATACCTGCAGAACATCGCCAATGTGGAATGAATGAATACTACACTGCAGATGATGGATGGGATAGGCTAGAGGAAGCATGGGAAAAAGATGAATTTGTTTTAGACCCAACTAAGGTTACACTTTCGGTTGGTAAAGCTGGTATTACTGGTGATGCTTTTAAAAATATGTATTTAATGGATAGGTTTAATATTCAAGTTAATAAAACATCTCGTAATACGGTGTTATTAATGACAAATATTGGAACTACAAGAGGAAGCGTTACGTTTTTAATTAATGCATTACTTCAAATTGCTGATGAGTTAGACGAAAGCAATCGCTCATTAAATAAACGTGAGTCCGAAATTTCACAAAAACATATTACTTCGTTAATAAAAGATGTCCCACCATTACCTGATTTTAGTTTCTTTCATCGCTCATTTCAAGCTTCGCCAGGTGTGCCAGGTGGAAATATTAGAGAGGCATTTTTCTTAGCTTATGAAGAAGATTATTGTGAATACATTTTATTAAAAGATTGCTTAAAAGAAATGGAACGTGGTAAAGAATTAGTGTCAACTTCATTTGTAATTCCTTATCCTCCAGGTTTTCCTATTTTAGTGCCAGGGCAAGTTGTAAGTGAAGAAATAATAAAATTTATGATTGCTTTAGATGTAAAGGAAATTCATGGGTATAGAGCAGATTTAGGATTAAAAGTTTTTACCGTTGAAGCATTAAATAGAAAAAACACCATATCTGCTATGGGAGCCATGCATGCGTTACAACAAAGCGAACCGAAATTAAAAGAAAAAACTAAATCTAAACAAAAATAATAAACCACTCAAAGTACTGTAAAATCAGTGTTTTTATTATTATCGAAATAAAAAATATATGAAATAGACTTGTTGCCATCAGGATAAGCACGAAATAAGAATACATGGCTAAACCATAAGGCAATTAAAAAAGCAATAATATCTACTTATGAAAACTTTAAATACAATATCTGAAATAAAAGAATTTTTTAAATCAAATACCACACCTATATATTTTATTAGCGCTACTAATTTTAATTTATTAGGAATTGATGAATGGGTAAATAATTTCAAATACATCACTCATATTGATTCTTTTGAAGGAAAGCATCCTAATTTATTTTCACCAAAAGTTGAAATACCTCATGAAGAGTTTACAAGCATTGAGGATATTAATAATTATTTACTTCAACATCCTGAAGTAATTGAATTTATAAAATCACGCAGTGTAAATGGTGAAGTAGGTAAAGCCTTATTTTTAATGTTTGATGAGAAAACAGAATTACTAGCAAAACAACTTGGTTTAGAAGTTTGTTTCCCATCTGCGCAATTACGAACGTTTTTAGATAATAAAGTAAATACAAATAGAATAGCCGAAAAGGCTGGTGTAGCTTGTGTTCCCAATGTATTATCAGCAGTAAAGGATTACAACCATTTAAGAAAAGTATCATCTCATTTAGGAGATAATTTGGTAGTGCAAACTCCTTTTGGAGATTCAGGACATACAACATTTTTTATTTCTAATGAAGAAGAATTTGAGATTCATAAAGAAGAAATTATAAAAGAGCGCGAAGTTAAAATCATGAAACGCATTAACTGTTATGGTACTGCTATAGAAGGCTGTGTGACTCAGCATGGTACCCTAGTAGCGCCGTTAATGACAGAATTAGTTGGCTTTTCAGAGCTAACACCATATAAAGGTGGTTGGTGTGGTAATGAAATTTTCGCTAATGCTTTTAATGAAGATATTAGAGATAAGGCAAAAAAATATACACAACAATTTGGAGATCAATTAAAGAAGGAAGGCTATAAAGGATATTTTGAATTGGATTATTTAATTGATAAAGACAATGGCGAAATTTATTTAGGCGAATTAAATCCAAGGGTTTCAGGTGTTAGTTCATTAACAAATCACTCTAAATTTGCGATGTTGGATGTACCATTATTTTTATTTCATTTATTAGAATGGATGGAAATTCCATATCAAATTGATGTGAATACATTTGTAAATAAATGGGCTAGTTCAGAAAACATGGATAGTTGGAGCCAATTAGTAATCAAACATACTAGCACATCTTTAGAACTTGTAACTAAGGTTCCTGAATCAGGAATTTGGGAAATGAAATTAAATGGCAATATTCAATTTAAAAAAATGGATACACATCGCCAATCTGTTGTAGATGATAATGAAGCGTTCTTTTTTCAAATAACACAAACTGACGGTTATTTTTATGAAGGTGCAGATTTAGGTATTTTACTAATGAGAGGACGATTGATGTCTGATGATTTTCAATTATCTGAACGTGGAAAGCGTTGGATTAAAGCTATTCGTAGTCAATTTAAATCAGACATAATCGATATGGGTAATTTAGATGAAAAGGACCTGTATGTTTCTGGAGATTTTAAAATGTTATAACTTAAATGTTATGCGTTTTTTTATTTCTAAATAAAGTCTTGTAATTACTATACATGCAATTAAAATGCTGATGTAATAAGTAATTAGGATGTAAGGTTCATTTATAGTTTTATAAATTTCGGTTGCAATATTGCCTATAATAATCCATTGTATTATATAAATTATTGTAACATGTGTTCCTAGCCAAGCAATGAATTTAAGTAATTTGAATTGATTAAAATACAGATTTATTTCATTAATAAAATAACTGTAAAAAAGTAAGAAAGCTATGGTCCATGCACAAAACTTGATGCCATGGTGATAATACTCCTGTAAATTAGAAGCTACAGAAATTGCATAATTAATTGTAAAAACCATAAAAAGTATAAATGAAACTAAAATGATGAATGTTGTTTTTTTATGCTCAAGCCAATTAAAAGTAAATTGTTTTTTTAAATTAAATAATAACATACCTGCTAATGGATAGGCTATCCAAGGGAATAGCGGAAAATATGACCACTTAGAACATCCATATAGTAACGAATAAAAATATGTGCTAATTTCATTAGGTTGTATTATATTTTTTACAACATCACTCAAACTTGCTGATATAACAATAAAAATTGCAAGCAGCAAAATATTACGTTCAAATATTTTCTTAAGTAATGCTAAAATAATTATACTGAATCCTGCAAAATGGAATATATCTATTCCAAATATATATGGCCAAATATCTATTTGTAAAAGGTTAGATTTTACTTTTAATATAAGATTTAGATTTAATGCAAAATTTAAAAACATTCCAAGTAAAACCATTTTTATGCCCCTAAAAACGAGTTGAGAGGTGCTTTTACTTGATAATGCTATAAAGTAACCTAATACAGTTACAAATATTGGTGCTACAAATGGCCCACCTAAGAATAATAAAATTTTTCCATAGTTACTTTCAAATATTTCTGGTGTTGCAAAAAGCTCAATTATATGAACTTGTACCATAAATAGCACCGCAAGTCCCTTTAATAAATCAGCTGTTTGTAACCTGTTTTGCATAGTGAGTCAGTAACTAAATAAAGCTAATTTACTATTTATTATTCTTATAAGTATTAAAACAAAATAGAGTTCATTATCAAAAAATTGAGCACGTTTAAATAAAATTATTGTGCTATTAATTTTCCTTTGATTATTTTTTAAGTTTTATAATTTGTAATTTGATTCAATGCACCTTCACATATACATATAGCTCATTTCACTAAATAAATACTATAGGTAATAATTGGATTGAAATTACTTATTTTATTTATCTTGTAGGTTCTTTAAAACTATGTTTTTAAATAGTTTATATTTCATTTTCGACTCTATTTTATTGAAAATGAATGGTAAGTTTTTGTTTTTCAATTGGTTAAAATAAAATGGAAATCTAAACTGAAAAAGTGCTATTATTTTTGTATTATTACAATCTTAGGTTTAATTTTGAGTATAATATTTAGAAAAAAACGAAAATGACCGAAATTTTTTATTAAAAATTATTTCTTTAGATTTTTAATAAAACATCAAAAATGAAAAAGTTATTAACAAAACAACTGTCTTTTTTAATATTCCCCGTTTTTTTTCAACATTTTTTTTGTTCATTACAAAAATAATAATATCTTTGCCGTCCCCAAAAACATGGGGTTGCTAAAATAACAGTAAAATCAAGTAATATAAAAGGTTAACATGCCAACTATAAGTCAATTAGTAAGAAAAGGTCGCTTTAAAGCACCTAACAAAAGTAAATCGGCCGCTT
>ERZ724520.672-NODE-672-length-18153-cov-7.891148_pt1 | contig 18153 bp, 18 predicted proteins | sample MGYA00376053_ERZ724520 | MGnify/ENA primary metagenome ERZ724520 (study PRJEB28724, sample SAMN07190886) | activated sludge metagenome | isolation source: activated sludge of sewage treatment plant in Hong Hong | place: USA: Christiansburg, Virginia | collected...
GGGACACGGAGCAGAACGCTCTGCCGCCCAGGCTCCTAGCGCAAATACTCGGCCACAATTTTTGCCAACTGCCCATTGCGCTTCATGGCCTCCAGCGCAGCGTCCATTTTGGCGATGAAATCGACCCGGTACGCCGGCTGGTTCTTGACGCTGTAGCCGATGAAGGTGTCCTCCCCCGACAGCTCCACCGCTTCCTGCAACTTGAAACCGGTGTTGGCAAAGTAGGCCCCCAGCTGCCGCGCGGCATAGCGGGCAGCCGCCCGGTCACTGGCAAAACAGTCGATGCGGCGACCGGCCAGTTTCTTCAAATTAGCCTCGTTGTTCTTGGCCGACTCCAGCTTGACGGTGCCCAGCTTGGCCGCCTGCATCAGCCGGTCCGACAGCAGAAAACCCAGGTTAACGCCCACCGTCAAACCGGCAAAGTCGTCGGGAAAGGTCTTACGCGGCACGGCCATCACCGCATCGTTGCAAAACACCACCACGGTCTCACGGTACATGGCCACCGAGTAGCGGTCGATGTAGGTGCGCTCGCGTTTGAGACCCGGCGGGAACAGCGCAAAGGCGCTCCCAAATTCCAGGTCGGCCAGGCCCCGCTTCCAGGGCACCGGCAGCAGCGTGATGTCATAGGCTGGCTTGAGCCGCTGGGCAGCCGCATTCAGAATGTCGACGTACATGCCCTTGAAACGACCGCCTTCGACATAGCTATACGGCGCGTAGTTTTCGTCCCCGTAGAGGGTGATTTTTTCCCCCGCAAAAACCGTCGACGCGAAACCCGCAGCTGCAACGCAGACACAAACGGTATGGCGAAAAACTCCAAAGGGCATGCGCCAGTTTAGCGCCTACGCTGGCACATGCGCGCGCGTCCAGCGCACGATGTCGGCCGCGCCCATGGCACCGGCCTGGCGTGCCACCTCGCGCCCGCCGACGAACAGCGCCAGTGTGGGGATGCTGCGGATGTTGAAGCGCGCACCCAGTGCCTGCACCGCTTCGGTGTCCACCTTGGCCACGCGGATGTGCGGCTCCAGCTGGGCCGTGGCCTGTTCCAGCCCCGGCGCCATCTGGCGGCACGGGCCGCACCAGGGCGCCCAGAAGTCCACCAGAACCGGAATCTGGTTGCGTGCGACGTGCTTGTCAAACGCAGCCTCGTCCAGCGCCGTCGTGTGGGCGGTGAACAGCGGCTGGTGGCAGCTGCCACAGTCGGGCGCCTTGACCTGGTCAACGGTCTTGACGCGGTTGGTGGTGTGGCAGTGCGGGCAAACGATGTGCAGTGATTCAGTCATGTTCAGTCCTGGAGAGGCCTCTTTGCTGACTCACTTGGGGCTGACCGCTCCCGGTTTCAAGGCCCAGGCCAGGGCACAGGCCGCCAGCGTCCAGACGATGACCGCGCCCGACGGCAGATCCAGCACTGCCGACAAGGCCAGGCCCACCCCATAACCCACGGCGCCAATCGCATAGGCCACCCCATGCCGATTGCCGCCTGCCGCAGTGCGGGTGGCCAGGGCCGGGATGATCAGGCTGGAGAACACCAGGTAGACGCCCACCAGCTGCACCGAGGCGGTCACGGCCAGCGCAAACACTGCGTAGAAGCCGAACCGGCCCAGCTGGGCTACCCAGCCCCGCCACAGTGCGAACAGAATCAGCGCCGACACGCCGCCCAGCCACAGCAGCTGCGTGGTGTTGACCCACAGAATCTGGCCGACCAGCAGCTCCTTCAGATGCTCGCCGCCATGCGGATTGCCCGACAGCAGCAGAATGCCGGCGCAAGCCGCCAGAATGAACATGACACCGATCAGCGCCTCCTGTTGCTGCGGCGCCTTGCGCTCGGTCCAGGTCAGTAGCAGGGCACCGAGCAGGGCTGCGACTACGGCGGCGATCTGCACCGCCACGCCGCCCTCGGGTAGCCCCATGGCGTCCGCGGCAATCACGCCCAGCCCGGCAATCTGCGCAATGGCCAGGTCAATGAAGACGATGCCCCGGTCCAGCACCTGGGCGCCCAGCGGCACGTGGGTGGCCAGCACCAGCAGGCCCGCAATGAAGGCAGGCCCCAAGATGCCCCAGTCCAGCGCGCTCCAGTTCATTTTTTGGCTCCCGCTGCCAGCAACCGGGCCAGCGTGTCGTCAAACAGGCCAAACAGGTCTTTGGCGCCCTCTGTGCCACCCACGGTAAACGCAATCTTGACGGCAGGCACAGCTGCATTGCGGCTCAGCCAGTCCGAGGGCTTGGAATCCTGGTAGGCCGAATAGATGCTCATGCGCGCCGGTGTGCCCTTGAGTGCCACCAGTACCGCCTGCAGGTGCGAGGCGGTGGGCTCGACGCCGGGCTTGGGCTCCAGCACCGCCACCTCCTTCAGGCCCAACCAGTCGTACAGGTAGACAAAGGCCTTGTGCTGCGAGACCACGGCCACGCCCTTGAGCGGCGCGGCCTGCGCCGTCCAGCGCCCCATGGCCTGCTGCCAGCGCTGTGAGAAGTCCGCCAGACGCTGCGCATACTGACCGGCGTGCGCGGGGTCGATCTGCTGCAACCGCGCACCCAATGCGGTGGCCACCAGCGCAATGTTGCGTGGGTCGGTCTGGATGTGCGGATTGCCCGCCGCATGCACATCACCCTGCGCGCGGTCCAGCTGCCCCGGCACATCGAGCTTGCGCACAAAGTTTGCTGCTGCGAAGTTGCCCGGTTGGCCCTCCTGCACCTTGGGGTTGCCCGACTGTTGCAGCAAGATCGGCAGCCAGCCGATCTCCAGCTCGGCGCCGGTGCACACCACCAGATCGGCATTGCGGGCCCGTGCAATCAGGCTGGGCTTGGCCTGGATCTGGTGCGGGTCCTGCAGCGCGCTGGTGGCCACGGAGACGTCAACCAGATCGCCACCCAACTCTTGCGCCAGCGCGCCCCATTCGGGCTCGCAGGCAAAGACCCGCAGGCCTGCGTGGGCAGGTACTGCCAGGAACAACAACGCCAAGGGCGCGGCCAGCATCAGCAAAAAAGATTTTTGTTTCGTCATGTCATGCCTCACGGTCATTGGGGATCAATAGCCGTGGGCGCCGTGGGCACCCAGGCTCATTTGGTACTGCAGGAAGACCTGGTTGTCGACCTGGCCCTCGCGGGCGCGGTCCTGCGCCAGCTGCAGGCGTATGCGGGAGAACTCGCTGGGGTTGTAGTCCAGCATCAGCGTGTCTTTGCTGGGCTTGAATCCGGTACCAGCCAACGCGGTCGCGTTGAGTCCGTAATCCGGCGCACCGGCATCCAGCTGCTCGGTGCGCACGCCGATGCGCCAGTTGCCCAGAAACTGGTAGACGCCCTGCAGGTACCAGCCCGATTGCGTCGCCTGGTAGGCATCCGTCGTATTGGCACTCGCCGTGTCATAGCTCAGCGACCCGCTGCGCGTGCTGCGCAGGTATTCGCCCTGCAGCTTGAAGCTGGTGCGGGTTGCATTGCCATTTGGCGCCCACTTCCAGACGCCGTCGAGGATGGCGACCTGGGTGCTGCCAGTAAACGCATTACCGACCCAGTTGCTGGTGCTATCCAGGAAGCCAAGCTCCTGGCCAGTGGCGTCGGTGCGCAACACCGAGAGTCCGGCGCGCCAATTGTGGCTGTCACCAATATCTCCGCCGGTGTGCAGGGCAAACGACACCATGCCCGCGCCATTCTTGCCGATCTCGCTGCCCGGGAAGTTACGCCCGCGGCCCAGCTCCAGGCCCAGTTCCAGGTACTGGTCGGTCGGGGGCAGCCAGCGCAGTTGCAGACCATCGTCGCGGTACTGGGTGCCCAGCAGGGCTTGGTAGGCCAATGGGTTGTCGACAAAGTCCCAGGTGTGTGCATGCTGGGCATTGAGATAGCCAATGCCCGACAAAAACCGCCCGGCCTTGGCCGTCAAGCCATTGCCCAGTGCGGTGGTCTGCACATAGGCCTCTTCCACCGACACGGAGTCATCGGCGTGCAGGGAGATGTTGGCCACGCCGCGCGACCAGGGGTCGATATTGGCCGACAAGCCCAGCTCGGATTCGGCCAGACTGAGACCGCGCGCACCGGGCCCGGCCTCGGCGGCCTTGGGCAGCTGAAAACCCGTGATGCGGTAGTTGGCCGGGTCTACCGATGTGCCGGTATACAGGCCCGACAGAATCAGCGACATCGCCGGGTTGAAGGCATTGGCGGCGGCGGTAGCAGGCGCTGGCTGAGGCGCTATGGCAGTGGATGTTGGCGTGGCTGTGGGTGTGGCCGGCACCGCGCGTTCTGCTGCGATCAACCGCTGCTCCAGCGACTTCAACCGGGCCTCGTAGTCGGCGCGCATGGCGTCGATTTCCTGGCGCAGGCTTTGCACGTCGGTGGGGTTGAGGGGGGCAGGTGCTGCGGCCAAGGCGCCCAAGGGCGCGGCCAGGGCGAAGGGAAAGGCGAGGAAAAAGGCGAGGTTGTGGCCCGCCGGAAGATGAAAACGCATGAAGTTTCGCTCCAGGAAATGACTAGACACGACGTCCACCGCGCCAGGCGCAGCTTCAACGTCGACAAGCAAGGATCAGTTCAGGACGAAGGGGGGTGCGCGGCTGGCGTAGGGCGGCCACAGCGGCGTGATGGTGGCCGTAGCAAAGGCCAGGCTGGGCGCTGTGTGGGGTACCGCGCTGGCGGTGGGTAGTGTGGCCAGGGTTGGCAGCAGACCACCGGTCGTTGCCAGCGCGACGTTGCACAGGCCGCAATAGTCGACCAGCGCAGCCGCCGGTTCATCCGATGGCGCAGAGGCCTGCGCAGGGATGTGCGAAACCAGGTGCCAGCTCGCCACCGTCTGCGCCAGTGGCATGAGCAACAGCATCCCCAACAGCCACGCCAGGCGACTGTGTGTGAATCTGTTGAAAAACCGTGCACGCATAGAGGCGCGATCTTAGCCTGCCTTTGATCTGCGTCACAGAACTGTGCGCATTTGTATCCATTATTCAAGAACCATCCGCTACGGAGAGACCACCATGAAAACCACCCGATTCCTGCTTTGCACCGGGGTTGCAGTGTGCCTGCTCACTTACTCCGGGATGCTGACGGCACAGCCCCAGGTGCGCGATGGTGTGCTCACCGACGAGGCGGGCATGAGCCTCTACATCTGGGACAACGACGTGGCCAATTCTGGCCAGAGCCTGTGCGTAGGAGGGTGCAGCCTCAGTTGGCCACCCTATGCCGCCAAAGAAGATGTCAAGCCGACGGGCGACTACGCCGTCATCGTTCGCGAAGACGGCAAGAGACAGTGGACCTACAAGGGAAAACCGCTGTACCTGTGGTTCGACGACAAGAAGCCCGGTGACCGTCAGGGCGATGGTTTCCGTGGGGTGCGGCATCTGGCCAGACCCTGAGCGCACGGACTGCGCCGGGCCCTACAGGCGGTGGGTGCGGTCGCCGCGGACAAAGCCCATGGCTTCCCAGTAGGCGCCCTTGGTCAGCCCGATGACCTTGAAGAACTCGCCCATCTCGTGCTCCAGGATGAGCTTTTGCGCCGCCACGCGGTCCGCGATGGAGGCGGCCTGCATGGCATCGACCAGGCCACAGTTCATCAGGAAGTGGGCCTGGCTGGTGTAACCCAATACCTCCAACCCGGCTTGCTGCGCGGCCACCGCAATGCCGGTGAAATTGACGTGGGCCGTGATGTCCTTGCTACCCACCAGCACCAGCGGATCGCCATCGGCCTGGTGGGCGTGGTGGCACATCACCGTGCCCATGTGGCGTTGCGCGTGGTAGTACTCGCTCTCCGGAAAACCATAGTCCAACAGGAACACGGCGCCGGTCTGCAAACGGTCGGCCAGCGTGCGCACGAAGGCCTCGCCCTGGGGGTGGATTTCGGTCACGTAGTCGTGCGCACCCGGCACGTCTTCGGGGGGGTGCAGTTCGGTGGGCCGGTCTTGCCAGGCCAGCGGCGCGGCGATGTCGCCGCTCCACACCACGCCCCGTTCATGCCACACACCATCCACGCGGGCCAGCAGCTTGACCGGCATGGCGTCCAGCACCTCGTTGCCCACCACCACGCCCCGCATGGCGTCGGGCAACGCGTCTGCCCACTGCACCCGGTCGGCATGGGCGCGTAGCGTGGCCTGCTGACGCTCCTTCAGGGGTTGGGACAAATCGACAATGGTGTAGCGGCGCACGGTCACATCCAGGGCATCGAGCGCGTCCAGAATCTGCAGCGCCAGGGCGCCGGTGCCCGCGCCAAACTCCCAGATCTCGTCTGTACCCGTGGCCTGCAGGGCCTGCGCGATCTGGCGGGCCAGCGCCTGGCCAAACAGGGGTGTCATCTCGGGGGCGGTCACGAAGTCGCTGCCCGCGCCTTTGAGTGCGCCATCGGCCGCTCGCAAGCCTTGCGGCATGGCGCCAAAAACGGTGGAACCCCGGCTGTAGTAACCGAGACCCGGAGCATAGAGGGCTTGGGCCATGAAGGTGTCAAAACCGATCCAGCCGCTGTGAATGGCTATGGTGTGTTGCAGATGCGCCAGCATGGCATCTGGCGTGGGCTCAGACTCGCCGGGCACGGGGTTGGTGTGGGTGGGTATCGTCATGTCAGGCAGGATTGTCTCCCAAGCATCACTGTACCTGGCCCTATGATGGACACCATGACCACTGAACGCCCCGTACAACGCCAGCTGGACGCCTACAACGCCCGTGACCTGCAACGCTTCATCGCAGAGTACACCGACGATGTGCAGGTGTTTCGCCCGCCTGCAACGCAACCAGCCCTGTCCGGCAAGGCCGCACTGGCGGAACACTATGCGACCCACCGTTTCAACCTCCCGGACCTGCATGCAGAACTGGTAAGCCGCATGGTCCTGGGCAACAAGGTCATCGACCATGAGCGCATCGTCGGGGTTGGAGAGGGCACGATGGAGGCTGCCGCAGTCTATGAGGTCCGCGACGGTCTGATCTGCACGGTGTGGTTCTTCAACGCAGGGTAGCAAGCCGCACAGTCCGTGTTGCATGCGGAACACATTGCCCCGTGGCATGCATTGACAGCGATGGGGCAGTTCCTCACAATCACCACTCGCGACGCACCACGCGTCGCTGCAACCGTTCTCAACCCACCGCGAAGGAGTGCTTCCATGATTGTTCATACACCCACCCCCTTCCTGCTGGCCGCCTGAGAGCTGAGTTTGCCAACCCGCGCACCGTGAACTAACGCCGGGTCTTTGCCCTGTTGCACAGGGCGTGTGTCTTCTCTGTCTTGATCGGGCCGCCCGCTGGCTCCGCCCATTCCCTATTGGCTCTTGCGCCATGTGGCGTGCCGTCTGCGCACGCCCAGGTCCAGGGCCTCACCAAGACATTGTTAAAGACCATGATCGATTTTTCTTTTGAGACACTGCGCCGCCTGGGACTCACCCCCGCCATGGCGCAAACCCTGGCCACCGTTGATGTGGCCACCACTGCGCCAGCCGATGGCATACCGCACCAGTGGATGCGGGCCACGGCCGTGCACCGCGAAACGGTGGACGTGCACGATGGCACCGACCAGCACAGCGCCCGCTGCACGACCCGCCTGACCCGGGCGTTGGAGGACCAGGGCAGCGCACTGGCCGTCGGCGACTGGGTGCTGTGCAGCGTGGACGAACACCAGCAACGCTGGGTGACGGAGCGCGCGCCACCGCTGAGCCAGATCGTACGCCGCGACGCCGACGGCAGCCGCCACACCATCGTCAGCAACGTGGACACCGCGTTGCTGGTCATGGGGCTGGACCTGGACTTCAACCTGCAACGGCTGGAGCGCTACCTGGCCCTGGTGGGCAGCAGTGGGGTGCTGCCGGTCGTCGTGCTGACCAAGGCCGACATCGCGCTGCAGACCGCGCACCATGCCGTGGAGCAGCGCCTGCAGCAGGTACGTGCGCGGGTGGGCCAGCACGTGGACGTGGTGGCCGTGGATGCCCGCAGCGACGCGGCGGCCCAGGCCTTGCGCCCCTACCTGGGCATGGGCCAAACCCTGGTGCTGCTGGGCTCATCGGGAGCGGGCAAAAGCACGCTGACCAATTGCCTGCTGGGCAGCGGCACGCAGGACACCGGCACGGTACGCGAACACGACAGCCGTGGCAAGCACACCACCACCGCACGCTCGCTGCACCTGCTGCCTGCAGGCGCCTGCGTCATCGACACGCCAGGCGTGCGTACGCTACGCCCCGACGTGGATGCCCACACCCTGGGACAACTGTTTGAAGACATCAGCAGCCTGGCCGGGCAATGCCGGTTTCGCAACTGCAGCCACCAGGACGAACCCGGCTGCGCGGTGCGGGCGCAGGTCGACCCGCTGCGTCTGAAGAACTACCACAAGCTGCTGCGCGAAACCCGCCGAGACAGCATGGGCGCGCTGGAGCGGCAAAGCCAGTTGGCACAGTGGAAGTCGCGCACCAAGGCGGGTCGGCAGCGCCGGGCGATGGAACGGGAGTGAAACGGCACGCGACACTCAGACGAAATCAATGCCCAACTGATAAGCAGAGCCCAGCTGGTAAGGTATTCTTTCTGGCTATAGACATTGAGTTGACGCGCATGCAAATAACACTCCGCACCGCCGTGCCTGAAGACTATGAATTTTCCTTGGAGGCAAAGCGTCAGGCGCTGGGTCCGCACATCGCCGTTCGATGGGGTTGGAATGAAGACTTCCAAGACGAAATGCACCGCAAAAGATGGAGCGAGCGGCCTTGGTCAATCATTCAAAATGAAGAGCAATCAATCGGCACGCTGTCCGTGGAGAAGAAAGAAGATCACATTCGCTTTGGTGAGTTCTACCTCTTGCCTGAGTACCAACGTCAAGGCATCGGCTCGAGGGTTCTGCGGTTAGTGCTCGACAAAGCAGATACTCTGCGCTTGCCGGTGAGACTGGAGTACTTGAAGTGGAACCCCGTCGCCTCTCTGTATCTGCGCAACGGGTTCGAGGTCGTGTCGCAAAATGACATACATTTTTTCTTGACGCGCGAGCCAAATGCGTCCTGACTTCCACGTCGGGCTGCGTGCAAAGGATTTCTACTGATAGGCCGCCTATGGACACAACACCTCCACACCCACACCGCGAACACATGCTCGCCGCACTGTCGGAAGCCAAGTTGGCACTCGATGCGGGCAACATGCCGATTGGCGCAGTCATTGTTCACAACGGCGCCATCATCGCGGTGGGGCGCAATGCCATTGACCTTCCTGCCAACGATACGCACCACGCAGAACTATCGGCCATCCAAAGCGTGGCACCGTTCTTGGCTACGCACAAGCGACAGTGCACGATTTACACAACCCTTGAACCCTGCATGATGTGCCTGGGGGCGATCATCAACGTCGGCATCCAGTCTGTCGTCACCGGGGCGGCTGACCCTCTTGTGGGTGCGATCGACTTGCTTGCTTTCAGTGACTACTATCGACACAAGGGGAACGCGCTCCAGCTGGTATCTGGATTCATGGCTGAAGAAAGCCAGGCACTGTTGAACGAATATGTGCGCAAAACGGGGTTTCGCGCCCACCTCTCCACTCAGTCCGCCGTCGCGTCATCCAGCCCCAGTGTCTTCACGCCGGCATCACTGTCAAATTCGCTGAAGTTCCAGCGGCCGTCGACAAAATAGATCTGGTCCGGCACGGCGCGCTCTGCGGTGACGGTGCCCACCAGCGCCTGGCGCATGGCGTCGATCCAGATCGGCAGGGCCAGCGTGGCGCCAAACTCGCGCGTGCCCAGCGAGCGCGGCTCGTCATAGCCCATCCAGGCTACCGACACGATGTTGTTGGCGTAGCCGGCAAACCAGCCGTCCACAGCGTCGCTGGTGGTGCCGGTTTTGCCGGCCAGGTCGCGGCGCTCCAGCTTCACGCTGGCCTGGGCGCCGGTGCCCGAGCGGGTGACTTCGCGCAGCATGCTGTCGGTGACAAAGGCGTTGCGCGCATCGATGGCGCGCGCGTCTTCGGGCGGCGTGGCGGGCTTGTCGGATTCAAACAGCAACTTGCCCTTGGCGTCAACAACGCGCTGTATTAGCCACGGGCTCACGCGGTAGCCACCGTTGGCGAACACACCATAGGCGCTGGCCAGCTGCACCGGCGTGACCGAGCCGGTGCCCAGCGCCATGGTCAGGTTGGTGGGATGCTTGTCGGCGTCAAACCCAAAGCGGGACAGAAAGTCGCGCGCATACTCCACACCAATGGCCTTGAGGATGCGCACCGACACCACGTTTTTGGACTGCGCCAGCGCGTCCTGCATGCGGATGGGGCCGTCGTATTTGTCGTCGTCATTGCGCGGGTCCCACTTCAGGCTCTCGGTGGTGGTGCTTGAGAGTTGCACATCGTTGATCAGCGTGGCCGGCGCAAAGCCCCGTTCCAGCGCTGCGGAGTAAATGAAGGGCTTGATGCTTGATCCCGGCTGGCGCCACGCGCTCGTGGCGTGGTTGAAATTCTTGCGGCGGAAGTCAAAGCCCCCCACCAGCGCGCGGTAGGCGCCACTCTGGGCGTTGAGTGAGACATAGGCGGCGTCCACCTCGGGCAACTGGGAGATGGCCCACTTCATGTTGCGGGTCTGCACGACGCGGATCAGCGCACCGGGGCGTATGCGCACAGCCTTGGCGGCATTGGGTTGCAGCGCACCGGCGGCAAAGCCCAGGCCCTCGGCCGTAACCTGGATGGATTCCCCCGAGGCCAGGTCGGCCTTGAGGGTCTTGCCCACCACCGCAGTCACCACAGCGCTCAGCAGGCCATCGCTGGCCGGGTGTTTTTGCAGCAGCGCGTCGATGGCGTCGTCGCGGGCATCCTCGTCGGCAGGGAGTTCGATAAAAGCTTCCGGGCCGCGGTAGCCATGGCGTTGGTCGTAGGCCAGCACATTGCGCCGCACCGACTCATAAGCCGCCAGTTGCTCGGCCTGGTTGATGGTGGTCACCACCTTCAGGCCCATGGTGTAGGCCGCGTCCTGGTACTGCGTGACCATGCTCTGGCGCACCATCTCGGCCACATAGGCGCCGTGGGATTCGACGTTGGGGCTCGTGTTGACGCGAATCGGCTCGGTGCTGGCCTGGTCGAACTGCACCTGCGTGATGTGGCCGTTGCGCAGCATGCTCCTGAGCACCTGCAGCTGGCGCTGTTTGGCCCGCTCCAGATTCACCGCCGGGTTGTGCCGGACCGGGTTCTTCGGCACGCCGGCGAGCATGGCCGCCTGGGCGATGCTCAATTCAGACAATGACTTTCCGAAGTAGGTGCGCGCCGCGCTGGAAAAGCCGTAACTGCGCTGGCCCAGGTAGATCTGGTTCATGTACAGCTCCAGGATCTGGTCCTTGGTCAGGGCGTGTTCAATGCGGTAGGTCAGGATGGCTTCCTTGAGCTTGCGCGTGACGGTGCGCTCCTGGGTCAGGTAGAAGTTGCGTGCCACCTGCATGGTGATGGTGGAAGCCCCTTCCTGCAGGCCGCCGCTCAGGGCGCGGGCCAGACCAATGAAATCCACCCCGCTGTGCGTGTAAAAGCGCGCGTCTTCGATGGACAGCAATGCGTTCTTCATCAAGTCCGGCATATCCGCAATGGCCACAAAGTCGCGGTGCTCCTGACCAAATTCGCCAATCAGCACGTTGTCGGCCGTGTACACGCGCAGCGGCAGCTTGGGCCGGTAGTCGGTCACCGCATCCAGCGTGGGCAGGCTGGGGATCAGCACCAGCACCACGTAGGCCGCCAGCAGTACTCCGGCCAGGGCCAGCACGGCGGTCAGCCTTGCGATCCATTTCACAACAGACGGGCGATTTGCAGAAAATGACAGGGCTTGCACGGGGCGTGGGTCAGGGGTTGGCATGCCAGGGCGGCGCGCGTATTGTGGCCGAGGATGGCCGGGTCGGTAAAATCAGCGGCTTTACACCCCACACCGGATTTCTGCTCCATGCCCCTTGCACCCCCTCCTGGCGTCGCTGTGCCCACCGTTTTGGTGACGGGTGCGGCCCGGCGTCTGGGCCGCGAAATTGCGCTGGCACTGGCCGCGGCGGGCTGGCGGGTGGCGGTGCACTACCGGAGTTCGCTCGACGATGCTACAAAAACAATAGCTGACTGCGACCATTTGACAAGGGGCGCAGCCGGATTTCATGCAAACCTCGACGACGAGATGGCGGTCCGGGGCCTGTTGCCCACGGTGGTACAGGCCATGGGCCACGTGGACGCCGTGGTCAACAGCGCCTCCACCTTTGAGCACGACACCAACGCCAGCTTCAGCTTTGCCGCCATGGAAAAGCACATGCGCAGCAACGCCGGGGCGGCCATCGTGCTGGCGCAGGCACTGCACACGCATATCACAGCGCGCGGCGGAGCGTGGGGGCGTGGTGTGGTGGTCAACCTGCTGGACCAGAAGCTGTGGAACCAGAACCCCGATTTCTTCAGCTACACCCTGTCCAAGGCCGCGCTGGAAGCCGCCAACACCATGCTGGCGCTGGCCCTGAGCCCGCTGGTGCGGGTGGTGGGCGTGGCGCCGGGCCTGACTCTGACCAGCCATTTGCTCAGTGACGCCAAATTCGAGGCCCTGCACAAGCTCGCCCCATTGGGGCGCTCCTCCACGCCGCAGGATGTGGCATCTGCCGTACTCTTCGCGCTGCAAAACCAGTCCATCACCGGCACCACGCTGCTGGTGGACGGTGGCCAGCACCTGATGCGCTTTGAGCGCGATTTTTCCCTGATGTGAGTCCAAATCCTACTATGCAACACACCACGGGAACCCAGATCCTGACGCTCACCGGCCTGCGCTTTGACGCCAGCCTGGGCATTCTGGAGTCAGAAAAGATCGCACCGCAGCCGATCCAGGTCGACGCGGAGCTGAGCCTGGGCGCCCAGCCCCTGTTGCCGCACGACGACGATATTCACCATGTGCTGGACTACCGCAAGGTGCGCAGAATCATCATCGACGAGTGCACGTCCGAGCATGTCAATCTGCTGGAAAGCCTAATCGGCAAGCTGGCGCACCGCCTGATGCAACTGCCCGGCGTGCTGGGCGTGCGGGTGAAGATTGCCAAGCTGGAGATTTTTGACGACTGCGAAGTGGCGATTCGGGTCGAAGCCGGCCAGTGGTGACGCCGGGAATTGGAGGCAGGTCCCCATACAGGACGACCGCGTTGCGGGAAAATGGAATATTGAAAGATGAATTTATGAATGCCGTTTGGATTGAAGACGAAGTCGCTCCCGCAGCCCGGGATTTGAAGATCGAGCGCGAAACCCACAAGCTCGAAAAACGCCTGTGCCGCCAGGTCGGCCAGGCCATCATCGACTTCAACATGATTGAAGAAGGTGACCGCGTGATGGTCTGCATGTCGGGTGGCAAGGACAGCTACGGCATGCTCGACATCCTGCTGAAGATGCAGCAGCGCGCGCCCATCTCGTTCGAGATCGTGGCTGTGAACCTGGACCAGAAGCAGCCCGGCTTCCCCGACCATATCCTGCCCGAGTATCTGAAGAGCCTGGGCGTGGAATACCACATCGAGACGCAAGACACCTACTCCATCGTCAAGCGCAACATCCCTGAGGGCAAGACCATGTGCAGCCTGTGCAGCCGCCTTCGCCGGGGCATTTTGTACAGCGTGGCGCGGCGCCTGAAGTGCAACAAGCTGGCGCTGGGCCACCACCGTGACGACATGTTGCAGACCTTCTTCCTGAACATGTTCTTTGGCGGCAAGCTCAAGGGCATGCCGCCCAAGCTGACCAGCGACAACGGCGAGTTCATCGTCATCCGACCGCTGGCCTATGTGGCCGAGAAGGACCTGATCCGCTGGGCCGCGCACCGCGCCTACCCCATCATCCCGTGCTCGCTGTGCGGCAGCCAGACCAACCTGCAGCGCGTGCAGATCGGCAACATGCTGCGCGATTGGGAGAAGCAGTACCCCGGCCGCGCCGAGACCATGTTCACCGCCCTGCAAAACGTGGTGCCATCCCACCTGATGGACCACAAGCGCCACGACTTCAAGGCCATCAAAGCCACCGGCATACCTGATGCGGACGGCGACACAGCGTTTGACGCCGAAGAAATCACACCACCCGCACTGACCGGCCTGCCCGGCCTGCAGGTCGTGATGGCATAGCCCCGGCCATGAGCGCAACCCGCATCATTGCCATTCGCCACGGCGAGACCGCCTGGAACGTGGACACGCGCCTGCAAGGCCACCTGGACATAGGCCTGAACGCGCGCGGCCAGTGGCAGGCCCAGCGCGCCGCGCAGGCGCTGGCCGACGAAGACATTGCGGCCATTTACACCAGCGACCTTTCACGCGCCCGCGCCACGGCCCAGGCGATTGCCGACCACAACGCCAACCCGGCCGCGCGCCAGGTGCATCCGCACACCGGCCTGCGCGAGCGCGGATTCGGAATTTTTGAAGGGCAGACCTATGCCCAGATCAACCTGGACTGGCCCGAAGAATCGCGCCGCTGGCGCCAGCGCGATCCCCACTTCGCACCCCAGGGCGGCGAGACCCTGACCCAGCTGCGGGAACGCGTTAGCGCCACGGTCAACGCCCTGGCCAGCCAGCACGTGGGTGAGCAAATCGTCCTGGTGGCCCATGGTGGCGTCATGGACGCGCTGTACCGGCTGGCCACCCATGTGGCCATAGACGCTCCCCGCTCCTGGGACCTGGGCAACGCGGCCATCAACCGCCTGCTGTGGACACCCGATGGACTGACCCTGGTGGGCTGGTCCGACACGCGGCACCTGGACGACGCCACACTGGACGAAACCAGCGCCTGAGGGCGTTGGACTCCTGCTGCTGCGCGGGCCACGGCTACACTCGCCGGTTGCCAAAAAACGGTTTCTGTCGGATGTTGGCCCGTGTACCCCGCCCGGGGGCGCGAGAGCACATGGAACTTGCCTGGATGGGGTGGAAAACAATGAAACGTGCGGACTTCAAAACCTGGATAACCCAAGGGACCTACCCGCGCCTTTTTCTCCCCATCCTGTTGCTGATTGTTCTGGTCACCGTGGTGCGCTACCACTACCTGCTGGAGGCCGAAACGACCGAGGCCAGCAGCATGGTGCAGGTGCAGTTGCAGCAAACCCGGCGCAATGTGCTGGACCAGCTTGCCCATGCGACACCCCAGGGGCCGGACGGCCGGGTCAAGGCGGTGCTGGACGCCGGGTTGCAGGCCAATCCCGTCGTGGAATCCCTGCGCTGGGAGACCGTTGGCGGCACGGCCGTGGAAGCCGTGCGGGCAACCCCGGCCGACGCCCCCGATGTACCCAAATGGTTTGCGGACCTGGTCCACCTTCAGCGCCAGCAGCTGCAGGCGACCCAAACGCTGGAGGATGGTTCCGTGGGGCGACTGACCGTGGCCACCGCGCCGGCTGCCGGGTTGCGACAGGTCTGGCACACCGTCTCCACCCAGGCGCGGATCTCGGCGCTGAACATCTTCACGATTCTGTTCCTGTTGACGCTGTTGCTGCGGGCCAATGGGCGCATGCTCGATCGCCTGCACCGGGCGACCGAAGACTTCAAGGCCGGCCGGCTGGAGGCACGCATGCAGGTCACGGGCACGCTGGAAGCCAGGCAGATGGCCAAGACCTTCAACAGCATGGCCGAGCAGATTCAATCCCTGGTGGATTCGCTGCATGCCACGCAGCGCCAGAAGGACGAACAGCTTCACTTCACACGGCAGTTGATTGACGCCCTGCCCTTGCCGGTCTTTGTCCGCGACACCCAGGGCGTGTGCATGGGTGTGAACCGCGCATGGGAGCAGCTCTTTGACGCCCCGGCCGCCGACGTGGTGGGGCACTCGCTGATGAGTGACTTCATTGCCTTGTCGCACGAACGTCCGGGCGGCACACGCCCCGCCTCGCCCCACGCGGACAACGAAATCGTGGTCAAGGCGGCGGGCAACCAACTGCGTGAAATGTGCTACTTCAAGGCCCCCTTCACCAGCGTCGGCGGACGGGAGGCCGGCACCATCAGCACCCTGGTCGATGTCACCGAACGCAAGCTGGCGCAGGCCGCACTGCGGGCAGAAAAGGAGCGCGCCGAGGTGACGCTGGCGTCCATTGGTGACGGCGTCATCACCACGGACCTGGACGGCCACATTGAATCCCTGAATGAAGTGGCGCAATTCCTCACGGGCTACACGCTGGCACAAGCGCAAGGGCTGGCGCTGGCGGTGGTTTTTCGCCTGGTCCAGGGGTCGGGTGCGCAAGCCAACACACTCGACGCGAACAAGACCCACACCGTGGACGTGGCAACCCATGTAACCGACCAGTTGCTGGTACACCGTTCGGGCGAACGCTACGCCATTGAGTACACGGCCGCTCCCATCCGGCGCGGCAACGGCGTGGTGACCGGGTGCGTGCTGGTGTTTCGTGACGTCACGGAAACCCGCGACCTCCTGCAAAAAATCTCCTGGCAGGCCCTGCATGACCCGCTGACCGGCCTGAGCAACCGATCGGCACTGGCGGAATGTCTGACGCATGCCTTGTTCCAGAGCCGCCAGGCCAAGAAATTCCTGGCCGTGTGCCTGCTGGATCTGGACAACTTTCAGGCCATCAACGAACGCCATGGCAGCGCCATGGGAGACCGGCTGCTCAAGGAAGTGGCCATGCGGCTACACGGCTTTGCGCTGGAAACCGATGTGGCGGCCCGTTTGGGAGGCGATGAATTCGTGGTGCTGCTGGGGGGCCAGGCCGATGGTGCCGCCATTCAGTCCCGCGTGCGCCAGTTGCTGCAACAGCTGGAAACGGCCTACGCGATCGACGACACGGAGATCCACATCACCGCCAGCGTCGGCGTGGCGGTCTTTCCGCAAGACGATGCCAGCCCCGACACCCTGCTGCGCCACGCGGACCAGGCCATGTGCCAGGCCAAGCAGACCGGTCGCAACCGCATGCATTTTTTTGACCCCCAGCTCGATCAGGAGGTGCAAACCAACCACTCACGCCGCACCCAGGTCCAGAAGGCTTTGCGCCATGGCGAGCTGCGGGTCTACTACCAGCCCAAGGTGAATATGCGCCAGCGCCAGGTGGTGGGCATGGAGGCCCTGATTCGCTGGCAGCACCCCGAGCAGGGGCTGTTGGGGCCTGGCCATTTTTTGCCGCTGGTTGAAAACACCGATGTGATCGTGGACCTGGGCGAGTGGGTGCTGCACCAGGCACTGGCGCAGATCGCGCAGTGGGTGGCGCAGGGACAGCAGTGGACGGTCAGCGTCAATATCGCGGCCCGGCACTTTCACCGCGAGGACTTTGTGTCACGCCTCAAGACCATTCTGGCGGCCTACCCCAGCGTAGCCCCGAGCCTGCTGGAACTGGAAATCCTGGAATCGGCCGCACTGGAGGATGTGCAGCACATGTGCCAGGTCATGCGCGCCTGCCAGGCGCTGGGCGTGTGCTTCGCGCTGGACGACTTTGGCACCGGCTTCTCGTCCCTGTCCTACCTCAAACGCCTGCCCGCCGAGACCATCAAGATTGACCAGATCTTCATCCGCGGCCTGCTCGACGACCACGACGACCTGACCCTGGTCGTCGCCATTGTCGGCCTGGCCACCGCCTTTCAGCGCAAGGTGATTGCCGAAGGCGTTGAAACCATGGCCCAGGGCGAACGGCTGCTGCAGCTGGGCTGCGAGCTGGGTCAGGGATTTGGCATCGCCCGGCCCATGCCCGCCGCGGACGTGCTGCCATGGGCGGCCCGGTACCAGCACACCGCAGCCGTGATCAATACACCACAGACTTCGCCGGCGCCAGGGCGCTGAACTTCTTGCTCAGCGTGGCCACTCCCGGGTCCTGGCGGTTGATGGCGCTGAGCGTGGCAAGCTGTTTGCGCGCCGCCTCACGCTGGCCATCGCGCCAGTAGGCCAGGCCCAGGTAATAGTGAATTTCCTTGAAGCCCGAGGCAAAGCTAGCCGCACGCTCCAGGGCCGAGATGGCTGCGCCATGGCGCTGCGCGTCCAGGGCGACCAGCCCCAGCCCCAGCCAATAGTAGGGGTCTTCCTCCTGGCGCTTGACCAGCAAATCGGCATAGTACTTGGCCTCGGTCGCGCGGCCCTGGTCTGCCAGCAGCTTCTGCATGCCGCGCAGAGGGGCGTAGGACGGGCCCTCCAGTGCCAGCGCGTGGCGCAGCAACCGTTCAGCGGCGCCTGCAATGCCTTGCCGGGCATACAGCTGCGCCAGGTTGGCATAGGCCGGGGCATAACCGGGCGCTTTTTCAATCGCTGCCCGAAAATAGGCATAGGCCCGCGCGTCATCCCGCTGCACCAGGTATTCCGCGG
>ERZ724520.673-NODE-673-length-18125-cov-5.804870_pt1 | contig 18125 bp, 13 predicted proteins | sample MGYA00376053_ERZ724520 | MGnify/ENA primary metagenome ERZ724520 (study PRJEB28724, sample SAMN07190886) | activated sludge metagenome | isolation source: activated sludge of sewage treatment plant in Hong Hong | place: USA: Christiansburg, Virginia | collected...
GTGATTCATAAATACAAATAGCAAATATTCTTCTTTTTGTAATAAAATCATCATACGTTCCATTTACAGTTTTCTTTTCTTTAATCATTTTCCATTCATTTGTAGGGCTAATAGCTTTTGTTATATCAGGTATCGCAAAATAACAATATATTATCTTATCATTTCCTACACGTGTTTGACACAACTCTCGAAGTTTAGCTTGGTTGCAAGGATTTGTTTTGGTTGGTACGGGTAGTTTTCTACTAGCAGCTAACTCAGATTGTTTTTTATCTTCTTGCGCTTTGTTGGCAGCATTTTTATCAGCTTCAGCTTTAATAAAATCATTCAATGCAGTTTCTAGTTTTTTATAGTTTTCGCATTTATCATCTTTTTGGATTTCTTTAATGTATTCTTTGTTAGTAGAAAACACTTCAATCAAATTCAAATTTTTTAATTCACACTCTTGTCCTTGAAAATATGCACGTAAAAAAACATCATCTTGTACTTTAATAATTATGTTATGAAAATTAGTTTCCATAAATACAGCTTGCTTCATGCTAGGCATATCAACTTTTTTAAAATTTGCATCTTGGTCTGTGCCATATTTTGAAGTTCCTTTTCGAAATAAATTGTTTTCATCTATTATCGAAAAATTTTGCGTTATAAGAACCTCTTTTGCTTTTTCTTGTTTACCAATGTTTTCATAATAGTAATAATAAGCTCCTTTTGGTGTCGCTGCACTTTCAAGCTTTTCTTTCATTTTACTGAACGCATTTTGTGCACCTAAATTTGCACTTAAACCTAGTATAGCAATAGATGCTATAAAACATACTTTTTTCATAATTGTTTTTTTATTAATTTATTTACTGCAAATAAAAAGTTATAAAACATGCTGACCAAAACAACCTTGTGAAGTGTAGGGTTTAACTTGTAGAAAGCAATAAATTAATTAAGCGCGTAGTAAACTTATATAAATACTTATTAATAAAGTTAATGGGATAGTAGAGGAAACTTTGGAAAACACTAATCTTTTTTTAGTAAAAGTTTTATTCGTATTGATTTTTACTTTTTTCGTTTTTTAAACGAAATTTTTTGTTGCAAAAATAATGTAATGTAGTTGTTATTAATATCGTAGAAGTTAAACCAGTATAACTGAATAGTGGTATTATTATTTTTTAATGCAGCTGAAATACCTCCATCAAATGTTTTATAATTTATTTGTACATCGCTATAAAATTGCTCTGACACTCCTAAACGGAAATTTTTGTATAAAATAAAGTCAATGCCAGACCAGTTATAATAAAACTGGCTTTGGCCTGATATAGGAACAGAATATTGATTTAAAAAATTGATTTCGAAAATTTTATGAAAACCTTGGTAATAAAATTGCAATGATGCCCCATTGTAATCACCCATTAAAACACCTAATTGGGGAGTGAATAAATGTTCCATTTTTGAGCCAACACGAGTATATGTTTTACCACCATATATTCCTAATGTATTTAATTGGTCATAGTTGTATCTAATTTCACCGTAAAACTTTTTGTATGATATTGCCGTACCACCTATTAAAAAAGGATTGTATTTGCTTAAACCATTTGAATCTTTTGGGAAATAGCTTGCAATTACAGTGGGGTATATTTTTAATCCAGTGCTATCTTGAGAAAAAGATATTTTAGTAAGACCAAAAAATATAAATAGCAAATATTTATTTATGTATTTCATATAACCGAATGCCTAAAGTATAAATAATATTTAATACCCATTTAAAAACAAGTGGTTAAAAATTGTTCGAAGTCTTTTTTCTTATCTCTAGAAATTGGAATTAGGTCATTTATTGTTTTTAATTCTAGTTTTTGATTTAGTTTGTTATATGATTTAATATAGTTTATGTTAATTAAGTAACTTCTGTGGGTTTTATAGAAGTTGTTTTTTAACAAATGTTTTTCAATTATTGATAATGTTTCAGTAATCAGTATTTTTTCTCCATTAACTAAGTATATGTTGCAGTATATATTCATAGCCTTAACTAATACAATTTCGTTTACTTCAATAAATAGTGTTTGTTTGTTACTTTTTAGTGCTATTTTTTTTAATAAATCCATAATAACATGCAAACAATACATTTGTCTCTAAATAAAAAAAACAACCTTGTGAAACGTATAAATTATCTTGTGAAACGTATCTGCTAATTAAAAAACAATACTTACTATTGAATTAGCAGGATTTTATTATTTTTAAACGTTAGTATGTCTTTTAAGTGTGTAATAATATATTTTATATTCTCATGGTTGTTTTTAACTAAAGCAATTAGCCAAACACCTTATTATAAAAGTTTAGATATTGCTACAGGTTTTCCATGCAATACTGTTTATGATGTGTATCAGAGTAGGAATGGTTTTATTTGGCTAGCAAGTGATGTGGGATTATATAGTTTTGATGGGTTTGATATAAAAAATTATGAAAATAATAATCCAGTAGCAAAAGCTGTTACTAATATTTTAGAAGATGAGTCTGGAAGAATATGGTGTCAAAGTTTTAAAGGGTTTTTTTATTATGTGCAAGGTGATTCACTGGTAATTGAAAAAAGAATTACAGACCGCAAGGGTTTTTTTTCAGCTCAAATGTTGAGTAAAAATATTATTGCGTCTGCAACAAATCAAGGTGTTAGTTTGTATAATATTAAAACAAGGAAACGTACAACTTTAGTTTTACCTAATTTTAATGTTATTGGTGCTTCCTATAATGATAATGATACGCTAGTTTTGCAGTCGTATTTTGGAGATAAATTTTATAAAGTAACATCTAATGGTGTTTGCAAAAGTAAGGCACAAAGAAAAATTGGTCGTAGCTATTTCACGGTTAGATTTAACAGAAAACTTTTTGCAATTTCAAAGGAGTATCCATTTGAAATCACTTTCGAAAGTGGTGTTTTGAAAGAATTGAAACTAGGGGAGCAAAAAAATTTAAATATTAACAATATAAAAGAGATTAGCAAAAATCGGTTAGCAATAAGTACAACCAATGGGCTTTATTTACTAGATAAAGATTTAAATATAATAAATGAGAAAGGCTATTTTTCTGATGCAAATGTATCAAATGTGTGTGAAGATACAGAAGGTAATTTTTGGATTTCTACTCTTAATAAAGGTGTGATTTTTACATATCAATTAAGCATTCTTTGTGATAAACTTGAATATTTTTTCTCTAATGTATGTAATAGTAAAACAGATATATATTTTGGGACTTTGGAGAACACGGTTGTTAAGATGGATATTAAGAGCAGGGTAATTGATACTATTTATTTTTCACCCTTAAAACATACGATTTCAAATTTATTATATAATAGCAACAAACATGAATTGGTTTTTACAAATCACCATTTCAACTTGCTTAATACGCAAACAAATAAGTTAACTACTATTGATATTAAACCAAACGATGTGGACACATTAGATGGCTCCCATTATATTTTAGCCCATAATGGAGGATTGAGTATTTATCCAAATGACAATAGTAGTATAGTTAAATCTTGGAAAAATTTTTTTCCTGTTGTTTCTAAAAACATGGTTACTTGTTCAAATCCCACTGAATATCAGTTTGTGTTAAAGCTCAACAATAGTATTTTTGCATCCTCATCAAATGGATTGTTTGAATATACTAGGGATGGTGTAAAAGAACTTGTTTATGGAAAAGAGCCACTAAGTATTAATAACTTAGGCTATATAAATAATGAGCTCATTGTTATTACTTATAATTATGGAATATTAAAATACACTAATAATAAATTAGTTTCATTTTTTAGTAAAGAAAATGGTTTAGATAAATCTGACATTTACCGTGCTAAAACCTATGAGAACAGGCTTTATATATTACAATATGAAGGGATGCAGCGATATGACCCAAAAACAAAAAACAATAGTTTGATAACTATGGCAGATGGTGTGGAGTCGGATTTGGATGATTTTATAGTAATGAATGATACAATTTATGCTACTAATTTTGAAGGAATATTAGTATTTAAATTGGATTCCACCCTAGCAACCAAATCAAAACCAAAACTGATTTTAAATAATTTGTATGCTAATGATATTATTAGAGATTCTTTAACTAATGCAACATTTAATCATAATCAAAATAACATTAAAATTAATTATTCATTAATTGATTTTAGAGGGAAAAAATACACAAAAGTGTATTATAAATTAAACGATGGTAATTGGGTAGAGACTTCTGCTAAAAACAAGGAATTACTTTTTACAGCTCTTGAGCCAAACAAATATATAATCCAATTAAAGGCAGTTAATTATCGGAATTATGAGAGTAATAAAATTACATTGAATTTTACAATTTTACCACCATTTTATAAAACATGGTGGTTTATGAGTTTAGTAATTTTAGGCATTGTTGGTCTTATCATTTTAATTGCTATTTATCGTATTAGGGCAATTAAAAAACGACAAGCAGAAATTTTAGAAAAAGAACGTCTTCATCATGAGTTAGATTTGTCAAATATAAAATCATTAAGGGCGCAAATGAATCCCCATTTTTTATATAACGCCCTTAATGCAATTCAAAGTTTAATTTATACTGGCGATAAGTCTACAGCTTCCGAATCTCTTGGTATATTTAGCGATTTAAGTAGAGGTGTTTTAGAGAGCAGTAGAAGCCCAGAGATTAGTTTATATGATGAGTTAGATTTAATTAATAATTATTTGAGCTTAGAAAAACTGCGTTTACCTAAGATTAATTATACACTTTTTGTTGATCCAAATTTGAATTTGCACGATACTTATTTGCCAACAATGATAATTCAACCATTAATAGAAAATGCTATTTACCATGGGTTATCTAATAAAATTGGTGAGGGTAAGCTTGCAATTAGTTTGCAATTAGATAATAATAAATTAGTTGTAACAATTAATGACGACGGTATTGGAAGAGAGGCAGCCTCTAAATTGCGACAAAGGGCTTTAAAGAAATCAGCCTCTTTTAGTACAAAAGCAAATATTACAAGAATTGAATTATTAAACACAAATAAGGAACATAAAATAGAGCAAACAATAACAGATTTGTACCATTCAAATGGCAGTTCTGCTGGAACAGAAGTAATATTAATTATCCCAATTAACTACAATGATTAAATGTATTATTATTGAAGATGAGCCACAAGCGGTTACTCTTTTAAAGACGATTGTTAAAAGTAAATTTTCTAATATTGAAGTTTTAGCTGATTTTGATAAAGTGAGTTTAGCTGCTGAATTTATAAAAAAGAACAAAGTTGATTTTGTTTTTTTGGATGTTCAGTTGAATGGTGAATTGGGATTGGATATTATAAATTATTTAAGTAAGGATGAGCTAAATTTTGAAATTATATTTACAACAGCTTATGGTAGTTTTGCAGTAGAAGCATTTTCATTATGTGCAATTGATTTTGTTTTAAAGCCCATTAATGAGAGTCGTTTGAGTGAAGCCATAAATAGGGTTTTAAAAAAGCATACAGTTTCATTGGAACAGTTAAAAATTTTACAGGAAGTTTCAACTTCAGAAAAAATAGAAAAAATTATTTTATCAATGTCTGAAAAAAAGTTTATTGTAAATGTTTCAGATATTTTATTGTTAAAAGCTGATAATGTTTATACAGAATTTTACTTAAAAGATAATGTTAAGCATGTAGTTTCTAAGCCCTTAAAGGAGTATGAGTTATTGTTGAGTCAATCAAACTTTTATAAGCCACATAGGTCTTTTATAATTAATAAGGTAGCAATAAAGGCCTATCAAAAATCAACATTAGAAATTGAAATGAAAAACGGATTTAAAGTTGCTTTATCTAGAGACAAGAAAAAAGAATTTGAAGATTTTTTTATGAAGTAATTATATTAATTGAATATCAGGAACAAAAATGTCCTAACTAAAAATGAAATAGTTTTGCATACTTTTGGATTTTAAAATACAATAAGACTTTTGAGGAACGACTAATTAGTACCTATCACAACTATTTTTCTATCTGGTAATATAATAATCTTTGATTTATTATCATCATTTGTACAAATTACTTTACAGTTTTTAATAATAAACTCTCCACCTTTTTCAAATGATCTTAGAGTATAGTAATTTAAAACATTTCCTTTTATAAATTGTTTAGTATCTTTTATTTGAATTTCATATGATTCAATACTAGCTTTTGAATTATAATTACAATTTATAAACATTACACCGAGTACTCTAATTTTCATGAGTTTATCGTAACTAATAGTATCACCATGTCTTATAATACCAATCATTACACTCAGTTTTTCACAACACCTGTTTTTTTCTATTTTAATTTTAGTTTGTGAAAACGAAGAATTAATAAGTACAAGGGAAAGCAGAACAATTATTAATATGCGGGAATGCATAAAATTTTATCCTTCAAAGGTTAAGGAAAAAATAACCATTCGCGAGTTTACTTTATCTACGCTATTTGAGAAAATATTGGAGCTTTTATTTAGTAGATTTTTTGTTCCATTTAAAACTTTACACTCTAAGCCTAATTTAAAATATTGTAAATAAAAATCTACACCTGCACCACCACTGTAAAAGAAATCGTCACGCTTTAAGTTTACAGCGTCATCTAGTTGATTTCCTCCAATACTATTTGCAATTTTTTTCTTAGAAGCTAAATCAAGTGTGTACCCTCCGCCACAAATAATATAAGCGCCAAAATTATCAAGTCTTTTTGATTGTAATTTAAGTTCAATAGGAAATATCAAAAAGGTAGATTCTACATTTTTTTTATAAATTTTTGTACTGTCTCTTCCTGCATTTTGTAATGTATATTCAATACGACGTGATGCAAAACTAATATTTGGAGTAAATCTTAAACGCAAGTATTGGTGCAATCTAAAATCAGAAATAATACCTAAAGCAAAACCGGGATCAGATTTAGTATAAATGGTTTTCATCCCATAAACTGTTTTATCAATTAGTGTATCAGGAAAGGCTGAGTTTTTAATAGTGTGTAGTTTAAAATTGGTTTGATTATAAGCTAGCGCAAAACCAAAGTGAACCTTGTTTTTATAAAACTTCGGAAGGTTAACCCCACTTTCTTCTTTATGTTGCGAAAAAAGCTGTAGGCTAAATAAACAAAATAAAAATATGTTGGTTATTATTCGCACAAGTATAAAACGATAGTTTATGTAATTTATTATAAATTATTTAGTGCACTGGAACTTCTGATGATTTTGGTTTAAACAACCATTTTTGAAACACTAAAATTATTCCTACACCAAATGAAATAGACATATCGGCAAAATTGAAAATAGCGTTAAAAAATTCAAAGTATTCGCCTCCCCAAAATGGGAACCATTCTGGGAATTGCCCTTTATAAATTGGGAAATAGAACATATCTACAACATGGCCTTGTAAAAATCCCGCATAACCATGCGTTGTAAATTTGGCTGTTTCGTAGTATCCTTCCCAATCACCAGTATTTGGATTTAATACAGAACCTCTGTCAAAAATTAACCCATAGAACGCTGAATCTAAAATATTACCTAAAGCACCAGCTAATATTAATGAAACACAAATAATGAATCCTTTATGCTCACCTTCTTTTACAATTTTGCGAATATAAAATACGCCAGCAATTACTGCTACTATTCTAAAAACACTAAGCGCTAATTTTCCGTAATTACCACCAAACTCTAAACCAAATGCCATCCCTGCATTTTCTGTAAATGTAATTCTCGACCAGTCGCCAAATATACGACATACCTCACCTGTTGGGTAATGTGATTTAATGTACAGTTTAATAAATTGGTCGATGAACAATACCAAAAAAACTGTTATGATAGGAAGTTTGTATTTGTTAAGCATAAAGGCCTATAAAAACATAAAAGGTTATCTTTAACAAAGATAACCTTTTATTTTATTTGTGTACTTTTTTATTGATTATGGCAGGGTGCTTAAATTAGCCTCAATACCAGCCTTGCTAGACAAAGTTAGTGCTGGCATATTTATAACCATATCGGTTGTCATAGTTACAGCTTGTGATCCGTAATAGTAGTTTGTACCATCAAAACTAATAGCTACAATAGTATAGTTTGTACCAACAGGAATTGAATTAACATAAGAATGAAACTCTTGTGAAATTGCAATGTAAGATGAATTTAAACGAGCCATAGTGCTTACACCATTCATTGAGATTAAAACAAATGTATTTGAATTATCAAAAGAACCTGTTAAATTAACTGTACACGTTGTTTTTGCTCCAGTATAAGAAGCAAAATAATCACAGTTACTCCAACCCACAGAGTCGCTTTTAAAATCGTAAACCCATGCAGAAGGTCCCGATACACTGTCCATAACCGGTAAAACACTTGCTGTAGCTGCTGGCGTTAACCAATTTAAGTTTGTATTTGATAGGTCAGATGTTCCAGCAGAATAAAACTCCAACATTGAAGATGAAGGACTTGAGCCAGCAGGAACTTTATATGAAACGCTACCAGTAGGATTTATTTTTAATTTTTGTCCAGCTTGAGTTGCCATAAAATAGACTTCTCCACCTGAAGTAAGTAATTGGCCATTAGAAACAGGGAATGCGTTATTTAAAACCATATCTTTTTTAGATAAAACATCTTTTGCTTCAATTGTTATCATACCAGTAACTACACTTCCAGTAGATGTTAAAAACGAATTTGGATATATTACAATTTTAGTACCGTTAGTAAGAGTTAACGTACTATAATTTCCCGCATTTATTGAAAATGATTGTTTTGGGGTAGATAAATTTCTTATTAACGACTGAAGATTGGTAGTATTTAATTCCGCAGAAGGAGTTGGCTCTGGTTCTAGTTCAATTGTTTTATTTTTTTTGCAAGAGCTAAGTGTTAACGAAAGTACAAATGCACCTAGTGTTAAAAATTTGATTGTTGATTTCATATTATTTAAGATTAATTATTTTCTAAAACAAAAGTAAATTAACACACCATTGATAGAAAGCTAGGTTTACAATTTAATACATGTTTAAAATTAAGTGCGTTATATAAAATATAATATAAACAGTATATTATTAAAAAATAAATTACACATTCAAATTTAAGAATGGAAACAAAAAAGGAGCTTTTAAAAGCTCCTTTTAGTAAGTATATGAATTTTAGTATTAGCTAGATTGGTTTAATTTAGCATCTATACCTAAAGTTGCGTGAGGTACTGAGCGCAAACGTTCTTTCGGAATTAATTTACCAGTTACACGGCAAATACCATACGTTTTGTTTTCAATACGCATTAATGCATTTTTTAAGTTTACAATGTATTTTTCTTGACGAATAGCTAATTGTGCTGTTTCTTCTTTTGATAAAACATCTGAACCATCTTCTAATAATTTAAATGAAGGAGATGTATCATCAGTTCCATGATTATCAGCATTTGATAAGGTTTGTTTTAGCAAATCAAAATCTAATTGTGCTTCTTTTAATTTATCGATAATTAACTCTTTAAACTCTAATAATTCTTTATCAGAATAACGGCTTCTGTCATCTTTAGTGTTTAAAAATGGTTTAGGCTGAGGAGCTTGAGGTTTTTTAATTAACGGTTTTGTAATATCTAAATGCAAAGGACGGTTTCTGATATATGATTCTGAACTTGTTGCACGTCCTTCGTTTTTCTTACGACGACCACGACCACGTTTTTCAGGAATCTCATCATCATCATCATCATCTAAAGGAATACCACCTTCTAAATCTAAAATAGGAGCTTCATCTAAATCAACATCTACAACGGCATCATCATCATCTTCAACTTTTTCATAGTCATCTTTTACATCCACATCATCATCATCTTCAACTTCTTCTTCAAGTTCTATGTCATCATCTTCATCGTCATCATTTTTTTTACCTTTTTTTGACGATTTAGCTGGTTTAGACGATTTTTTTGAAGGTTTCTTTGCAATTGCATCAATAGGTTTACCTTTTACTTTTGGTTTAGCTATTTCCTTAACCGCGTTTTTTACTTCAACTTTTTTTGGAGCAGGTTTAGTAGTTGGTTTTTCTGCTTTTTTTGGAACGTTTTTTATCACTTTTTTAGGGGCTGGTTTTGGTGCAGGTTTTTTAGCAACAACTTTTTTAGCTGCTACTTTTGGTGCTGGTTTAACAGGTTTTTTAGAGGCAGGTTTTGTAGGTTTAACTACTTTTTTAGCAGGCTTTGCAACTGCTTTTTTTGGAGCAGGTTTTTTAGCAACTACCTTTTTAGGAGCAGGTTTGCTTGCTTTTTTTGCAGGTTTTACTATTTTTTTTGCCATTTTCTTTTTTTAATAAGTTAATTTAATTTTTCTATAGAAATAAAAGTAGAGACCAGTTCATCAACTTCAACAGAATTTGCGTTGGTTTGCGATAAATTTTTTACTACCTGCAAATCACCAGTTAAAGTTTCCGCGCAAATATAGTTCAAATTATTTTGAATGGCAGTATCTAAAGCATCATTTTGCTGAATTTTAACCAAAATTTTGTCAGTTAATGCCAATCCACTGTCTTTTCTAATGTTTTGAATACGGTTTACTAGTTCACGAGCCAAACCTTCTTCTTTTAACGCTTCAGTTAGTGTTACATCTAAAGCAACCGTTATTTGCCCGCTATTAGCTACTTTCCAGCCCGGAATATCAACTGCTATAATTTCAACATCTTCAGTTTCAAGAGTAATTACTTCTCCCTCAACATTCATTGTAAATTTACCTGTTTTTTCAATTTCGGTAATAATTAATTTGCCATTATCATTAGCATATGCCTGAACGGTTTTCATGTGTTTACCACATTTTTTACCTAAAGTTTTAAAGTTTAGTTTTAAATTTTTTACAATTTGCACTTGTGCTTCTGTAACAAATTCAAGCTCTTTTACATTTACTTCGGCTAAAATAATTTCTTTTACAGACTCTACATGTTGTTGAAATTCAGAATCTAAAACAGGTATTTGAATTTTTTGTAAAGGTTGACGGACTTTTAAATTTTCTTTTTTACGGATAGATAAAATCATGGAAGAAATTTTTTGAGCCATCTCCATGCGTTTTTCTAATGAACTATTTATGATACTTGAATTTACTTTTGGAAACTCTGAAATATGCACAGAATCAATGTTAGCTGTTACTTCATTTAAATTAGTAAACAACCAATCTGAGAAAAATGGAGCAATTGGGCTCATTAATTTAGATAAAACAACTAAGCACTCGTGTAATGTTTCGTAAGCCGCTTTTTTATCTTCACTCATTTCTCCTTTCCAAAAACGGCGACGAGATAAACGAATGTACCAGTTACTCAAATGCTCGTCAACAAACTCTTCTATATAACGAGCAGCTTTGTGTGGTTCGTAGTTTTCATATTGTTCGGTAACATCAGTAATTAAGCTATTTAATTTTGATAAAATCCAACGGTCTAATTCTGCACGTTTTTCAACTGGTACAGTATTTTTACTGTCAACCATAAAACCATCTACATTAGCATAAAGTGCAAAAAACCCGTAGGTGTTATAAAGCGTTCCAAATAATTTTCTTTGTACTTCGGTAATGCCATCTAAGTCAAACTTTAAATTATCCCAAGGAGCAGCATTTGCAATCATGTACCAGCGAGTAGCGTCTGCACCATATTTTTCAATGGTTTCAAAAGGGTCAATTACATTGCCTAAGCGCTTACTCATTTTCACACCATTTTTATCAAGCACTAATCCGTTTGACACAACGTTTTTGTAAGCAACAGAATCAAAATTCATAGTTGCAATAGCGTGTAATGTAAAGAACCAACCTCGTGTTTGGTCAACACCCTCAGCAATAAAATCTGCAGGATAGTATTTTTTAGCATCAATTAATTCTTTGTTTTCAAATGGGTAATGAAGTTGAGCATAAGGCATAGCACCCGAATCGAACCACACATCAATTAAATCGGTTTCGCGAATTAATTTTTTGCCATTTTTTTCGAGAATAATATTGTCGGCGTAAGGTTTATGTAAATCAAAGGTTTCGTAGTTTTCTTTGCTAAAATTATTTGGAATAAAACTAGCTAAAGGGTTTTCTGTCATTACTCCTTTTGATACTGCGTTTTCAATTTCTGTTTTTAGTTGCTCAACACTACCAATAACAATTTGCTCTGTTTTGTCTTCGCTAGTCCAAATTGGAATTGGTATACCCCAAAAGCGAGAGCGAGATAAATTCCAATCATTTAAATTTTCTAACCAATTCCCAAAACGACCAGTTCCAGTAGCTTCAGGCTTCCAGTTAATAGTTTTGTTTAATTCTATCATACGGTCTTTAGCAGCTGTTGATTTAATAAACCAAGAGTCTAAAGGATAGTATAATACTGGCTTGTCTGTTCTCCAACAGTGAGGATAGCTATGTTCGTAGGTTTCTTTCTTAAATAATTTTCCTTCTTCTTGTAGTTTTAAAACAATACGTTCATCAACGCTTAAATAAGCTTTCAGTTCTTTTATTTTTCCAGCACCTTCTAAAATTTGTTTTTGTTTTTCAAATTCTGTTTGTTTCTCAGCATCTGTATGGTAAGTTTCTTTCACATATTCTTCGCCATAAAGAAAAACACCATCTTGTATTTCTGGCACAAAACGCCCACGTTTATCTACTAGGGTTAAAGAATCAATTCCGTTTTGTTTAGCCACTCTAAAGTCATCAGCACCAAAACTAGGAGCGATGTGTACAATACCAGTACCATCAGTAGTAGTAACAAAATCACCAACAATTACTTCAAAGGCTTTACCTTCTGGTTTTACAAATGGTAATAATTGTTCGTATTTGATGCCTGCTAAATCTGAACCTTTGCAGTGTCCAATAATTTTAAATGGAATATTTTTATCACCAGGTTTATAGTCTTCAAATTTTAGATTAGTATGTTTTTCTGAAAAATATTTATTTACTAAATCCTTTGCCAATACAACTACTTGTGGTGCACCTGTAAAGGGATTAAAACTTTCAACAAAAACGTAGTCAATGTCTTTGCCAACTGCTAATGCGGTATTTGAAGGCAATGTCCAAGGTGTTGTTGTCCAAGCTAAAATATAAAAAGGGCAATTAGCAATTGGCAATTTAAATTGTACTGATTGCTCTTTACTGATTGCAAACTGAACAGTAGCTGTTCTATCTTTCACATCTTTGTAACAACCAGGTTGGTTTAATTCGTGGGAAGATAAGCCTGTACCAGCTGCTGGTGAGTATGGCTGAATAGTAAAGCCTTTGTATAATAAATCTTTTTTAGATAAATTTTGTAATAACCACCATACGCTTTCAATGTATTTGTTGTCATAAGTAATGTATGGGTCTGTCATATCTACCCAATATCCCATCGTGTTAGTAAGGTTTTCCCAACGGTCGGTATATTTCATTACTTCTTTTCGGCAAGCTTTATTGTAATCTTCTACCGAAATGTATTTAGCGCTATTTTTATTTCCAATATCTTCTTTTGTAATACCTAATGTTTTTTCAACACCAAGTTCAATAGGTAAACCATGTGTATCCCAACCTGCTTTGCGTTTTACTTGAAACCCCTGTAATGTTTTATATCTGCAAAAAATATCTTTAATTGTACGGCCCATTACATGGTGTATACCAGGTAAACCATTAGCACTTGGTGGTCCTTCATAAAACACCCAAGGTGTTTTCCCATCACGCGTAGTAACCGATTTTTCGAAGGTGTTTTTTTCCTTCCAAGATTGTAAAATATCTTTGGTTATTTGTGATAAATTAAGTTGATTGTAAGTAGGATACTTTTGCATGTTTTAATAATTAAAAAAGGAAAGCGAATTTAAGAAAAAAACTCATTTATAGTTAATAATAGTGAAGTATAAGTTAAAAAAAGGAAGTTTTTAATTCTTTTCTTTTATCTTTGAAAGAATATAAAAGAATGAATGGCTTTGGCAAAAAACGATAACACATCAAAATTATTTAACAATTCAAAAACCACAAAGCGAGTAGTGATGTTGGTTTTATTTGCAATATTGGTTTTAGGTGGTTATAATTTAGTTTCATCGTATTTTATGTATTGCGATCAAACCTTAAGTAGGTTAGATGCTGTAGCAAAAACACTTTCTTATGAGATAAATGGAGATGTACATTATTTATTGACTAGTTCAGTTAAAGACTCTACTCAAATTAGAAAAAATGAGGATAATAGTTTGTATAAAGAAATTCGAGAAACGTTAGTAAAAGCTCAAAAAGCAAACGGATTGAGTTCGGATATTTCAACTTTAATCTACGATGAGAAAAAAGATCAATTTTATTATGTAGTTAATTCTGGTTTAGAACCCTATTATTTAGATGAGTATTACCAAAATAAAGAGCAGTTTTTGAAATTGTATAAAACTGGCGGTAAATTACCTGTTTATTCTGATGAATATGGCACTTGGCTTACTGCAATTTGCCCAATAAAAAACAGTTCTGGTAATGTAGTGGCTATTGTTGAGGTTGATGAAAAGTACGGAGATTTTTTAGATGTTATTGATGGTGATTTATATAAGAAAATTGGCATATCATTATTAATATTTGTAATTACAGCGGTGATTTTATTATGGCAATTACGACAAATATTATTAGGAGAAGATGCTATTAAAAAGGAGTTAGAAGAGTCATATGACGTGATAAATCAGCATAATGAGGACATGCTTAATAGCATTAATTATGCAAAAAAAATACAAACTGCTATTTTACCACCATTACAAGTGATAAAGACCAACATCCCCACATCGTTTGTTTTTTATTTACCAAAAGATATAGTAAGTGGAGACTTCTACTTTTTTAAACAAATCGACGAAGGGTCTAAGTATTTAATAGCAGCATGTGATTGTACAGGTCATGGCGTACCAGGAGCATTAATGAGTATTATTGGAAGCAACTTTTTAGATCATATAGTTAGTGAGGATGTATACAGCCCTGCTGAAATATTAACGCGATTAAATAAATCAGTTATAAACACATTACGTCAAGATGATTTAAATAGTGAAAGTAGAGATGGAATGGATATGGCTATTTGTTTAATTGATAAAAAGAACAATACCGTCACTTATGCTGGAGCTAATAGACCGCTATATACGGTTGATGCAGAAGGGCTGTGTTTAGAAACAAAAGGAGATAAACGACCTATTGGTGGACTTGATAATAGTTTGTTTGTATTTAAAGAACACAGTTTTATAATAGATAAAAACACTAGCTATTATATGTTTACGGATGGATTTATAGATCAATTTGGAGGTGAAAAAGATAAAAAATTTACTACAAAACGATTTAAAGAATTGTTGGCGCAAATAGCAAAACTAGGATTACCAGAACAAAAACAAACAATCGAAAGTGCATTCTATAACTGGAAGACTAAGAATGAACAAACAGATGATGTTTTAGTAATTGGTTTTAAAGTGGATTAAAAGAAATTAAATGCCAAGGTAATTGTGTGAGCCATTTTTTTGGAATCATTTATTTGATTTTGTCCAGTAGATGTTAAGCTATAGCAAATTTCAGGTGCAAAATTAGTACCATGAAATTCATAGTTAATGCCATATCCAATTGAAAGACCAAAAGATAGTTCATTTTCGAAGCCTTTATTCAAAAATCCTTTATCATATTTTTTTAAGTTTATTTTTGGGCCAACTATAATATATGGCTGTTTTGTAGTTAAATAGCAACTCATATTTTTTGCTAAGTATATAATACCATTTTTATTTGGAGAAGATAGAGCTATACAAAAGGAATGATTAATACTAAAATCAAATGAAGTGGCGTATATAAAACTATTATTTTTGAGTTTATAATTTGTAAAGTTGCAATCTATTTTAGGTTTATATACAAAACCATCGTTTAAAGGCATCCACAAAAAGAAACCGAAACCAAATCCGTACTGTGTTTCTGCAATTTTTGAAGTAGTTAAAGGTTGTCGCTCTTTACTTATTTGCAGTAAGTTGGGAAGTGATAATAAGGTTAAACTTGTAAAAGTTGAATGTGTAAAACCACCTGAGAATATAGGAAAATAGCTAATGTTATTTTGGCTATATGCCTTAGTTTGAATTAAAATAATATATAGAATTACACACCTGTTCATGTGTTAATAATACATAAATAGAAAAAAGTGACAGAATTTATTTTATTTCTTGTTTTTTAACCACGTAAGCACTTACAAAAATGCTTATTTCATATAATAAATACATTGGCACAGCTACAATCATTTGCGAAGTAACATCTGGTGATGGCGTAATAATAGCCGCAACAATTAAAATTACAACCACCGCATACTTGCGATAATTACGCATAAATGTAGGTGTAAGTAAGCCAATTTTAGACAATAAATAAACCATTATTGGTAATTCAAAAACCAAACCCGATACCAATGTCATTGTAGAAATTAATGAAATATAATCGTCTAATGTATTATGAGTTTGTACATGATTACCATCAGAAAGATTGTAATTTATTAAAAAGTTGTAGGACATAGGGAACAAAATAAAATAGCCAAAACAAATGCCTATTAAAAACAAAATGGATGCGATAATAACAAACAGTTTAGCTGGTGCAGATTCAGTATTTTTTAATGCGGGCTTAATAAAGCGCCATAACTCAAAAATAATGTATGGAAATGCTAAAATAATTCCACCTAAAATAGCAATCCACATATGAGTAAAAAACTGTTCTGAAGCCCCTAGTGTTTGCAGTTGCTGTTGTTTAATGGTTAAACACATGGCGTCTCCAGCACCAATTTTATTACCTAAAGCACATAGTGCTTTATAAGAAATAAAATTTTGGTCTAATGGACCAAAAATTACAGTATCAAATAAAAAGTTGTTATAACAAAACAAAGCAACTCCAATAATTACAATGGCCGCTGCACTTCTCACCAAATGCCAACGTAAGGCATCAAGGTGTTCCATAAACGACATTTGTAAGGATGTTTCTTCTTCGTTATTTTCACTCATAATAGGGAGTAAATTTAAGCAATATTATTGATGACTTTTAAAAAATTAATAAAGGGTAGGTTACACCATTTTGCACTAAATTTTTATACCAATTATTAAAATATCATCAACTTGTTCAAGGTTTCCTTGCCAGTTAGTAATGGTTTTGTTTAAGAAGTTGTTTTGTTCTGAAAGAGGCAAATTTGCTAGAGAAATTAGTAAATCTTGTAATTGTTTATACTTAAATTTTTTCCCTTTTGGGCCGCCAAATTGGTCAGCATAGCCGTCTGAAAACAAGTAAACTATATCGCCTTTTTGGACACTAATAGTTTTTAATGTAAATGGTGCAGACTCGTCATTAAACCTACCAATAGGTTTTTTATCTGCATTAATTTGAGCTAATTGCCAAGGTTCATTTGTAATATTTGAATTGTTTTTTGGTTGGCTCACAATCCAAATAGGGTTATTAGCACAAGCAATATGTATTTGCATTGTGTCATAATCCAATAAACATAAGGAAGCATCCATTCCATCACGTACCTCATAATCGCTTTTTGAAAACGTTTCTTGCATGAGTTCGTTTACTTTATCAAAGATTAGGGCAGGGTTAGAAAGTTTAAATTCTTTTACGGCTCTGTTTAGGGCGTTGCAGGCTACAATACTTACCATTGCTCCTGGTACACCATGACCTGTACAATCACAAACTGCAATGGCGGCTTTATTGTCTATTTTTTCTGTCCAATAAAAATCGCCCGCAACAACGTCTTTAGGTTTGTATAAAATAAAATTTTCAGAAAATAAGCTGTTCATAGTTTTAGAGGAGGGCAACATGCTGCCTTGAATGTATTTTGCGTAATGAATAGAATCCATAACGTCTTTATTTTTAAGTTCAATAATTTCTTTTTGTTTTTCTACCTCAATTTTTTGTAATTGAATGAGCGAAAATAATTTTTTTGTTTTACGATTATAATAAAACAGAAATACAAAGCCAATACCAGCAATAATTAAGCCTGCAATTAATAATAAAGCATTGTTTTTTGAAGAAGCGAGTGCAACCTTTTCTTTTTCAAGAGAAAGACTTTGTTGAGTAATGATTTTTTCTTTTTCGGTTAATTGAAGTTTATGTTCAATATTATTAATGCTTTTTACTTTTTCTACATTTAAAATAGAATCTTGTATTGTTTTATATTTTTTTAATTTGATAAAAGCATTTTTATAATCTTCCTTAAGTTCAAATAAATCTT
>ERZ724520.674-NODE-674-length-18108-cov-7.704260_pt1 | contig 18108 bp, 7 predicted proteins | sample MGYA00376053_ERZ724520 | MGnify/ENA primary metagenome ERZ724520 (study PRJEB28724, sample SAMN07190886) | activated sludge metagenome | isolation source: activated sludge of sewage treatment plant in Hong Hong | place: USA: Christiansburg, Virginia | collected...
GTCAACGGATCACTGTGCGAATACACATAAGGACGCACATGGTTGTACTCAACTTGCAACAGCAAATTTTCTACATTGAAAGCATTGAAATACTTCACCCCCAATTGATACCCAAATTTATTCTTCCAACTTCTTTGTGCTTTCTTTACTTCTTCTAACGAAAATTCATCAAGTAAGAACTGTCCGTAAAAATTAAATTGGTTGTTCCATTTGTATTTGTAGGTCAAACCCAAAAGCGCATTTCCTGTTTTGGCAGAAGAAGCAAACTCCACCGAACGGTAAAAAACAATCGGATTGAAGAAACTCATATCAAAGCCACGCCCGTTGGTATTGGCCCAAATCACCGATTCAAACAAACCAATATTCAATCTTTTGGAAGCATTCCAACTCAAATAATGGTTCGCCATATATTTCGTGGCATAAGTTTTTTCTCCAATCGCTTCAGATCGAATGTCTTTCAAAAACATATAGGTATTGGTATATTTTATTTTCCAGAAACTCGTGTTGATTTTGAAAAAAGGATACGGACTAACACCATCTGTAGTAATCAAAGAACGGTATCCATCGCCTATAAAATTTCTCCCGTAACCCGCTTGAAACGTGAATATTTTACTAGGAGCATAAGTGATATAAGCTTCCGCCATCGACATATCGTAGGCGTCTTTTTTGAATCTTTTGGCAATACCAATTCCAGGAATCACGGCTGGATCGCCCAAAGCAGAATCGGCACCATACGGCTTAATCGACTCTGAATATTGATTGAAATAATCCGCAAATCGACCTTGACTTTCAAAAATCGTAGTCGTAAAAGTTACTTGTCTTCCTAATCCACCTTGAATTTGTAGCCCACGCGTATTGATGTATGTATACTTCGCTTCACTCGGGCTGCTTTTCCCCATTTGCAAATCAAAAATCGGATTCAGCGCAAACCAATAACCCTCCCCTTGAATGGCTACCAAATTTTCATTGAATAACTTTTTGCCCCACCAACCTTTTTTAGCGATTTGCAATTGTTGATCAGCATCACGAAAATTGTAATATTTCGCAACCTCAGCATAAGAATAAGGTTTTATTGCCGTGTGATTGTTGCTACCCACTTGATTAATAGCTGCATCAAAATGCGCGTAATAACTGTGTGAAAACGGGATGTTTAAACTGCTTTCAAACTTCGGGTTGTTGAATTTATAATACTTCACATTCTCATACTCATTGAGTTCTTTATCTTGATTCAACGTGTAATTCTTAGATTCTGCAATTCTGATTTGTTCTTGTTCTTTCGCAATATCTGCTGCGCTTTTTAATGGAATCGCAATCTTTAAAGTATACTTGGCATAAGTAGGGTTTCCGTTGTAAGTTGCGGGATCAATTTTAGGCATTTGCCCAAACACATTTTTAGCTTCTTGCGACAAACGATCTTCGTTGGTATCGATATAAATTGTTTTGAAATAGCCTTCCTGATTCACCTCAAAAAGCACAATAATACTTCCTGTGTAATTTGCCGTTTTTAAATCTTCTGGAACTTGAAAATGATTGTATACAAAATCCTGTACTTGATTATAAAAGCAACTTTCTAATTCTTGATACATTAAATTTTTACAGGCTGGAAAAACGGGAAACTGTTCCGTATTTGTTACCACATTTTGAGCCGATACAACCCAAGTCGCAAACAGTAAAAACAATAAAGGAAATATTTTTTTCATGATGATAAATTAAAAACCGTTAGTAACCAGCGTCCGTTGCTTGTCCGTCGGCAATAGCTTTCGCACCTGAAGTCCCAATCCTTTTCACACCGAGTTGAATCATGGCTACGGCTTCTTCGTAGGTTCTCACGCCGCCAGCTGCTTTTACTGGAAGTGGCGAAGCATTCTCGAGCATCATAATAATGGTTTCGACTGTAGCACCGTTTGGCAAATTGTCTTGGGTCACATAAAATCCGGTAGACGATTTTACAAAAACTTGGGCATAACATTCTTCTTTGAAATTCGAAATGATCAGGTTTTTGATTAGGGTTGACAGTTGGATAATTTGTTGGTGGTTTAATGCCGCAACTTCAATAATCCATTTGACGATTTTATGGTTGTCGAGCCCTAGTCGCGTGCAATTCAGAATTTCTTCTTTTACAAGATCAATTTCTCCATTTTTGAATGCGTTGTAATTGCATACAAAATCCAAATCATCAGCTCCATGATCAATGGCTTGTTGGGCTTCTTGCATTTTTTTCTGCCAAGCAGAACGGCCTTCAGGAAAATCGATTACGGTTCCAATCGACACTTTCGAATGGGCTTTGGTAATCATTTCTTTTGCAATGGGTACAATTTCTGGACGAATCATGATAAGTTTAAAATGCTCGTCGATGGCTTCTTGAATAAACTTTTTGGCAACAGCAATATTGTCGCTTTCAGAAATACCGGCTTGAGTTGCGGTTTTCAAATACGTTGAATCGAGGTATTGTTTTATATTCATGGTATAAAAATAAAAAAATCCCACTGATGCGGGATCATTTTTTATTGAATTAATTTTTAATCTTTTTACCTAAAAATTTGAAATCTAAATGAATAACCACAATGGCCAAAATGGAACCCAAGGTATTGGCTAGCACATCCATAATATCGGCTTTGCGGGTTGTAGTAAAAACACCTTGAGCAATTTCGATTAGCGAACCATATATTATTGACGCAATCAATACTTTTATTAACGAAAAAAAAACAATCGGATTTCTTGTTTTTAAATGCCAAGACCAAAGCGTCGTGAAAACAAAATACAAAGTGACATGCACATACTTGTCTGCGCCGCTTATTCCTATTTTGGGCAAACTATTGAAACTTGCCAAACACAGAAAAGCCATAAAAAGTGTCCATAAAATGGCCAGACACAAGAATATGTTTTTATGCTCCAATAAGCGTTTTATAGTCTTCACTTGAAAGTAATTGATCCATATCGGAAACGTTAGCCACTTTTACTTTCACCATCCAACCTGCTCCGTAAGGATCTGAATTTACTGTTTCAGGATTGCTCTCTAAAGCATCATTAAATTCTATGATTTCTCCAGCTACTGGAAGAAACAAATCTGACACCGTTTTTACCGCTTCTACGGTTCCGAAAACTTCGTCTTTGTCAAGGGTTTGATCGAGTGTTTCAACTTCAACATATACGATATCGCCTAATTCTTTTTGAGCGAAATCAGTAATTCCGATAGTGGCAATCTCACCATCTAGTGAAATCCATTCGTGGTCTTTGGTGTACTTTAAGTTTGCTGGTATGTTCATTTTTTTTTGACTATAAATTTATTACTGGCATCAAAGGTAAAGGTTACGATGATGATATTAAAAATAATTTTTATTAATTCCCGAAATTATATCGCATCGTAAAACCGGCGCGGATATTTGTAGTTGGGAACGAGGTTGATATCACGGCTTTTGAGAACGAGTGATCGTAGAAGAACAACACGGTTAGGTTTTTACTAAACGCATAATCAGCTCCGAGTTTAAGCGACCAAATGTTTTGACCACCTGACAATTGGTTGTTGTCGTAATCTAAATAACGAACAATCGTTTTGCTGTTTCTGTAGGAAGCATCTAGTTTCAAATTGATATCACTTTTGATGACTCCAGTTGGATTATCAGCCAATTTTGAGGAGAAGATTACGTCTTTAATACGGTAACCCAAACCTACGATATACTCAATCCCTTTTACTTCTGTTAGCAAATTGTTATCGAAACTCAATGACATTGATCGGTCTTTTTTCATTTCGGCAAGAATCTTCACTGAGTTTTTCATTTCAAAATCCAAACGAATTAGCGGATTGAACTGCTCAACCAAGTTGATGTTAGAAATGATAAGCTTGTTGAAATAATTGCCTCCGACATCAGTTCCAATTGGGTTTTTATCGTATTCGAAATTCGAACGGAACGCATTGATTGTGTATGTGGCTTTATAACTGTGTTGCAATGAAAGTCTTTTGAAATTGTCTTTAAAAAACTTGTAGCGCATCAAACCGGTATACTTAATGGTCCAGTTTGGAATTGGAATATCCTTGAAGGTTTTCAATGAAGTACTCGAAGCATTGGAACCTGTATAAGCCGCTAAAAATGAAGGAATCAAAACCGCTTGATTGTTCTTACCAAATCCTACAGGAAAATTTTGATTCGCAGAGTAAATCGCAAAATTTGGATCGTCAGGATTGGTTGGTATTTGATAAGCTCCAAAACCATATCTAGGGAAATTTGTAGTTCCGTAATAGTTCTCTGCCAATCGGTTCGCTATGATTAAACGGTTATCTCTGAAATCTTCAAAAGCAGCAGAGAAATTTTCATCGCTTTGACTAAAAGCTGTTTTGATTAATACGGTTGATATCGAATAATTTCCGAAAGAATATGGCGATCTCGAATTGTATCGTCCTGTAATAGGGTCAACATCGTATTGTTCTGAATAGTTGTCTACGTAATTTCTATCGGCATTCAAATCGATTTTGAAATCTGGAAACAAATCTACGTTTGCAGTAAGATTTAAGGTTCTGCTTGTAATTTGTGTAAAGTTTTGATTGAAATCTTGATATTGAGTCAACCATCCATTTCCAGCGGCTTCTTGACGGACATCCGCTTGAGAACCAAAAATAAACCCAAGAGTTGGTTTCGAAGAACCAAAGAATCCTAATCCAGGTGTAAATCCAGGAAGCACCGTTCCTCTGTTTTCAGTATAATTAATATTGATGTTTTTTACACTGGTTAACACGCCAATCAAACCATTTACAAATAAGCTGTTTTCACTAGCTGCTGGCGCTACATTGGTATTGACTACCTTTTGCCCAGGTTTTGGTGCTGCTGTTGGTTTTGGCGCTGGCTTAGCCGTTTTTTTGGTAAGCCCGATATACTTATAAAAAGCATCCATATTCAAAGCAGTATTCAACTTATGTGAACTGGCATTTTGAATGGTATTCCCTAAATTATAGTTAACGCCTCCAATTTCTATATCCGACAAGGCTAAAGAAGCGCGTTGCCAATTGTAATCACCGGTATACGAATACGTTGATTTAACAAAACTCAAGAAAGGCAATTTATTAAGTGGCAAGTCATAATTCAAAACAAACTGTTGGGTGTGTGTATTAGGATCACCAGTATTCCAATAGTCGGTGTATAAAGTTACGCTGTTGATAGGTTCGTTGTTTTCATCCAAATAATTTCTAACGATATTACTAGAAGATGCGGTGTAATTCATCTTTAAAGATTTCGTCAAATTATAGTTAAATCCGTACTGATAATTGAAAAGATAATTTCTTCTGTACAAAGGATCTAAAGGCAAACCAACCACATCAATTTGTCGGAATTGTTGTTTGTTGTATTGTCTGATAATACTAGAACTAAACGAAATGTTGGTAGGCAAGTAATTGAAATTAAAATCGCTCAATAATTTCCAATACGAGCTTTTCTTCAAAAACTTGTTGTTTTTCAGAGGCTCAACAGGTTTGGGTTGAAATGCAAACGTATAATCAACAGTAGTATTCACAGTTTGATCGAGGAACTTTTCGATTTCGAAATTATGTCGTTCTACTTGATTGAATGAATACGATAGCGTTAGATTTTCAGGATCATAAATATGTGGTTTTTGCTCCGGAGCTCTTTCTTTTTTGACACCGATAAAGTTGATGCTTTTGCGTTTGGTATAATCGATAGCGCGGTCTTTAATAGTTGCTCTTTCGGCAGCGCTAGCAGTAACATCTAGAATTTGATCCAGTTTGATATCTTGATTAAACGGATCGTATTCTGGCGTGATGGTTTCTTCTCCGATAGCATAATTGAACGGTAAATTGATGTGCCATTTTTTAGGCATTAATTTCCCTAGGCTTAAATTGGTGACAATATTATATTGTTGCATGTCTTCACGGCTTCTTTCATTCGGACCTTGCTCTAAAGTTCCGAAGCCAATTGTACTCATTTTTCCGGTTGCAGAAATCGTCGCAAAATCGGCGAAGTTGGCATCAATGTTTACGAGTGCAGCCATACCACCACTATTGTCCATTTCGGATAAGCGGAGTTCATTAAACCAAACTTCTCCTTTGATTGGTCTTGGTGCGATGCTTCCAGTTGTATTGTTTTTAACACCAACCATTAAATTTCTAACCAATCCAAAATTCGGATTTCCTCTAACACCCAACTTCATATTGTTGTTGGTTTGTGCGTTGATTTGGTCGTTAAAGTAAATTTCGCCTTCTGCTAAAGCCGGTGCTTGTCTTGATAAAATTTTCAATTGGGTTAACAACTCGAGAGGCAAATCAATTTCATTTTGAGCAGGCCATATCGCTTCCGCTGATCTGGAAGTCGGTGCAGAGACTTTCAATGGAATTTCAACTTCATAAAAATTCTCGGTAAAATCATTTCCAAAACGAATAAAAGCCATCATTTCATCGTCATTGAGCGTTTCATTTTGCAAAGCCTCAGCATGCAAGAACATTCTGAGTTTTTTAAACTGACGCATGTCGACACTCACGTTTTTAAAGACACCTCTTGCATCAGTTTCTTCAAGTCCGGTGGCACCAGAAACACGCAAGGATAACGACTGCTCATTCTGATTGATAATCGTATTGTTGTTATACAATTGTTCTCTAACAACACCCGGAGGCGAAACGTAAGGAATTGGTCTTCTTGAACTATTTTCTAAAATATTAAGCGACTGAACTTCAAAAACAGTAGCCACATTATTGACTGTAGTAGTGGTTGGGTCTAATGATTTGGTGTAACGTCTCCATTCGCCTCGCACTAAATCTAGCGCACCGAAACGAACCGTTACTTCTCTTTCAAAACCAGTCATAAACATTCTGATGAAACGAATGGATGTAAAATCAGAAATGCCTCCAATTTTTCTTTCGTATTCTGATACTGGAATTTTGTATTGAATCCATCGGTAAGGTGTGGTTTCTCCTGAATCAGCTCCTGGCGTATTGGCAGTTCCTGATTTAACATCGGTAACGTAAGGTGTATTTCCTACTTCAGTTCCTGGTTTGATATCGATACTGTATTCGTAGTATGCTTGAACCGTATCCATGGTATTGTCGCGGTTAAGATCTTCAATATCTGGCACGGTCGAATTCCCTCTGTTGTTATCTGAAACATTCACCGGCGAGTTGCCTTGGGTTCCGTTATAGTTTTTATAGCGTTCAATAACATCGCCACCGGCTTGTAAATAAAACACATAGTTATCACCCGCAGGATCTGATTCACCAGCATAGTTCGTATACTTAGTAGCTTCAGCGGCATCTCCAATTCCGTCTAATCCGACATCTTGAACAGCTCTATTGGCTTCGCTGGTATCAAAAGCATAAATCAATGATTGAGAAGCAGGCACTCTTCCCCAAACGGTATCGACTACCAAATCATTTGAACCAGCTTCTGGCAATCCGTTTTCATACTGCTTTTGACCGTCTTTCAAAATATCTTCTGAAATAGAACCTAAATTGAAATATATTTTACCTGTGTTGGTGCTAGTCGAACCTAAACCACCATGCCCAACATAAGGATCCATCACCCAAAACTGGATGAATTCGACATTCGCTTGTTCGAAATTGGTTGAGTTTAAAGAGCGTGTAATTCCACCGAAATTATCTCTTGGCGCAATACCAACATCAAGACTGTTGTTGTACGGACCTCTTTCACTTGGATAGTAAGTTAAATCTAAAGTATTGACAATTTGTATTTGACCTGCAGCAATGTCGGTACCTGGATACAATTCATCAATAAAAATTCGACGTGTTTTGTTTAATGAAATTTGCTCTGTTGAAATTCCACCTGGCTTGGTATAAATAATAGGGTCGATCGTGTACCAACTCAATTTGGCTCTTTTAGAACCATACTCTAAAGTCGTTAAATCACCTTTAAAGTTATACGGACTTGGTGTTTCAGGATGCGAACCAGTTGTTTCAGTTTCTGTATCAACCAAAGGCGTTGAAGCCAAAGCCCATGAAAGCGGAGAACGCAAATCGATATTGGTTTGAGAACCTTCAAAATCGTCTACATAAATGGTAGATTCACCATCAAACTGATCGGCTTTTGGAGTATCTGGTTTTAGGAAAGCGACTTCACCTCTAACCGAAATATTAGAAGGAACATCGGTATCCATAAAAGGAAGTTTGTTGACCATTCTGGTAAAAAACGGTACTTCGGTAGAGAAAGTAGTGTTCAATCCGAAAATGGTATTGTTAACAGATTCTTGCCCGAAACTAGATTTTTGTGTCAACGGACGCTCGGTCATTTTTAAGAACGTACCTCCAATGATAAATTTTTCTGAGATTTTATGATCAACCGTGATTCCCATAAACCTTCTCGTTTGTTGTCCGAAAGTTGAATTGTTTTCTACAGAAACCTGAATAGGCGTATTGGAAGCTTGTAAAGATGGATCTAAAATCTGAACGCGACCAGCTTGATAATTGACGCTGTAGTCTATTCCTTCAGCCAAAACACGTCCACCAGCAGTTACCACAACTGAACCTCTAGGCACGTTGAAAGCACCGATTGGAATGCCGTCGCCACCTGATGACTTAAACTTTCCGCGCAATTGGTACTTGTTTTTATCGCCATCTTGAAGTGCTGCCGATTGTGTTCCTCTATACATGCTGCGAAACACATACTTTTTCTGATTGAGATTGTAAGTTGTTTCGTCTTTGTAATCTTGCGCTGGCGAATCTTTCAATTTATCAAAAATCAATTTCCCGAAAGGTTCTACCGTTGTAAAGATCAATCTACCGTTTTGCTGATCAACAGTTAAACCTGGAATAAAATCGAAGAAACCATCGCCACCACCTTGCGGGTCATTATTGAAATTTAATTTGTCAACATTAAATACTTTCAACAATGGTGTATCGGTAACCCTATTGCCTTGCGTGTCAGGAAAAGTAGTTCCTTCAACAGGTGTAATATAATTAATAGGTGACGGGTCAGAATAAAGAATATTGAATCTAAAATCTTGTTGCTCTAATTGAAAAGCACCTGGAATTTGATAAATGTTTTTCATCATTAAATTCCACACTGGTTTAGCCGTGTTGGTTAAATTACTCTTCAACATTTTCAAGACCAAAGATTGTGTTGTGATGGTTTGTGGTTCACCTGTAACAGGATCAAAGGAACCTGGTTGGGTAGCATCCACACCGTCATTCCCAAACTCACCCACTTGATATACCTGATCACCAACCGTATACTGAAAAGCTACTGCAAGTACTTCATCGTTGGATAATCTTTGTTGTAATGAAATGTATCCTAATTGGGTATTGAAGGTGTATTCATTGGTGTTTAATTTTCTGGCATTTTCAAGTTTCGAGTAATCCAAACCTTCGACTTGTAGGATTGTTGGACCACCTGTTAAAATATTAAATCCAGAACCTGCCGTAGCAATTTCTCGAATATTGGAATTCAAATATCCAGCACCACCAGCATTCGAATTGATTAAACCTGGATCGTATAAATTGTTTTTATTATCGGCTGGAGAATCAATCGGTCTTGAGAAAAACCCTGTTGGCAATTGACTTAAAGACACAATCTCATTGGTGGTTGAACCTGTTAATTCTGCTTCACCCAAATCTTGTAACGCGATAATGTTTCTAAGGTTATTATTGGTAGTATTAACCCTGTTTTGACGGTTGGTTATCCACACTTCGAGCCTTGTGATTTGAACCCTACTATCAATAAACGGATAGTTCTTTAAAGCCGAATCGTATTTGTTTCTGAAGTATTGTGAAAGGAAAAAGTGTCGGTCATTGTCGTATTCCAATCCGAACAAATCAAAATCTTGAATCGTTCCGCCACCTTGTGCTGTTACTGTTTTGGTTTGTGATTTTTGTTCAGAGAAGATTCCCGTTACCGTTGTTTTTCCAAATTGCAATTGTGCTTTTACACCAAATAAACTTTGGGCACCACGAATCAAAGAACTACTTAGTGGTAAGCTAACATTACCCACTTCAATCTTTTGAATGATATCATCTTCGTCTGGCGTATATTCTAATTTGATTTGATTTTGGAAAGAAAACGTTGATTCGGTATCGTAATTGGCGGTAACTTTAAGCCTTGTCCCTACTTTACCCATCAAACTCATGCTGATTCTTTGGTCGAAATCGAAATTGGTTGTCGCCCGATTTTGAGGAGAGAATGCGGGATTGTCTTGTTTGGTGTGACGTACTCCTAAATCAACTTCGACAGAACCTGTGGGCTTTACATCGATGGTGTTGCTTCCGAAAATCGAGGAGAAAAAACCTGAATTGATATAATATCTTGGTAATAAATCTTTTTTGGCATCTTCGCTACCTTCTTTTTTCCCGTCGATGGCATCCGATTTTTTCTTGAAATAGGCACGCATCGATTCGCGTAACATCAGTTTTTCGTATTCTTTTGGAGTAAGAATAATAGGGTAATTAATGTTGAAACCATCCACACTATTGGTATACACATAGCGATCGGTAACTGGGTCATAAGTGTAAGCATCTAAAATACTTGGTGGGTTTTCCAACTGCAAAGTTCCCGAAGCATAACCTGGTTTGATACTATCAATCACTTCTTCGTCAACCACTTGTGCTTGAAGACTATAGTTCACTAAGAAAACCAAAGCAAAAAAACTGATTTTAAGAACCTGTTGTATTTTTTTTATGTATGGTGTTTTCAAGTATTATAAATTTTTTAAAGCCTGTTTAATAATTGATTCTACCGTAGCATTCGCGTCTTGAGCTACAATTTTATCGACTGCTTTTTCTGCCAATTTTTTGTTAAACCCTAGCACTTCCAATGCAGATAACGCTTCATCTTTGTTTGTATTGTTTTGCAAAATGGAAACTTCATCCAAATCATATAGTTTTAACACTTTGTCTTTCAAATCGAGTATGGCACGTTGGGCAGTTTTGGCACCAATGCCTTTAATGGATTGGATCGTAACTACATCACCCACGGCTATGGCTTGGATAATTTGTTTAGGATCAAGCGAAGACAACATCGTTCTTGCTATGCTAGCTCCGATTCCTGAAACCGACAAAAGCATTTTAAAAATTTCTCTTTCCGACTTTTCAACAAAACCGAATAAAGTATGCGCATCTTCTTTGATTTGAAGATACGTAAATAATTTGAGTTGTTCGGTTTGTGGAAGTAATGAATAAGTATGCAAAGAAATATTAATATGATACCCGACACCTCCGCAATCGATGACTACTTCTGTCGGCGTTTTTTCTACTAATTTCCCTTGAATATGTGCTATCATTATTATCGTAAAGTAGACCCAAATATAACAAAAAACTTTAATTGGGCTTGATTATCCATTGAAGTGTTAAAATTTAATTTCTAAATTCTTCACTCGTTTCATTTTTTCTTGAGCATCAACCACGGCAACGGCTGCCATATTGACCATTTCTTCTACGCTCGCACCCAATTGAAAAATATGTACAGGCTTGCCCATACCCATCATGATTGGCCCTATGGAATCCACTTTATAAAGTTCTTTCAGTAATTTATAAGTGATATTGGCTGATTCTAAATTTGGGAATATCAAGGTATTGACTTTTTTCCCAGCAAGTTTCGAAAACGGGAATTTCGCTTTGAGCATTTCCGGATTCAATGCGAAATCTGCTTGAATTTCACCGTCTACAATTAAATCAGGATAATAGTTGTGCAAATACGCTACCGCTTCACGAACTTTAGATGCACTTTGATCTGAAGACGATCCAAAATTAGAAAACGAAACCATTCCGATTACAGGTTCCATTCCGAACATCTTCACAGTTTTAGCAGTCATTAAAGCAATTTTGGCTAAATCATCAGAAGAAGGATTTGGGTTGATTGCCGTATCCGATAAAAACATCGGACCACGATTGGTCATCATCATGTTGGTTGTCGCAATCAAGGAAATTCCTGGTGCTTTTCCAATAAGCTGCATAATGGGCTTTACAACCGAAGGATAACTTCTAGAAAAACCTGTAACCAAAGCATCTGCTTCGCCTTCATTAATCATCATGGCGGCAAAATAATTCCGTTCGCGCATCCATTTTTGAGCATCCAGCAAGGAAATACCTCTGCGCTGTCTTGCTTTCCAATAGATTTCTGCATAATGCAATCTTCGTGTATCTTCTTCAGGCGTTTTCGGATCATAAATCGGCACTTCGGCATCGAATCCGAGTTCTTCTTTGAGTTCCAAAATAACTTCTTTATTACCCAATAAAATTGGTATTCCAATACCTTCTTCAAGTACAATTTGGGCTGCTTTCAATACATCGAGATGATCTGCTTCTGCAAATACTACTCGCTTCGGATCGGTTTTGGCTCTGTTGGTTAACAAACGAACCATTTTATTGTCTGAACCCAATCGTTCTAAAAGTTCTTCTTCGTATTTTTCCCAGTCTTGAATTGGGTTTAATGCTACACCAGAATCCATAGCCGCCTTTGCCACTGCTGGCGCTACCATCGTAATCAATCTTGGGTCGAAAGGTTTTGGAATGATATATTCTCTTCCAAATACCAATTTGGTTTCTCCGTATGCGATATTTACTTGCTCAGGCACATGTTCTTTTGCCAAAGCTGCCAAAGCTCGCACCGCTGCCATTTTCATAGCTTCGTTAATTTTCGTAGCCCGAACATCCAACGCGCCTCTAAAAATATATGGGAAACCCAATACATTATTTACCTGATTAGGATGATCCGATCGGCCTGTGGCCATGATAATATCTTTTCGGGTAGCGATTGCTGTATTGTATGCAATTTCCGGATTGGGATTCGCCATTGCAAAAACGATTGGATTCTCTGCCATACCCAACAACATCGCTGGTGTTAAAAGATCTCCAGATGACAAACCTAAAAATAAATCAGCACCAACCAGCGCTTCTTCTAAAGTTAGGGATTGTCCTTCTCTAGCATATTTTTGTTGCATGGACGATAGCGAAGGATTGTCTTTGGTTAGCAACCCTTTGCTGTTGAACATATAAATGTTTTTAGGATTTACACCCAATAATACATACAAATCAGCACAAGCTAAAGCAGCTGAACCAGCTCCAGAAACCACCATTTTAATATCTTCTGGTTTCTTTTCTGCCAATTCTAGGGCGTTTAATAGTGCGGCTGAAGAAATGATTGCAGTTCCGTGTTGGTCATCGTGCATCACCGGAATATTCAATTCTTCTACCAAGCGTCTTTCGATTTCGAAGGATTCTGGCGCTTTGATATCTTCTAGGTTGATGCCACCAAAAGTAGGTGCTATATTTTTTACTGTTTCGATGAAAGCATCGATGTCTTTGGTTCCGATTTCGATATCAAACACATCAATATCGGCGAAGATTTTAAACAACAATGCCTTGCCTTCCATAACGGGTTTTGAGGCTTCCGGACCAATATCACCCAATCCTAAAACGGCAGTACCGTTAGTGATTACGGCTACTAAATTGCCTTTGGCGGTATATTTATAAACATTGTTGACGTCTTTTGCGATTTCCAAGCACGGCTCAGCTACGCCAGGAGAATAGGCTAAAGACAAATCTCGTTGGGTTGCATATTTTTTGGTTGGAACAACTTGAATTTTCCCCGGTGTGGGCTTGGCGTGGTATAATAATGCTTCTCTGCGCTTACTACTTTTGTTCATTGTGACTGGATTTAATTCCGACTTACAAAGGTAAAAGTCTATATGTAATAAGGAAATTTTTAAGGCGTAATCTTTGGTCGATTTTGGAAATAATAATAAAAACCAGTTGCAGATTAAAGTGTTTGTAATGAAACGCAATAAAGTAACAATTTCAAAATAAACTTATATGCCCTAATATGCTTCAAATAGTTCATTTTGTTTTTGTTTTGAACATTATAAGGAATGCAAGTTCATTAAGAAAAAATTCTTAATTAAGGTTTGGATGTTGAAGTTTCGGTTGTTGCAGGCTGCACCGGTTGTGATGTGTTTGGTGTGTCAACATATTCTGTTTCTTCTAAGTCCTCCGTTTTTTTACCCAGTTTTACTTTCGGGTCGTCTTTGGTTCCAGTAACTGTTAGTGGAATTCCAATAATTCCCAATGGCGGTAGTCCCAATCGCATTTTGATGTTGAGTTTGCCATCAAAACTGGTAGTACCTTCTATTCTTGGGCGGAAGCCAGCAAATTTGAATTTGAATCTTTCAATCGTGATAATATTGTTTTTGATGGTGGTCTTAATATCGACTTTGGTCACATCTGGATTTCTAATCGCATCGGTTTTCGTTTTATCGCTTACTGCTCCGAACATGCGGAAACCTTTCATCTTAACTTGTTTCACAGAAAGCGTTCCGCCACCAACCAGCGATGGGTAAATCGGTTGCATATTGCCGTCCAATTTTCCTCCAACTTTATAATCTAGCGAGACTTTACCTTGAGCACTTTCAGCGGCTGAAGCCATTTCACGAAACATTTTGATTTCATCATAAGCGCGTTTGATATCAAAATCAGCGGCTTTAATTTTGAAATCGAAAAAGGCTTTTGTAGGCGTTTCGCTTCCGTAAACAATATCCATATTCACAGGTGCTCCAATGATATTGAATCCTGTATTTTTGAGTGTCATTTTTCCTTGTGCTATCGATAAATCGCCTTTGGCTTGGTCTAATTTTAATTCATCGAAATCAACTTTAGTTGCGTTGGCTATAAACTGCAAATCGAAATTGGGCGGAATAACTACAACGCCTGTTTCTTTGGACGGAGCTAGTTCAGCAGGCGTATTCTTCGTCTCGGTATTGGTTGTAGCACCCGACATGAATTCGTCTACATTAATATAATTGGAAGTCAGATTGAATTTTCCTTTTAAAATAGCGGCATCAGACAACACAAAATTGATCACGTTTTGCAGGTAGCCACTCATTTTAAAATCCGATTTCCCATAGCTTGCTAAGAAATCAGAGAAGTTCATTTTATCTTGGTTGAACGTAAACAAACCTTCATTGATCACAAATGGTTTTGGAAGGTATTCGGATCTGGTTCGAATATTTTTTAGTTGTAATGTTCCGCTGTTTTTAAGTTTGGCGTAATTTCCATTGGTCGCATCGCTTTGTTTGCCTTGGAAAGCTACATCAGCTTTGATAAACCCTTTCACATCGAGCCCTTTCATCGGGAATACTTTGTAGACTTTGGCCAAATCGACTGTTCCTTTTGCTTTGAGGTTGTAGGCTACATCGTCGAAATCTTGGAAACTGGCTTGAAGATAAAAAGGTTTTCCTTCGAAGACAAACGTTGCTGGATTGATGACCACTTTGGTTTGTTTGAAAGTTCCATTGCCATTGGAAACCGAAGCCATTACGTTGATGTTTTGAATTGGATGCGGATAATATTGGGTTTGAACCGTCGCGTTTTTTAAGTTAAACGTCCCGTTGGTCACTGGAAAGATTGATTTTGATTTGTCGTAAGTGCCCTTCGCTTTGACATTCATTTTCAACAAACCTTGAAGTGTCATGTTTTCGAAACCGAAAGCTTGGTCTAATTTCTTTAAATCTAACGAGGCTTGAATGTTTGCTTGAACAGAAGGTTTTTTGAGCCCTTTTGATATCACAATGGCTTTCATATAATCTTTCCCGACATTGAAAAATAAAGAATCTAGTGTAATTTCAACATTATCTGGATTCAATGCAGGCAACTTGGTATCAAAATTTAAGAAAATATTCGACACCGGAAAAGGTGCATTCTTGTATTCAATTTCGCCGTCTCTAATTTTCATGTTGAAGCCCATATCCGGACTTTTACTTTCCGCTGCGATATATTGTCCTTTTAAATATAAAGCCAAATCGGTGCGCCCTTTCACTTTGGTTTTTTCAAGCCAAGTCACATATTCTGGTGGCAATGCGGTAAAGAAATCGTTGAGTCGGCTGTCTTTAGAATCGATTTTAAAATCCATATCGTAACCGTTTTTTAGGAAATCGAATTTTCCGGTAAACTGTACGGGCAATTTGTTGATTTTAAGATTGTTTTGTTGGAAGACAAAAGCCAAGGAATTCGTATTGATTTTTGTGATTAGATCGGCTTTGATTTTTTTGTTTTTGAGGTAGGTTTCTTTGTCGTAAGTTAGGTTTAGCGAGTCGATTTCCGCTTCAGTATATATGTCGAAAACAGCTTGGTCTAGATCGCCTTTTCCTATATAATTGAATCCTTTGGCATCGATTAAGATTTTGGTCGATTTGTCGTTGTAGATTAAATGACTGTTTCGGATATCTATCTTTTCGAGTTTCAAGGATGTATTGGAAGTGGTATCGGCTGGTTTTTCGTCTTCAGAAACGTAGACGTTATAATTGGCTTCACCTTTTTCGTTGACTCTGACGTTCATCAAAGCATTGGAAAGAAAAATTTTATCTATTTTGACTTGGCTATCAAAGATTAAACTTTTGACGTTGATTCCGAACGCAATCTCGTTGGCGGAGATTAAAGTTTCGTTTTTATAAGGTGCGGAACCGTTGAGTTTGAAGTTTTTTAACGTTAAAGTTAATGACGGAAAGTGATTAAAGAAAGACAGCTTGGCTTCTGAAAAATTTAATTCTCCTTCGAGTTTTTCATTGGCAAAGCCTTTTACTTCTTTAGCGATTTTACCTGGGAAAACGATTGGAAATAAAAACATCATTAGCAATAGTGTGAATATTGTTATTGCTGTGATTTTCAATCCTTTTACGAGACTACTTTTTTTTGGTGTTTCCATGCTGCAAAATTAACATTTTAGTTAAAGTGGTAAAATAAATTTCTGTTTTTATCTATAAACAAAAAACCCTCCCAAAATGCGGGAAGGTTTTTAAAAACTAACTTACTAACTAACTCTGTATTTATTGCTTAATCAATCTTGATGTTTTCAAACGATTGTTGCTATCCGTAATTTTAACCATGTAAATTCCTGCTTTCAAATCAGCGATATTGAATTGATATCCGCTAGACTGATTGTCAAAACTTTTTACCAATTGTCCTGATATGGCATATACTTGTACTTTACTTGTATTGGTATTGATTGAGAAATAATCATTGGATGGATTTGGATATAAAACCACACTATCGCTAAGATCGAAAACATCATTACTCAATGTTGTTGCTCTATCGCCAAAAACTCTGAATTGTCCGGCTGGAATTGTAATTGGCGCTGTCGTATTTGTTACTTGAAAAGGAGAGTTGTCCATCAAATTATACCATGTTCCTGTAGTGTAAAAATTAGGATTGATGGTTTGACTTTCGACTGAAAAGTTGGCTAAAACCACAACATTTCTAATTTTATCTAATGGCAATGAAGTGTTGAAAATGTATATTCTTTGTTTGAGGTTGTTACCACCATCTGGACTAAAAGAATAACTGCCTTCAAATACGGGTTCTGTAATTTTTAAGTCGATGAATCTTGACCAGTCACTGAAAATTTGTGCTCTTTGAGAAACGCTTAACCAGTTGTTTGTCCATTGTGGTTGTGGTTTCGTATCTAGCTTACAATCGCCAGCTGGAACACCACCGTCGTAATCTGAATTTACTACTCCGTTGTTGCATGTCCAGATGGAATCGTCCATTCCTAATTCAGCGAAATGCCAAATCATTTTCGGACCAGGAACCAATATAGAAGTCGCGCCAATGGCAGACATTCTTCCTAACGCGTTGTTCAAATTATTCAATGGAGAAGTTGTACCGGCCACACCGAAAGTTTTTGCTTCATACATGATTCTATCTTTATCATGGCTTTCAGGATACCCCATCAATCTTTTGGCTGTAAACCCTCTTGAATCTGCACCAATACTTGCAATACTTGCGGAAGCACCTCTTGCTAGATCTTTGTATGCTGTGTAGATTTCTCCCCACATCATAACACCTTTGCTAATTCCGTCTGCTTCACCATTGATTCTGTAGTTCGCCCATTGTTGTTCTTCACCAGCAGCACCTAAATGCTCAAAAATAGTGTAGTGGTATGGATCTAAACTCCACGAATAATCTGCATATTCTCTTAGTATATCTACTCTGTCTTGTTGGTATTGATTGGTTAGTGCATCACTGCCCGTTGCATTTTGCGTAAATCCTTTGGTTAAATCCCAACGAAAACCATCAATTTTGAACTCTTCAATCCAATGTTTGATGACTCTTTTTGTGTAGTATTTGGTTAAAGCTGAGGAGTGATTGAAGTCGTTTCCAACGCTATAACTGTGTGT
>ERZ724520.677-NODE-677-length-18059-cov-4.895190_pt1 | contig 18059 bp, 15 predicted proteins | sample MGYA00376053_ERZ724520 | MGnify/ENA primary metagenome ERZ724520 (study PRJEB28724, sample SAMN07190886) | activated sludge metagenome | isolation source: activated sludge of sewage treatment plant in Hong Hong | place: USA: Christiansburg, Virginia | collected...
AAATCTTCCATCATGCATATAGGGTGCAGTTTTTTCTATATTACGTAATGATGGTGTTTTAAATTTGTATAAATCGGCTAAATTACCTGTAATATGGGTTCTGCCACTATCTTTTAATAAAGTAACTCCAATACCATTATTAATATAGTTAAAATTGCTAAACAAGGGTTCTGTATGGCATGATGAACATTTTGAAACAAATAGGTTATAGCCTCTTTGTTCTTCAGCAGTAAAAGAAACATCACCTTTTTTATAGGAATCGTATTTGCTACTATAGCTATACATTGTTCCCATAAATTGAGCCATTGATTTTAGTATTCTTTGAGAATTTAAGGTTTCGTCGCCATATGCTTTTTTACATAGTTCTTTGTATTTAGTAGTGGCATTTAGTTTACTAATAATATGGTTAATATCTTCGTTAAGTTCAACTGGATTAGCTATTGGCCCTAAGGGCTGCACTTCTAAATTCAAAATACCTCCATCATGCATGTAAGTAGGGTTCCAATTTAAATTTTGTAAGGCTGGAGCATTTCTTTTTCCAAGTAAACCAAATACACCATGGCTTAAATCGTGCCCAGCATGAGCAAAGGCAGCAAATTGTTGATGACAAGAACCACATGAAACCGAATTGTCAATTGAAAACATGGGCTCATAAAACAAATTTTTCCCTAATACAAATCCATCGTTAGTTAATTGATTATTGCTAAAATTATAATTTGGAGTCGGCCATCCTTCAGGGATTATTTCCTTAATATTATCAATTTTAATTTCAGGTTTTATTTCAGGGTCAACTGAGCACGAATAATTAATTATAACCAAGAAAATAACTATTATTTTAAAGTAGTTCATTAGTTTATTACAGAAATTATTTGAAACATTTTAGCGTAATTTACCGCTATTTTACTCGAATTTTTACCAACCGTAGTAATACTTGGTGTAGCCGAAAAATCTATAATATTTTCATTTCCAAACCATAAGGCTAGGTCTGCATTCATATTAATTGTTGGTGTATGAGATTTTCTTACTTCTGCGTTTATAGGAAAAGATAAATCTACTTTTTTAACTCCTGTATATTCGCCAGAAAAGCCACCAATATGAAATGCTACATTCTTAGTTATTTCGCTTGATTGAGGCGAAGTACCTTCCATTTTTGCCATGATATAGCCAGTACTCCAACTCCAAATCATTCCGTTTGCAGGATCTAAAGCTCCAACTTGTGCACCAGAAAAATTACGAACAGAATCTACACCAATTAAAAACGAAATAGATTTGTAGTTCCCTTGGGGTACTTTTGTCACTAATAACTCTAAACTTGCTAAATCTGACTGGTCAGTTAAATAATAACTCTCTTTTTGCTTATAAACTATATTATCTGTGGTTGTTAATTGTATATTACTAATGTAATACCTCAATGTAGATACTGTATATTGGTCTCCATTAAAGTTTGTATAAGTTGCAGTCCCTAATGCAAGTGGGCTGCCATTTACAACATTTGTAATATGTAAATCCAATTTGCCCGTAGAATCAATAGGTTCGTTCAAAACCGGAAATTCTATTGGTGCTTTAACTTCATTTTTTTTACATGAAAAAAAACAAAGTATTGAAAAAATTAGAATAAGGTTTTTCATTGAAAAATGGTTTTTGTAAATACATCATAAAGTTACAAATTCCTTTCTAAAAAAGATTAAAAAAAATGATAATAATTAGGCTTTTACCAGTTCAATTACTGTTATTTCTGGCCATATTCCTAATCTGCCAGGATATCCCAAAAAGCCTAATCCTCTGTTTACATATAAATGTTGATTATCTTGCTTATATAAGCCTGCCCATTGTTGATACAAGTATTGTACAGGACTCCATCTAAAGCCAGGGATTTCTATACCAAATTGCATTCCATGGGTGTGTCCGCTCAAAGTTAAATCAATATCATTATACTTAGTTTCTTTTCTTACTTGCGCATCCCAATGAGAAGGGTCGTGAGATAATAAAATTTTAAATGGGTAAGATTCTGTTCCGGCATGGGCATTTTCTAGTTTTCCATATTTTGTAAATCGTTTATTTCCACTCCAATTTTCGATACCTAGTACAGCAATTTTTTGTCCATCTTTTTCAATTGGCACATGCTCGTTCATTAAAAGCCTCCAACCTGAATTTCTATGAACATCTTTTAAATTATCTAAATTTTGTTTCTTTTCTTCAGGAGTTTCCCATTGTTTGTAATCTCCATAATCATGATTACCAAGACAAGAGAAAACGCCATAAGGAGCTTTTAGCATTTTAAAAGCTTGTAAATGAGGTTCAGTTTCAGGAGTTTCATTATTTACTAAATCTCCTGTAAAAAATATCATATCTGGCTTTTGATCTAATACAATATTAAAGGCTTTAACTAAGGGCTCTGAACTCATAAAACTTCCACAATGGATATCTGATAATTGAACAATTTTAAAACCATTAAATGCATCCGGTAAATTTTTAGAAGTAACTTTTACTTTATGAACCCTGTATTTATAAGCTCCTCTTACCATACCGTATATAAAAGAAACGGCAGGTATTACAGAAAATGTTAATGCCAAATAACTAAAAAATTTAATTCTACTTATGTGATTGCTTGTGTTTTCAATACTATCAGCAGGGTTCGATTTAATTTTAAAAATTATCCATTTTATAAAACGAATAAAGTCATCTACAAATAAAAAAATACAACCTATAAATTTACAAAGGAATAGTATTAAAAAAATAGCTGCAATAAAACGTAAGGTATTATTCCAGTTTGGTGGCGGATAAAAGGCAGAAACAGCAGTAAGAGCAATGCTACAAATTGCTATGGAATATGCAAACCATAAAATGTATTTGCGTTTTGTGGGCGAGTAATCTGCACTTACAGTTTTTAAAGCTTGTATAAAATAAAGTTCTACTGCAAAAATGAGCAGAAATATTATTAAGATAAGTAAAATTGGTGGTTTCATTTTATTTTCAGTAAATAGGCAACAAAGATATCTTTTACTTAAATAAAAAAATTACCGTTTATGTGTTATTTTAGTAAATCTATCGCTTGGAGGCTGTTTATTTTGCTTTTAAGAGGTGAATTCATAATAATTTATATAATTTAGCTTAAACTAAACAAGTGAAAAATTTATTTTACATATTATTTTTTGGATTGCTTTTTCCTATGATTTCTTTAGGAAAGGGTGAGCCTAAAAAGGATACCATTGCTGTAAAATCAAAATTATTATCAGAACAGGATAAATGTAGGTCTATAACTAAATTGCAATTAATAAATTTGGTAGATTCTTTGTTGGATTTAAAAGAAATTGATGAAAAACAAATTGAGTTAATTAGTTATTACAACAGCATTTTAACTTCATCTGAACCAAACATAGCTCTTTTAAAATACGACAACGTTCCTGCAACCAATTATTATGATGATTTTGATGAAGAAACTGTTTTTCAATTTACAAATGAAGCAGATTTTCCTGAGTCACAAATTATAAAAATAGAAAGTGATTCCTTAGGTAATTATACACATCCTAAATTAGGAATTGTTACATCAAAATTTGGTTGGCGAGATGGAAGAATGCATAAAGGAATTGATATTAATTTAAATAGGGGAGATGCTGTGGTTTCTGCATTTGATGGAATGGTAAGGATTGCTCATGCTAAGGGTGGTTTTGGAAATGTTGTAATTATTAGGCATTACAATGGCTTGGAAACCGTTTATGCTCATCTCTCTAAAATTAAAGTTAAAACTGGGCAAGTTGTTTTGTCGGGACAATTAATTGGATTAGGAGGAAGTACAGGACGAAGTAGTGGGCCACATTTGCATTTTGAAGTTAGATTTAAAGGGCAGGCTTTAAATCCAGCTTCCATAATTTCGTTTGCAGATAATAAAACATACAATGATAGTATTGTAATTAAAAAATCGCGCTATGGTATTTGTGCTTATCCAAGTAATGCAACCTTGCATACTATTGAAAGGGGCGATTCTTGGTACGAAGTGGCTAAAAAATATGGCTTAAGTATGAAGGAGCTTTGTGCTTTAAATGGCACTAATACGCGTTATTATTTAAAAATTGGGCAAAAGTTAAGGGTTAATTAAAAAAAATCACGAACTAAAAAGCTCGTGATTTAATTATTAGATAGTTAGTATGTATTATAATGCTTGAGAGAATCCTTCTTTAATTGCATCTGCAACGTATTCTCCACCATATAATTTATCTTTAATTTTAGAGAATGATTCAATAGTGTATTTTACATCTTCTAAAGTATGTACTGCCGTTGGAATAATACGTAAAATAATCATTCCTTTAGGTATTACCGGGTAAACAACCATAGAACAGAAAATACCAAAGTTTTCGCGTAAATCAATTACCATGTTTGTTGCTTCAGGAATTGAACCTCTCATATAAACAGGTGTTACAGGTGTGTTTGTAACGCCAATGTCAAATCCTGCTTCTACTAAACCTGTTTGTAACGCTTTAGCAATTGTATGTAATTGTGTACGGTATTCTGGGTGTTTATTTAATAATTCTAAACGTTTTAATAAACCATATACCAATGGCATTGGTAATGATTTAGCAAATATTTGAGAACGCATGTTATAACGTAAATACGTTACAACTTGTTTAGTAGAACTAATGTAACCACCAATTAATGCAAATGATTTTGCAAATGTTCCAAAATAAATATCAATACCATCTTGGCAACCTTGCTCTTCTCCTGTACCACCGCCATTAGCACCTAAAGTACCAACTCCATGTGCATCATCAACAAATAAACGGAAAGTAAATTTTTTCTTTAATTCTACTATTTCTTTTAATTTACCTTGGTCGCCACGCATACCAAAAACACCTTCGGTAATAACTAAAATACCACCACCAGTTTGTTCAGCTAAACGTTGAGCTCTTACTAATTGTTTTTCACAATCTTCAATATCATTGTGCTTAAATACAAAACGTTTACCCATGTGTAAACGCACGCCATCTAAAATACATGCATGACTTTCTGCATCATATACAATAACATCATGTCTATCAACTAAAGCGTCAATAGCCGAAACCATTGCTTGGTAACCAAAATTACATAATATAGTATCTTCTTTTTTCGCTAATTTTGATAAACCTCTTTCTAACTCTTCATGTAAATCAGAGTTTCCACTCATCATACGCGCTCCCATTGGTAAAGCTAAACCAAATTTTTCTGCACCTTCTGTATCTGCTTTTCTTACTTCAGGATGATTAGCTAAACCTAAATAGTTATTTAAACTCCAGTTAAGCAATTTTTTTCCTCTAAAACCCATGTGAGGAGAAACTTCACCTTCTAATTTAGGAAATGTAAAGTATCCGTGTGACGCTTTAGAATGTTCGCCGATTGGCCCCATGTTTTGTTCGATTTTAGCGAAAATATCTTTCATAAGTAAAAATTTTATTGTGATTGCAAAATTAAGATTTTTTTTTAATTAATTGCATACCGCTGTAGGGCCTGTAAATACAGAGATTTACTATTTATTTACAAAATTTTAACTATTTTTTAAAATTAAATGTTGTAACATCTAATGTTATAACTTATATTTGCATCATAAACTTAAAAAAACAATAATTTATATGAAAACAAAAATGAAAACATTATTAGCAGTTGCATTATTATCATTAGGCGCAAAAGCTCAAACAACTTGGAATGTAGATGCATCACACAGTAAATTAGGATTTTCTGTAACGCACATGATGGTAAGTGAAACTGAAGGTCGTTTCAAAATTTATGAAGGAAAACTTTCTTCAAAATCTGATTTAGATTTTACTGATGCTGCTATTGATTTTTCTGTTGACGTAAATAGTATTAATACTGATAACGACCAACGTGATGCTCATTTAAAAGGTGCTGATTTTTTTGATGCTGCAACTTTCCCGAAAATTACTTTCAAAAGTGTTTCTATGAAACCAGGAAAAGTAAAAGGTACTTATATTTTAGTTGGTGATTTAACAATGCACGGAGTTACAAAACGTGTTACTTTTACTGCTATAGCTGCTAAAAACATTGTTAAAGATCCATACGGAATGCAACGTTTTGCGTTTAAAGTTATTGGTAAAGTAAATCGTATTGATTTTGGGTTAAAATACAATGCTGCTTTAGAAGCTGGTGGTGTTGCATTAAGCGAAGATGTTAAGATTGATTGTACTATAGAAATTACTAAAGCAAAATAGTTTTATAATTTTAGTTTAAAAAAACACATTAAATGAAAATTTAATGTGTTTTTTTTATTAATCTTGTTGTAAATAATTGTGAAGTTAGAAGACGAAATACACCAAAAAAAATTTAATAGTGAGGAACAAAAACTTGCTATAAATATTTTTTATACAAATAACTGGTTAAGTGCAATTCATGCGCAGTATTTTAAAAATTTTGATATTACAATTCAGCAATATAATGTCTTAAGAATTTTACGTGGCCAATATCCTAATCCTTGTAATTTAAAATTGATTAAGGAGCGTATGCTTGATAAAATGAGTGATGCTTCAAGAATTGTAGAAAAATTAAAAACTAAAAAGTTAGTAATTAGAAAAGAGTGTCCTAACGATAGACGCAACGTGGATATTATAATTACTGATAAGGGCTTGGATTTGCTTAAAGAGCTAGATATAATAGATGAATCTTCTGTAAATTTATTTAAGCACCTTACAAAAGAAGAATTAAATACCTTGAATGATCTATTGGATAAGTTAAGAGGTTAAATGTATGCTAATTAGCATAATATCATCTCTTTGTTCGCAATTACCTTTAAATTCGGTTAAATTCATTAAATAGTAATTATCTGCAGCTTCTGTCGAATACCATTTTTTTAAACCAGAATTAAAAAGTTTTTTACCTTTTGTTTCTCCTTTTTGATCTACAATTCCATCAGAAAACAAAAGCAATGATTTAATTTCATTGAGGTCGTAATTTACTGTGTTATATATGGCTTTAATTGGATTAATATTTAAAGCTGTTGAATCCGTTTTAACTTCAATAATTTCATCAGTTTTTAATTTTAAGAAAAATGGCTGTAATGAACTAGCACAATTCATTTTATGAGTTTGGTAGTTTAATGTTAAAATGGTAATGCTTAATCCGTCTGAACTTGACTCATCACTTTTTTGATTATAAAATGTTTTCCATAGGAGTTCATTTAGTTTTTCTAAAATTAACCCAGGTTCACAAATATTATCATATAGTATAATTTGATTTAATAGTGATTTGCATAATACCGTTAATAATGCTCCTGGAACGCCATGTCCTGTGCAATCTGCTACTATTATAAAGTCAATATTATTATGATTAAAAATCATGTAAAAATCACCACCAATAACTTCTTTAGGCTGATATATTAATTCATTAATTATAATTTTTGGATTAATAGAAGTTGGAGTACTTAATTTTAAAATACTATCCTGTATGTATTTTGAATATTCCATACTTTCGTGTATGGTAAGATTTTTCGCTTTAATTTGATTGTACAGCTCTGTTGTTTCTGCAACTTTATGACTTAGTTGTTCAGTTTTTTGATTTACCAATTTAGAAAGTAACTTGTTTTTTTCTTTAATCTGGTAAGTTCTGTATTTAAAAATTAAAATTATTATTAAAATAATAAATGATAAAACAATTATTTTAAACCACCATGTTTGATAAAATGCGGGAAGAATTTCAAATTTATATTTAACAATATCATATTGTTTGTTAAAACCATCTATATGTGCTTTTGCTACAAACTCATATTTGCCATAAGGTAAGTTTGAATAGTTAATTTGGTTTATGGTATTTGCTTTAGTAAAAGTACTATCAAAGCCAATTAATTTATATTGATATAATGTGTTTTCTGAATTAAATAAATTGAGGTTTGATAATTGAAAAGTAAAATTATTTTGATAGTATTTAAATTTGGGATTAACTGGAATGTTATTGTTTGTTTTGAAGTTGAGTGAGTCCCAGTTTGTAAGTTTATAGTCTAATAAAATGTTTGAAATTTGTATTTTTATGTATTTAGATTTATTTATTGAGTTTAGAAAATCAAATTTAATTATGCCGTTTTCTGTACCAAAAAACAATTCTCCTTTTTTGTTTACATAATTTATAGGTGTAGTTATGTAATTTGCATTAAAGGTTGATTTTAAATCAAATTTTATATAGTTTAGTTTACCTGTGTTATAATAGTTGTTAAGATTAAATATATAAATACCTCCTTCGCCATAAGCAATGAGTTGATTATTGAAAATGTTAGTTGAACTGATTTTAAAAATTGAAAAATCTAGTTTTTTTTGAAATTTTGATAAATTGCCATTTTGTGAAGAGTAAAAATTGTCTGTAGCAAATAGCCATAAATTATTTCTGTTATCATTTACAAATGTATTAACGGTAATAAAATTTGGAAAAACGTCTTTAAATAAAGAATCATTTTTCCGTTTTACAAATAATGTTCTACCTGCCAGAGCGTAAATATCGTCGTTGATTTCATAAAAATCTTTTATGTAATTTGGAAATACTTTGTTTCCATATATAAATTTTGAAATTTCAAATGTTTCTAGATTTATAGTTTCTGCTCCATTATTTAAGGATACCCACAAACTATTTTTTTTGGATAAGAATAGTTTACTAAAATAACCTTTAGGATGTATTACGTTAAAATCATATTGCTTAATCAGTTTATTTTTATTAAAACATAACAGTTTATTTTCATCCGTATACAGCCAAATCCTATTTTCCTTGTCGATAACTACATCTAAAACTCTTTTAATATTATTTTTTTCGTAATTGAATAACTCGTTATTTTTTTTATTTTCAATATTTAATTTAAATACACCTTTGTTTGTTGAGTAAAATAAAATAGAATCATTTTTTAAAATTATGTTTGTAGTTTTTCCTACATTATAATTCGTAATGTTGTTTTGAGTAAAATAGTGCAACCCACCACCTCTTGTTGATATAATTAAATTTCCTTCTTTGTCTTCTATTACCTTTGTAGCCTCAAAGCTTACTAATCCATCATCAATTGTATATTTTTCTAATATTTTTCCGTTTTTAAACTTAAACATTTTGCCAGGTTGAAAAATCCAAAAATATTCTTTATTCTTTTGCTTATAAATACAACTAATAGATTTTGTGCCAAAAATAGAATCGTTGTATATTTTAATAAGTTTGTCATTTTTAACTAATAAAAGTCCAAGCGAACTAGGTAAGTACATTGTATCATTCTCAACGAAACCTTCTGTAATTCTTAAATTTGTTAAGTTTCCAAAATTGATTTTAATTAGTTTCTTTAGATCATTATTTAGTTTATATAGCCCTTCTCTAGAAGCAATATATTTTGTATTGTTATATTTGTTTAAAATAATTGAATTTAAAATAATTCTTGTTTTTATCCCAAGTGTATTTGTATCTATTGGTGTTACTATATTATTTCGTAATCTGTATAGCCCAATAGAAGTAGAAAACAAATAATCACCATGTCCAATTTTTTTTATATCTGTAAATTGTTGTTTAACTTCAAATGATTTTATTAAACTCATTTTACCATTAACAATTTTAAAAAGGGCATTAGATGTACAGTTAAATGTTATCGTATCATCAAAATAAACTCTTCTACTATGATATGAACCGAAGTTAGATGTATCTATGAAATTAGTGAAATTTAAACCATCATATTTAAAACAGCCTTCATTGTATGTCGACAGCCATAATGCACCATTTTTATCAAATTCAATATCAAAGATTTCTTTTGAAGTAAATCCTTTAATATTATCAACTACTTTGAAACATTGTGAAAATGATTTCAAAGTAAAAATTAAACAAAAAATAGCTATTTGAATTTTATTCAATTTGTTTGTATTCAAATTTTAATTTAGTTAATTCTTCAAGTAATTTTCCTGATTCAAAAAGATCTAAATCGCTATTAGAATATTGCCATAGTATTGTAAAATTAACACTATTCTCATCCTGCATTTTTTTTAGCATTAATAAAAAATCAAAAAATACTTTGGCACTGGTTGAGTTAAAATATTCTAATGAAAATACAATTGTAATATTTTTTGAATTTTTTAAATATTCTTTATTTGTAAAAAATACATTAAACCATTCAAAAATTGGTTCGTAAAATTTTCTTACATGTTCTAATCTTGATTCTCCAGAAATATGATAATCATTATTGATGTAATCAAATACAATTTCAGGTGAAAAATCTGTTTTTTGAATGTAAAGTCTTTCCATTAAGTATAGTTTAACAGATATTGAAGTTAATCAAAAAAGTGAGATTAATGTAATCGTTACTGAAAAAAATTAGACTTTATTGTAATCGTTCATACATCTTTGTAATCCTGTAAATGCAAATGCTTTAATGGCATCTCCAGCTATTTTAATTCGGTCATTCAACATTTTTTTTTCATCATCATTCCATTTTCCTAGCACATAGTTTACTTGGTTGCCTTTCCCAAATTCATTACTTATGCCAAATCTAAGGCGCGGGTAATTTGTTGTTTGAAGAACCTCTTGAATGTTTTTTAGTCCATTATGGCCGCCATCGCTACCTTTTGGTCCAATTCTAATTTTTCCAAATGGGAGTGCTAATTCATCAACTATTACTAAACAATTTTCTACTTGAATTTTTTCTGCTTGCATCCAATAATTAACTGCTTTACCACTTAAATTCATGTAAGTTGATGGTTTAATTAAAATTAATTGTTTGCCTTTGTATTTTAATTCTGCCACATCAGCAAGTCTATCTGATTTAAATTTCAAATCATGTTCTTTTGCCAATGCATCTAATACATCAAAACCTATGTTATGACGTGTATTTGCATACTCTTCTCCTATATTTCCTAAGCCTATAATTAAAAATTTGCTCATTTTGAAATTATACTATTTTAATATTATCCCTGTAATTAATTTGATGCTGTATTTAATTTACTTTTTTTATAACTGTAACTAAAGTAAATTACAAGGCCGATAATTAGCCATATAAAAAATCCGATCCAATTTTTTAAATCTATTTGTGCCATCATATATAAACAACTTGTTAATCCCAATACTGGTATTAATGAATGTTTTTTAATAAAACATTGCACCGACATATAAATAGAGATGGCTACAAATATCCACATTGGGATATTGTGAAAAAATGTTGAGGTATCAAATGTTTTTTGGTCCTGTGTATATGAAAATATGAAATTCATCATTTTATCATGATTGTAATTATAGCTTAAAATAACTGTTATAATTAAAATAATTGGAGCTATAAATTGAGAATTTAAATATGGTGTTTTAAACTTGCGTTCTGGTTTATTAGGAAGAGTGTCTAATTTTAAAACACCAGCACAAACCAATACAAATGCAAATAAAGTGCCTATACTGCATAAATCTGTAACGGTTGCCATATTCATAAATAAAGCCCCACCTCCAACTATTAAACCTGTTATAATAGTTGCAAAGGATGGTGTATTAAATTTTGGATGTATGGTTGAGAATTTTTTAGGTAATAATCCATCTCTGCTCATACTCATCCAAATGCGTGGTTGCCCTAATTGAAAAACCAACAATACACTTGCCATAGCTACTACTGCACTTACTGCAATAATACCTGATAACCATTTTAAATTTAATTTTTCGAAAACAAATGCTAATGGATCATTTACAGCAAGTTGATTGTAATTAACCATTCCAGTTAATACTAATGCAATAATAACGTATAAAATGGTACAAATTATTATGGCCCACATCATACCTTTTGGCAAATCGCGTTGAGGATTTTTACATTCTTCGGCGGTAGTACTTATGGCGTCAAATCCAATATATGCAAAGAATACGGCAGATACTCCTTTTAAAATGCCTCCAACTCCATTTGGTGCAAAAGGATGCCAATTATTAGTGTCTACATAAAATGCGCCAACTGCAATTACCAATAATACTACAGCAAGTTTTATCACTACCATTGCATTACTTGCATTTTTAGATTCTTTAATACCTCGGTATACTAACCAAGTAATTAAGAAAATAATTAATAATGCTGGGAAATCTGCTATGATATGAAATCCAAAAATTGTTGGAGCGCTTGTCCATGCTAAATAGGCTTCTTGCAAATTTGCACTAAGGCTAGTAAGTGTTGTACCTTTTGCTAATTCTGCGCTTACTTCATTAAAGCCTGATGAGGCAGAAAGATAATCTATGGTTGTCCATTCTGGTAAATGTAATCCTAAACTGCCCAATAGTCCTGTGAAATAACCACTCCAACCGATTGCCACTGTTATATTGCCAATGGCATATTCCATAATTAAAGCCCATCCAATTATCCAAGCAAATAATTCTCCAAATACTACATAACTATAGGTATAAGCACTACCTGATACTGGTAGAATACTTGCAAATTCAGCATAAGCAAAAGCTGCAAATCCACATGCTATTGCTGTAAAAATAAATAGAAATATTACTGCAGGGCCTCCATCGGCACTTGCTTGACCAATAGTTGTAAAAATACCTGCACCTATAATTGCCGCAATTCCTAAGGCTGTTAAATCTTTTACACCTAAGTGTTTAGCTAAACCTCCATGCAAACTATCACTTTCTGCTTTGGCTAGAATGTCGGCAATGTTTTTTTTACGAAATAATTTATTAAAGTTCATATTAATAGTTGAGTAATGATAAATGTACGAATTATCAATTGGATTTTATAAATCGTTTAATAATTGAATTTTTTTTAAGTTTTTCAATGTCTAAATATAGTAGTGGAATCATTAATAGAAATGGTAAAAACGGGACTTTGTATCTTACAATTGCACCCATAACAGTGGTAGTTAAACCAATTAATAAAAATGAACTAATTATTATAAACGAAAATAATAATAATTGATTTTTAAAGGGATTAGTTTTGCTACTGTATATAAAACAAATTAATCCAAATAAAATGAAAAATAAGTTTTCTAAAGATGCCATTAATTCTGTTATTGAATTACTATCATGAAAAAATGGTTTACACAAAACATTATAAAATGATTGCGGAATTAATCTCATGAAGGAAGTAAAAGTTGGTTCAAGCTTATTAATAGTAATACCAGAGCCTGCCACCGGGCAAAATGAATGGAAATGAAATAAAGACGAATCTTTGTTATCGTTGTCAAATAAAGTATCTCTTAAATTATTTATATGCTTAGCATCCCAATACATAAGTTTAGTATGAGGTTTTATTCTGCCAATATTTAAATGTTTTTGGTTAACATTTACAAAACAGTCATAGTCTTCTGGATCTAACCTTACATATTTTGTCTCATTTAGTAAAAACACACCACCTTTACTTAAATTCACAAAATCATTTTGTCGGGTTACAATTGTTTTAATGATATCTTTTTTTAAAACATATTTTAATGTAAAAATGCCAGTACCATATAATAGTACAAAACTTATGAAATAAAAAAGAGTGATTTTTTTTATTTGATATTTATTTACAATTGTAAAAATGCTCAATGGAACAATTAATAAAACCAATATATATGGCTTTAATATTAAGAACCCAAATATAGAAATAGCGAAGAGTATTAATGTTTTGGTTTTTGCATTTTTATGTATAAAAATATTGAAGTAACTATAAATAAAAATTCCAATTAAAAAAATGGCTAAAGGTTCTTTTAAAACTCCTGATGTCCAAAATAAAATAGATGGTGTAATGAAAATTATAAATGCTAATAGAAATTCTTTCCCTTTAAAATATATTTTATATGTTTTGTAAAAAGCAAATTGCCCCATAAAAGAAAGCACTAACATTACCAATGCATGAACGGCATAATGTCCAAAAGAAAATAGCATAATAACAGCGTGCAAACGTATGGAAGTTCTATTGTCATTTAAAAAGTAATCAGACACAGAATCACTACCTCCCCATTTATCTATGTGTTTAAAATAAGAATTGTAGAGTGGGTCGGTAGAGAAATCAGAATGAGCGCCAAAAATGATTTTTAAATAATCTGAAATATGGTTTGGTAATGCATTGTAAACAACCATTGCATCTTGCATTGTTGATGTACTATCATTTTTAAATGAACCTGGATAATATTTAAAGTATATCCAATAATATATTGCGCAACCTAAAATCTTTAAAAATAAAATGGCTAATATAAATTTATAGGATAACTGTTCATCCTTAAAAAATGAGGCTTTTCGCAGTATTATACAAAATACAATAAAATATAAAGTTGCTAAAATCAATATTCTTCAAAAAATTTAATACCCATTAAACGTTTATTTCCTTCCTGACTTTCAAAACCAAATTGTTTATATAGACTATGTGCATCTAATGTTGCTAACATGAATCTGCGTAAAATACTTATGGTTTCATGTTCCATAATAAATTTCATCAATTCTTTGCTAAGTCCTTTTCCTCTATAATCTTTATCAATAAATACATCTGCTAAATAGCCAAAAGTTGCATTATCTGTGATCACTCTTGCAAAACCAATTTGATTATTGTTATAGTAAATCCCAAAACATAAACTTCCTTCAATTGATTTTTTTACAATTTCTAGGGGAATGTTTTTTGCCCAATAACTTTCTTTACTTAAATAAGAATGTATATAATTTAGTTGCAATTTGTTTTTATCAGTTGATAAAATATAATCGCCACATGTTTTTTCCTTTATCATAGGTTGCTTACAAAAGTTAGTCGTTTGTTTTTACTATCGAAATTAAAACGTGTTATTTTTTTGATACCTAAGTTTGAAAATGAAAATAATAAATCCCAAGTTTTAGTTTGTTCGTTATACCTTAATAAGTCTGCATTTTCAGATTTAATTAAACCAAGTTCATTATTCCAAATAAAATCTTCATTTAATGATGGGTAACTAGTGAAAAATTTACTTTCTTTTAATGTTGGATTATAAATTCTGAATTGTACAGAAGTTGAATCTTTAATACCATAAATAAATTGCTGCGTATTTTTTATTTTTTTAAATGCTCTTGTTGGATTATTGCAAATCCAAGCATCTTTGTTTGTTTTTAAATCCCAAGCTCTTAACGAATGTGGTTCGGTAAGTTTATAATATAAAATGGTATCCTTACTTAACCAAGTGAAATAACCAACAGAATCAGTATTTATAGCGTTTTTTGAAATTGCTTCAGGAGCTAAGATGTTTGTTACATCATAATTAAATAATTGTTGTGATGAATCGGCTAATACAACAACACTTGTTATAAATTTAGCATCAATTGTTTGAGTTGGCGAATATTCACTTTCTCTTGTTTGACGAAGTGGAGTAGTGGTTTTATTTTTGATAGAATAGAAAAAGATTTCTGTTTGGTTTGGTTCTTTTACACTTACAAAATATATTCCTTTATCATCATTTGAAAAACTTGGTTGATTATCGTAACCATTTTTATTGGTTATGTTTAAAGGATTTTTACAGGTGTATTTTCCATCTTTTTTAATAATATCAACTAACCAAATATCAGTATCTGGCATTTGAGAAAAACAGTTTAAAGACAATAATATATTAAAGAGAAATAATCGTATCATATTTTTTACTAAAAAGTAGTTTTTGTAATTTAAAAACTAAAATGCCAATTAAAATGCCAACAATCATTCCTATAAAAATATCAGAAGGATAATGAACTCCCATATAAATTCTTGAATAAGCAGTTATGGAAGCCCATGCAAAAAATACTAATCTAAATGCCAATGTTTGCTTATTAAATAATAAAAATAAAAACATTGCAATGCCAAAAGTGTTAGCTGCATGTGCCGAAAAGAAGCCATATTGCCCACCAGTATAGTTTTCTACAAGATGAATTTTTTCTTTTAATACCAGGTTATGTGTTGGTCTATATCTCTTTACACTATGTTTTGTAATATTTGAAGCTTGGTCGCATAGCCCAATAACTAAACCAATAAAGACTAATAAAATTGCTGTGTATTTAATGCCTACCTTTTTATAAACAAGGTAAAAAATGTAAAAAAAGTAAGGAAAAAAAATCCATATTGCAGAAACATAAAACATAATATGGTCAGCAAATGTGCTATGTATGGAATTTATTAAGATTAATAAATTCTGATCTGCTAATTCTAAAGATTCAAACATTTTTAAAAATAATTATAAATATCGCACAATTTCATTTTATTGGATTTAATATTTCATTTAAATTGTTAAAAACTTGTTATTAACCTAATTTGTACATTTTTAAGCACTTTTCAACAAAGTGTTTATAAGCAAAATCTACTATTATCTTTGTGCTTTACAACAATTTATGAGTAATTTAAAGAAAATAAACAGCGCATTAATATCTGTTTTTTATAAAGATAATTTAGAACCAATTATTGAAAAATTAAACTCTTTGGGAGTTACAATTTATAGTACTGGCGGAACATTAACATTTATTGAAAAACTGGGTGTACCAGTTAAATCAGTTGAAGGTTTGACTTCTTACCCCGAAATTTTAGGAGGTAGAGTGAAAACTTTACATCCAAAAATATTTGGTGGAATTTTAGGAAGAAGAGAATTAGACTCAGATGTAGCTCAAATGGTGCAACACGAAATCCCAAATATTGACTTGGTTATAGTTGATTTATATCCTTTCGAAGAAACTCTTTCTAGTGGTGCATCTGAAGAAGATATTATTGAGAAAATTGATATTGGAGGCATTTCGTTGATTAGAGCAGCTGCTAAAAATTATAATGATGTGGTTATTGTTTCTTCTCGTAATGATTATCCTTCTTTAGCGGCATTGTTAGATTCTAAAAACGGATTTTCTGATTTAGCAGATAGAAAAACCTATGCAGCTAAAGCTTTTGCAATGAGTAGTCATTATGATACTGCCATTTTTAACTATTTTAATTCAACTGAAAATATACCAGTTTTAAAACATAGTATTAATCAAGGTTCTGAGTTACGTTATGGCGAAAATCCTCATCAAAAGGGAGTTTTTTATGGTAATTTGGAGGCTATGTTTGATAAATTAAACGGTAAGGAATTATCATATAATAATTTGTTGGACGTAGATGCTGCTGTTAATTTAATGGCAGATTTTACTGAAGAGCCTACTTTTGCAATTTTAAAACATAATAATGCTTGTGGAGTTGCTTCTCGTTCTACTTTATTACAAGCTTGGACAGATGCTTTAGCAGGTGATCCAGTATCTGCATTTGGAGGCATATTAATTTGTAATAGAGAAGTTGATTTTGAAACAGCTGAAGAAGTAAATAAATTATTTTGTGAGGTTGTAATTGCCCCAGCTTATTCAGAAAATGCATTACGTATTTTGAAATCTAAAAATAACCGTATTATTTTAGTTCAAAAGCAAACAGAACTTCCAAAAAAACAAATACGTACTTTGTTGAACGGAATAGTAGAACAAGATAGAGATGCTGTTTCAGAAACGTCAGGCAATTTAACTGTAGTTACTACAAAAGCTCCTTCTGAAGCTGAAATTAAGGATTTGATTTTTGCTAATAAATTAGCTAAACACACAAAATCTAATACGATTGTATTAGCTAAAAATAATCAATTAATTGCAAGTGGTACAGGTCAAACTTCTAGAGTTGATGCCTTAAAACAAGCAATAGTTAAAGCAAATGCTTTTGGATTTGATTTAAATGGTGCAGTTATGGCAAGTGATGCATTTTTCCCATTTGCAGATTGCGTTGAAATTGCTAATAATATAGGAGTAAACGCAGTTATTCAACCAGGAGGTTCAATTAAAGATAAGGATAGTATTGAATATTGTAATAACCATTCAATGAGCATGGTATTTACAGGAACTAGACATTTTAAACATTAAAATAATTTGGCAATGAGTCTTTTTGATAATTTGCCATATAAAAATATTAATATTAACTAATTAAAAACACATTAAATAAAACATGGCATTGTTCGACTTTTTAACGCAAGATATAGCAATTGACTTAGGTACTGCAAATACTATTATAATTCATAATGAAAAAGTAGTTGTAGATCAACCAAGTATTGTTGCAGTTGATAGAACAACAGGAAAAGTTATTGCAGTAGGTAAGCAAGCGCAAATGATGCATGGAAAAACTCATGAAAACATTAAAACAATTCGTCCTT
>ERZ724520.679-NODE-679-length-18051-cov-5.729495_pt1 | contig 18051 bp, 11 predicted proteins | sample MGYA00376053_ERZ724520 | MGnify/ENA primary metagenome ERZ724520 (study PRJEB28724, sample SAMN07190886) | activated sludge metagenome | isolation source: activated sludge of sewage treatment plant in Hong Hong | place: USA: Christiansburg, Virginia | collected...
AATATGAATCAAAAAATGCAAATTGGAAAATTACCTATCGTGCAGGAAAAGAAAATGCTACCTTAGTTCGAGCCGCTGCAACGCAATGGTTGGACGAACTTAAATAAGCTTCTCTTCTACCTAACGGATATATCATAGTTAATAAAGGTTATTGACTTTTTATATATAAAATATTCTACTGGTTAATATTTCATTTTATATTTTAAATAAAATGACCGTTTACTCATTCAATCCTACCGTTCACTCAATTTGTTTGATTTATGTCAATTCTAATTCTACTTTTATAACACAAAAATTATAGAAAATAAATACAACAGAGCTAATTGCCATAAAACTATGAAAAAAACCTAATTCTAATTTTTTAGTTCTTATTTGCGTGGGCTCGGGGTAATCCCGGGCTTTTTTGTTGCCATTTTTCGACTATAAATCAAGCAGTTAAATTGTTGAAAAATAAATTCTATTTTTTATATAAACACTCCTCTTTTCTGTAGTAACTTTATATGCAAAGTTTGAGGTAGAACTGTAAGTAAAATTGTCTTTCAAGAAAAATTTTTACAATTTTTTAGGTAATTACATCTCAAATTGTTTTTTATTCATTTTTTTATTTCTAATACATACAACTATGTGCGATTTTGCTCCTCTTCACTGTCATACTCAATATTCCTTGTTGGATGGCGCTGCCGATATAGGCTCCATGATAAAAAAAGCCAAAGAGGATAATATGCCCGCAGTAGCCATTACAGATCATGGTAATATGTTTGGCGCTTTCAAATTTTTTTCTGCCTGTAAAAAACACGGTGTAAAGCCAATTATGGGCTGCGAAGTATATGTAGTAGAAAACAGAGAAAATAAAAAATTTACTCGAGAAAATAAAGATAAAAGGTATCATCAATTATTGATGGCAAAAAATGAAATCGGGTATCGTAATTTAATGAAAATTGTTTCCACCGGATTTACCGAAGGTTTGTACATGGATTTCCCAAGAGTGGACAGAGATATTATTAAACAACATTGCGAAGGTATTATTGCCACTACTTGTTGTGTAGGCGCAGAAGTGCCGCAAACTATGATAAATAAAGGTGTTGAGGCTGCAGAAAAAATTTTTTTAGAATGGTTGGATATTTTTGGAGATGATTATTACATCGAATTACAACGTCATCAAATTAATGATTTAGATGGAACAGGCTGGAGCCAGGAAATGATTAATCAGGAATTATTAAAATTTTCCAAAAAATATAATGTAAAAGTAATTGCAACGAACGACTCGCATTATGTGGATCAAAAAGATGCAGAAATGCATGATATTTTATTGTGTTTGCAAACAGGAAAAGATTTTATCGACCAAGACAGATTTAAGTTTCCAAACGATAATTTCTTTTTTAAAACACAATATGAAATGAAAGAACTTTTTAAAGATATTCCTGCGGCTATAGAAAACACGCTGGATATTGTAGAAAAGGTACAATCATTAGATTTACAACGTGATATATTATTACCAGCATTTCAGTTGCCAGTTGGGTTCACGTCTCAAGATGAATATTTAAAATTCCTAACGTTTGAAGGTGCAAAAAAACGTTGGGGCGATATCCTTCCAATTCATGTAATAGAACGATTAGATTTTGAATTAAAAACCATCCAACACATGGGATTTCCAGGGTACTTCCTTATCGTTCAAGATTTTATTAATGAAGGAAAAAAATTAGGCGTTTCCATTGGGCCGGGGCGTGGCTCGGCAGCCGGCTCGGCGGTGGCGTATGCCATTGGAATTACCAATGTTGACCCAATAAAATATAATTTACTTTTTGAACGTTTCTTAAATCCAGAACGTATCTCCATGCCCGATATTGATATTGATTTTGATGATGAAGGCAGACAACGCGTGATTGAATATGTGGTGGATAAATACGGAAAAAATCAAGTAGCACAAATTATTACTTATGGCACAATGGCGGCAAAATCATCTATCAAAGATGTGGGAAGAGTACTGAAAGTTCCTTTGCCAGAAACAGATAGAATGTCGAAGTTAGTGCCAGAACGCCCGAAAATTACATTGGCAGAAGCCTTTAAAGAAGTAGATGAATTGCGCGCCATGCGGGACAATCCAATGACACAGCGCACCCTCAAATTAGCGGAAACCTTAGAAGGCTCTATTAGAAACAGAGGTATTCATGCTTCAGCGGTTATTATTGCACCCGATGATATTGTGAAATATGTGCCAGTGTGTACTTCAAAAGATGCAGAATTATTAGTTACACAATTTGATGGTAGTGTCATTGAATCTGCGGGAATGTTGAAGATGGATTTCTTAGGACTAAAAACATTAACCATTTTAAAAAGTGCTTTAAAACTGATTAAAAAAAATCATGGAATAGAAATAAATTTAGATACTATTCCATTAGATGATAAAAAGACGTTTGAATTATATCAGCAAGGCGACACGATAGGCACATTCCAGTTTGAAAGTGCGGGAATGCAAAAATATTTGCGAGACCTTCGACCAGATAAATTTGATGATTTAATTGCGATGAATGCCTTGTATCGCCCGGGACCAATGGATTATATCCCTAATTTTGCAGCACGCAAAAACGGCAAAGAAAAAGTAGTGTATGATTTACCCGAAATGCAAGAATTTTTGGAAGAAACGTATGGTATCACAGTGTATCAAGAGCAGGTAATGTTGCTGTCGCAAAAATTAGCAGGATTTTCTAAAGGCAAAGCCGATGAATTGCGAAAAGCAATGGGGAAAAAAGACCGTCCCAAATTAGATTCGTTGAAACCATTGTTTATGGAAGGCTGTCGAAGTAATAATTTGGATGAATTGATTTGTGAAAAAATATGGCTGGATTGGGAAAAATTTGCATCGTATGCTTTTAATAAATCACATTCCACTTGTTATGCATTTGTAGCCTTTCAAACCGCCTATTTAAAAGCACATTATCCAGCCGAATATATGGCAGCAGTATTGTCGCACAATATGAGTGATACTAAGCAAATCAACTTTTTTTTAAGTGAATGTCACCGAATAAACCTCGTAACGCTCGGTCCGGATATCAATGAAAGTGAAGTGAAGTTTGCCGTAAATAAAGCCGGAGAAATTCGTTTTGCCTTGTCTGCCATTAAAGGAGTAGGAGAGGCCGCTGTAAACGATATTTTAGAAGAACGTGAAAAGAACGGAGTCTTTAAAAATATTTTTGATTTGACGAAAAGAATCAACTCCAGAACAGTCAATAAAAAGAATATAGAATCTTTAGCACAAGCCGGTGCATTTGATGGTTTTCCCAATACACACCGAGCGCAATATTTCCATACATATAAAGATGATTCAACCTTAATCGAATTGGCTATCAAATACGGAAATAATGTAAAAGATCAAAGTGCATCCTCCGCTCTTTCACTTTTTGGCGATACAGCAGATGCGGAAATTCCAGAACCGGAAATGCCACTTACACCACCGTGGCATACATTTGAAAAACTACAGAAAGAAAAAGAAGTTACAGGCATCTATATTTCAGGGCATCCATTAGATGATTTTGAATTAGAAATAAAACATTATACCAACACGATTTTTAACGATATTGAATTATTTAGAGATAAAGAAGTTAGCATGGTATGCATGGTATCGCATGTAAATAAAAGAACGAGTAAAAATGGAAGACCATGGGCAGCTGTTCAATTTGAAGATTTAGACAGTACCATGGATATTGCTTTTTTTGGAGAGGATTACAACAAATTTTTAGCCTTTTTAGAACCTGGAAATCGCCTATTGATAAAAGGAATGTACAAACAAAGTTACAGGGATAAAGACAAGGATAAAGAAAATGCAACGTATGAATTGCGCATCAATCAAATAGAATTTTTACAAGATGTATTGGAGAAATATGCCAAAGGATTGCGTGTATTGATTCATTATAAAAATTTAGATGATACATTGGTCGAAAGAATATATAAAGCAGTATCAAAAAATCAAGGCAAAAAACCATTTACTATTTATTTATATGACGATAATGAGCAACCTTTAACTTTTCAATCTACCAAAACAGGCATAAAAATTACTAAAGATTTATATCAACAATTAAACGCATTACCAAATACTGTTGTAAAATTATTGTGAGTTTTGTAAACAAAAAGTACTGGATTTATTTATAATTTTTTACCATAAAGCATTTTTAGTATAAAGGTTTTTTATTTTTTTAAATAAAATGGAGGCAATTGTGATTCAATAACAATCTTCATATTTTTAAAAATTAATATATGGATATACAGACAAATGACGAAAATAATACGATAATTTGAACCTCTGAAACTGTAAAATAGAACATTGTATCCAAATTCTATGTTTCATCCTTAACGCTCTATTAACAGCTAATTGAGTATTTTTACAACATCATTTTACATTAACTGTTATTAGGTTATGAATACCAATAAGGAATCCATTGAAGCAATTTTGCCATTCTTGACAATAGATATTTCTTTAAAAAATATAGCTGAAAAAGTGTTTAATAATGAACGCATCACTTTTGAAGAAGGCGTATTACTGTATGAAAAAGGAGAGCTTGGTTTTGTTGGAATGCTCGCAAATTATATTCGCAATAAAAAACACGGTGATAATACATATTTCAATAGAAATTTTCACGTAGAACCAACCAATATTTGTGTATATACCTGTAAATTTTGTTCTTATTCCAAATTGATAAAACACAAAGCAGAAGGCTGGGAATACACCATTGAAGATGTTATGAACATCATCAAACGTTATGATGATCAACCCATTTCAGAAGTACATATTACAGGAGGAGTAGTGCCTAAGCAAGATTTTAATTACTACAAAGATTTGTTTAAAACCATCAAAGCACACCGTCCTGATTTGCACATCAAAGCACTTACTCCGGTGGAGTATCATTATATTTTCAAAAAAGCAAAAATTAGCTATGAAGAAGGCATGAAAGCCATGAAAGAAGCAGGATTAAATTCTATGCCAGGAGGAGGTGCCGAGATTTTTGATGCCACTATTAGAGAAGAAATTGCTGGAGGAAAATGCACCGCCGAAGAATGGTTAGCCATTCATGAAGTGGCTCACAATTTAGGAATTCCAAGTAATGCTACCATGCTGTATGGACATATTGAAAACTACTCGCACCGTGTTGACCACCTGGAAAGATTGCGTCAATTGCAAGATAAAACACATGGATTTAATGCTTTTATTCCGTTGAAATTTAGAAATCAGCACAATGAAATGAAGCACTTGCCAGAGGTTACCATGATCGAGGATTTGCGCAATTATGCCATAGCAAGAATATATTTAGATAATTTCGAACATATCAAATCCTATTGGGCAATGATAGGACGAAATACTACTCAATTAAGTTTGAATTTTGGAGTGGATGACGTGGATGGCACTATTGATGATACCACCAAAATCTATTCAATGGCAGGCAGTGAAGAACAACATCCCGCTATGAGTACACGCGAATTGGTGAATCTGATAAAAGCTGTCGGTAGAAAACCCATAGAACGTGATACTATTTATAATATACTTCAAGATTTTAGTGAAGTAGTTTTTTCAGAAGATGAACAAGAAAAAGCAAGAATGTATGGATGAAATAGTTTTTATAGTTTACCGATAAATTTTAGATGAGCAAGAATATTTATATTATCCGACATGGACAAACTGATTTTAATGTACGACAAATAGTACAAGGACGTGGTATCAATTCAGATTTGAATCCAATCGGTATTTTACAAGCCCAATCTTTTTTTGAAGCCCATAAAGAAATAGCTTTTGAGGTAGTTTATACTTCTTCCTTAAAACGCACCTGGCAAACAGTAGATTTATTTCTTTCTAAAAATATACCACAAATTATTCGAACTGAAATAGATGAAATAGATTGGGGCGTTTTTGAAGGCGTAGAACACCATCCCAGTTTGCAAAAAAAATATTATGATATTATTGAAGAATGGAAAAATGGAAATTTAACCATAAAAATTGAAGGAGGTGAAAGTGCACAAGATTTAGCCAATCGCATCAATATATTTATCGACGAAATTAATAACACCCCTCATCAAACTATATTAATATGCACACATGGTAGAACATTGCGAGCAATGATGTGTTTATTTTTAAACAAACCCATTAGTCAAATGGATGAATTTGAACATCAAAATACATGTTTGTATCATTTGCAATCGGAGGGAAATCAATTTAAATTGATAAAAGAAAATGATACAAAACATTTGAATGATTGGATAAAAGTTAGCATGTAATGGAAAATTTAAATCCCGAAACCGAACATCATACCTATAAAATATCTGCTGTTTCTTATCTTAATTCCAAACCATTTCTTTATGGATTAGAAAATACACCCATTAAGAATGAGATAATTCTTACTCAAGATTCACCGGCGCAATGCGCACAAAAATTGAGCTCCAATGAAGTAGATATTGGATTAATTCCGGTAGCAATTATCCCCACCTTAAAAAATCCAAAAATTATAGCACCCTATTGTATTGGTGCAGATGGCGCAGTTAGTACCGTGTGCTTATTTTCAGAAGTACCAATTGAACAAATTGAAACTATTTATTTGGATTATCAATCTCGCACATCGGTGCAATTAGTGCAAATTCTAATGGAAGAATATTGGGGAAGGAAAGTGCATTATGCAAATGCATTTCCAGGATATGAGGGACAAATACAGGCATCAATTGCTGGCGTTATTATTGGTGACAGGGCTATCTATCTCAAAGAAAATTTTAAGTATGTTTATGATTTGGCCGAGATATGGAAACTCCATACCGGAATGCCTTTTGTATTTGCCGCTTGGGTAAGCTGTAATGATTTAGATAAAGATTTTTTAAAGCGTTTTAGCGATGCATTACAATTTGGATTAGAGCATCGTACTGAATTGTATGATGAATACAGGCATTTGAATAATGAAAAATTTTCTGTTGAAACATATTTAAGCAAAAATATACAATTCGAACTCACCGAAGATAAACGCAAAGCCTTGAATTATTTTTTACAAAAAATAGATAATAATTAAGGGATAATACTGAAGGTATAATACTGAAAAATAGTAGGTAAAATAGTTGTTTATACTAATGTTTATTGGTGTTTAAATAATTTTATTGAAAACGATTTAATGTAAACCTATTGCAGAATATGACAGTTTATTGGTGTCGTATTTTTTCCATATAAACTAAAGTCAAATGGTCGTTTATATATTGTCTATTAACTTCGTTGTATCCTAATTTTTCCTGACTTGTCCGAATTAGTACGACAAATTTAGTTTTGATAAAATTTCAGAAATGGCTTTTGATTTTTTTACCCTCATCGTTATTTCTTTTTGAGTGAGTTGATTGTAAATTCGGGCATCTGTTACTTTTTTACATTCATCTAAAAAGTATTTTATGGAGTGGTTCGTTCTTAATTCTATATGTTTGGACAGCACTAATGCCATAAAACAAATAAGCAAATGTAGTTTGATTGGCTCTTCTTTAAAATGAAAAATAGGCCTTGTTTCTAAATCGTTTTTTGATATTCTAAATGCTTGCTCGATGCGGTATAGTTCGTGATATCGACTTATAATAGTGGCATTATCTGCAATGTTTTCTGGTAAGTTGGTGTAGTAACCTTTTATTCCCAGAAGTTTTCTGTTTTTATCGATTAGTTTTTGATTAAGTTCTATTTTTTCGCCGTTGGTTTTGGTGAATTTTAATTTTTTACTTTTTGCAGGATTGTCAACGATTGTTTTAGCTCTCTCAATCTGCTTTTCCATTTCATATTTGTCTTTACGGTAGCGTATGGAAGAATAACTGCATATTAAATATCCATTTGTTGTTTTGAACCGAATGCTTTTTCCATCTTCGTGCAGATGAGCAGACGTAATTTGTTGTAGTAATTCATCAGAAATGTTACCAAGTCGTGCACCAACAATGTAATTAATTTGGTTTTCAATTAATTGCTCTACATTCTTTGAACTTATCATGGCGGCATCTGCCACCACGGTAAATTCTTTAACTTGATGCTTTTTGATAAAGTTTTTCACTACTGGGATTATAGTGTGTCCTTCAAAAGTATTTCCTGAAAATATTTCATATGAAATTGGAAATCCTTCTTTAGTAACCATCAAGGCAACTAAAATCTGAGGTTGTTGTGATTTGTTGTCTTTAGAAAAACCATTCTTTCTGAGCTCATCCTCCTGGAAGGTTTCAAAATAAAGTGTCGTAACATCGTAAAAAAGTAAATCAAAATTGAAAGCATAATGTCTTTTAGCAAAATCTACCACAATCTGTTCTGATTTTGCTTTTAAATCAAGCCATTTAGGAGCCGAATCATAGAACGTTTGTCTTCTATGCTTAATTCCAAAATATTGTTCTATCAAACCAATAGAACGCAGTTTAGATGCGGGTTCAAACATTCTTATTGTCACTAAATCCAACAAAAGTTTTTGCTTGATTTTATCCAAGCCAATATGGTTAATGAGTTGGTCAATAACTTCATGAAAAAATGTATAGTAGATCCCAATAAACTCACTTTTTTCAATAGAAAGTAAATTATTGAATTTTGGCTCACTATCAAGTGGCAGAATAGGTGAAATGTTTTCTATTAAATCTGAAGCAATTAACTTTAATTCCTCTATTTGCTCCTGTGATTTAGCAGAACCAACATGTTTGAAAATTTTCGTTCTCCTATCAGCGTAGTAAACAATTTGTACTGCTTTGGAATCAGAAGCGGTCTTCACTACTCGAATTTTTAGCATATTTTTGACCTTAGTACGACAAAATTAGCACTTTTAACCCATAAGATGCTGACTATCAATGTGGAATTTTTTATATTTTCAAAAGGCGGACAAGTCAGGAAAAATAAATTTTAAATGAAATTATTAGAAGCAACAAAATTAGGCAACCACACCTTAAAAAATAAAATGGTGATGGCTGCAATGACCAGAAGCCGTGCCGATGTAAACGGTATTGTAGGAGATTTAACCATGAAATATTACACCCAACGAGCAAGTGCAGGTTTAATTCTTACCGAAGGCATCAACATTTCCGAGCAAGCTTTAGGCAGTCCGTTTACGCCCGGAATTTTTACGCAAGAACAAATTGAAGCGTGGAAAAAAGTTATAAAATCGGTTCACAACAAAGGTGGTATCATCTTTGCCCAACTTTGGCATACGGGGCGTGTGGGGCATTCGGCAGATAGAAACGGAAAATTGCCTGTTGCACCTTCAGCAATTGCCATTACGGGAATGCAACAATTTACTGCACAAGGAATGAAAGATTTTGAAACACCACACGAATTGACCGTTGCGGAAATCAAACAAATCATCAAAGACTATGGACAAGCAGCTACAAATGCGATGGAAGCAGGTTTTGATGGCGTGGAATTGCACGGAGCAAATGGTTATTTACCCAATCAGTTTTTAGCAGAAAGTGCCAACCAACGAACAGACGAATACGGCGGTAGCGTAGAAAACCGCAGCCGCTTTATTTTGGAAGTAATGCAAGAGTTGATAAACGCTGTTGGTGGCGATAAAGTTGGCATTAAAATCTCGCCTTTGAACCCTTATGCATCAATAGTGTTGGACGACCCGATTGAAACTTTCACTTACTTAATTGAAGAACTTAATAAAATGGATTTTGCCTTTGTGGAATTAATGAAACGCAGTCCAATGTTTCCATTGTTACCACACTACCCGAAAGACGATGAAATTGAATTGTTTGGCAAACTTTCACACAACACACTTATCGCAAACACCGCTTACACTAAAGAAACAGCAGAAGCGGAATTGGAGAAAGGTATCGCAAAACTCATTTCGTTTGGTGCTACATTCCTTGCTAATCCAGATTTGCCAAGACGTTTTGAATTGGGTGCTGAACTAAACCAACCCGACAGAGGAACGATGTTTGGCGGTGGTGAACAAGGTTATACGGATTATCCGTTTTTTGCTTAATTAGAAAAATCGAAAATCTTTTCGAACTGCTATGTTACTTTATCTTGGAGTAAAATAGCAGTTCGTTTTATCCCAATGAACATACCAATTTTCAGCTATCGATGTTGATAAAGCAAATACGCTGTTTATTTCAGGAATCTATTTATAGGTGTTGGATTCCACTTTCTTTGTCAGTTCGAGATGCTTGGTAATATTTTTAAATGTATCGCTGTAAACCCTTGACGGATAAAACTATTTTTTGTTATCAGTTATTTTTTTACTGTAAATTTAATTCAAAGATGAGATAGCATTAGCTTTTTTCTTTTCTCTGATGTGCAGCGCTTTGTAATACACAATTGGGAATACGAGTAGTGTGAATAATGTCGCTGTAACTAATCCTCCAATAATGACAATCGCTAACGGTTTTTGACTTTCGGAGCCAATCCCAGTGCTAATTGCTGCTGGAAACAATCCAATTGCCGCCATTAATGCAGTCATTACAACAGGGCGTGTTCGCACTTTTACAGCGTTTATAATTGCTTGTGTTAGATTGCTTTCTTCTTTGGCTTGCTTGTGAAATTCTGAAATAAGAATAACTCCATTTTGCACACAAATTCCAAATAAAGCGATAAAACCAACGCCTGCTGAAATGCCAAAATTCATTCCTGTAAGATGCAATGCTAAAATTCCACCAATTAAGGCAAATGGAACATTAATTAGCACGTATCCTGCATCTTTAGCATTTCCAAACATTACGAATAACAGAACAAAAATCACTATCAAACTTAAAGGAACAACTTGTCCCAGCCGCTTACCGGCACGCACTTGATTTTCAAACTCTCCTGTCCAACCAATTTTGTATCCGTTTGTCAATTTTATGTTCTTTGTTACATTTTTTTGCGCCTCTGCGATCGTACTTCCCAAATCACGTTCACGGACGGAGAATTTTACTCCTATAAAACGCTTCGTGTCATCACGATAAATAAAAGCTGGACCTGTTATTTGTTTGATAGTTGCTATCTCTTTTAGTGGAATTCTATTGCCTGTAATTGTTGGAATCATCAGACTCAAAATATCATTTTCATCTTTTCGATACTCTTTATCATAACGGATTCGAATGTCAAATTTCTTTTCACCTTCGTATTTTTGTGTCGCTGTTTTACCTCCAATTGCCATTTCAATAACGGCTTGCGCTTCGGCTTTCGTAACTCCATAAATTGCCATTTTTTCTTCGTTGAGTAAAATCGATATTTCAGGTTGTCCAACATTTCGTAAAATACCAACATCTTTAATTCCTGGCACATTTTGGATTTGTTCAATTACTTGATTTGCATATTCGTCTAACTTATCCAAGTCATTGCCATATATTTTTATTGCATTTGAAGCTTTCACACCTGCGGCAGCTTCTGCTACATTGTCAATAATTGGTTGCGAATAATTATACACAACACCTTGATAATGGGTTAATTTAGTATCCATTTCTTTAATAATACCATCTATATCAAAGCCTTTTCTCCATTTCGTTTTTGGTATTAAATCCACTTGAAATTGCACAAAATAGAAGCCGTTTGGATCGGTTCCGTCATTACTTCGACCTGTTTGTGAAAGCACATCATCTACTTCAGGAAATTTTTTCAGCTCTTTGCGCAATTCACTTGTAAGTTTCACACTTTCAGTTAAAGAGGTGCTCATCGGCAATTCAGCCGTTACCCATAAAGCACCTTCATTTAGTTGTGGTAAAAATTCCGAACCTAGCCATCGTGTTGAAAAAATAGTTAACACAAAACAAGCTCCAGCAATAGCCAGTGTGAGTTTTTTATGTGAGAAAGTCCATTTAAAACCTTTTCCAACACTGTTATTTACAAATCGTGTAAAGAAATTATCTTTTTCTCTAACATTTTTACGAAGCAATATACAAGACAAAACGGGAACTAAAGTCAAAGTAAAAATCAATGCACCAAGCAAGGCAAATCCGAGTGTCCATGCTAGCGGAGAGAACATTTTCCCTTCAACTTTTTCAAATGAAAAAATTGGCAGTAAAGCAGAAATAATAATCAGTTTAGAGAAGAATATTGCTTTACCCATTTGCACTCCGGTCGTTCGTATTAATCCCATTTTAGCCAAGGAATTAAATTTTTTCATGCCTACTTTTTTAGCTTTATGATCTAAGGCGACAAAAATCCCTTCTACCATGACGACAGCTCCGTCAATAATAATTCCGAAGTCAATTGCACCAAGAGAAAGCAAATTGGCACTCATTCCCTTCATCTTCAACATCAAAAAAGCAAACAACAACGACAATGGAATAATCACAGCCACAATAACGGTAGTTCGCCAGTCTGCCATAAATAAAAAGACAATAACGGTTACCAAAATAATTCCTTCGGCTAGATTATGCATCACCGTTTCGGTGCAATACGCCATTAAATTATCTCGGTCATAAAATGTTTCCATTTTCACATCACTCGGTAAAATTGTCGTATTGATTTCGTTAATTTTTTCTTTGACACGAGCCAAAACTTCACTTGGATTTTCTCCTTTTCGCATGACAATAATCCCTTCCACAACATCGTCTTCATCATTCAAACCAACCTGACCAACACGTGGAGCGCTTGCTTCTTTTACTTCTGCTACATTTTTTACAAGCAATGGATTTCCATTAAAAATATCTACAATTGTATTTTCAATATCTTGCTTGCTATCTAACAACCCAACACCACGAACAACATACGCTTGACTATTTTTCTCAATAATATCGCCACCAACATTCAAATTTGATTTACTAACAGCTTCATATAATTCCACTGGAGTCAAATCATATTGCTGTAATTTCAATGGGTCAACGGATATTTCGTAAATTTTTTCTTGCCCTCCAAAAGCGACAACATCTGCCACTCCTGGCACACGTCGTAATTCACGATCAATCGTCCAATTTTGAATCGTAAGTAAATCTCTGGTATCACGTTTTTCACTTTTTAAGACATAGCGAAAAATTTCTCCTGTCGGGCCATAAGGTGGCTGAACATCAGGTTCTACTCCATCGGGTAATGAAATATTTCTAAGTTGATTGTTAACCTGTTGTCGTGCAAAAAAATCTTCGACATCATCGTCAAAAATAATTTTGATAACAGACAGACCAAACATTGTAACACTGCGTACATTTGTTTTTTTCTGCACGCTATTCATCGCTATTTCAATTGGTGTCGTTACAAATCGTTCCACTTCTTCGGCACTTCTACCATTCCATTCTGTAACAATAATAATTTGTGTGTTTGTCACATCAGGAAATGCTTCAATTGGAATTTTAAGAAAACTGAAAAAACCAGCGACAGCAATAATTCCAACCAAAAAAAATGTAAAAAATTTATTTTTAAGGGAGAAACTTATAATATTTTTGATAAAATTATTCACAGCAAGATATATTAGTTGTTCGTATTACTTATTTGTATTAATCGTTCATTGCATCGTAAATCATCAAGCCATTTTTTGAAATAACTTTTTCTCCATCATTTAATCCTGAAAGAATGTATGTTTTATCATCTAGTTGCCGATAAATTTCTATTTGTCTTGTTTCTATGTTGTTTTTATCTTTAAATACCATCACCCAATATTTACTTTTGTCAAAAATTATCGCAGATGAAGGAATCGTTGGCAATTGTTTATTTTCAGAAAAATGAACGTTCACCGTACAATTCATATCTGGTTTCAGTTGAAAATTTTCGTTTTTAAGACGCACTCTAAATTTCATAGATTTGGTCGTCGGATCAATTACATTGTATATTTTTTCAATTTTCCCTTTGTAGTTTACATCTGGAAAAGCAAGCGTATTAATACTCACTTCGTAATTTTCTTTAATTTCAGCAATATCACTTTCATTCACGTATGCTACCGCCCAAATTTCGTTTGTGTTTGCAATAGAAAACAAGGGTTCATTTTCACCAGAACGTAACAATTCATTGCTGTTAATATTTTTGGTAATCACAAATCCATTAATTGGTGCACGCACAAGGAAATTTGAGCCTTTATTAATGTTATAAATAGATGAAATCTCAGTCATTCGAGCCAGTTCTGTTTTGGCTTTTTCCAGTTCTTTTTCAGCGAGTATTACATCTTTTTCAGAATTTAATTTACCCACAAATAAATCCTTTGCGACTTGCAAATTTTTCTCGGCAATTGCGACATCGTTAACGGCATTTAATTTTTCTTTTTGTAAAGAAGCTACTTCTGTACTTTGAATTATCGCCAGTACATCACCTTGTTTAACGTAGTCGCCTAAACCAACATTTATTTTTGTAACCAAACCGCTAACGACCGAAAAAACTTGTGCTGTTTTGTTGTTGTCTGCTTCCATTTTCCCGAAAAATCGAATTTCATTTTTGACATCTTCATTTTTGACATCATAAAATTCACATTTCCCCATCATCGTTTCACTCATTGAAAACGCAACGGCATTTTCCTTTAATTCTTTAGTTTTACAACCGACTAAAAGATGTATAATTAATACCAAAAAGGATATTTTTTTCATATTGATTTTGTATTTCGTTATTCGTGATTTTTAGATTTTAATTCGTAATTAAAAAATGTTACTTCCTGTTAAAAGATTGATTTGTTCTGCGGAAATAACCAACTGTGTTTTGATGCGTGTTAGTTCGTTCATTGCATCGTTGTAGGCTTCAAAAAAATCGATAAATTCAATGATAGTTACATTTCTTTTTTGAAAATTATCGCTCATTCCGTTTATGGTTGTTTCAAAATCAGCATTGTAAAGTGAGGTTGCTTTTTGATATTCCGAAACAGTTTGTGTGTAAAGCAAAAACGCAATTTGCAATTCGCTGTACATTTCTATTTCCATTGTCTGCAAGTTGTAATCTGCTTCTTTTGATTTGAATTGTGAAGTTTTGATATTACCTTGATTTCTGTTCCAAAATGGAAGCGGAATTGCAAATCCTGCATTGATTTGATTTTTGAACGCACCACTTCTTTGGTCATAATTTGCAAACACATTTATATCTGGAACAGCAAGCCGTTTTTGATGTTTTAAATATTGTTCCGCAAGAATTTTATTGTTTTGAATGATTTGTAATTCTGGACGATTTTGTTTGGCTTCTGATTTTATTTCATCCAATGTTTTTAGTTGAATGTATGTTGAAATATTACTTTCTGAAAATTCAAAAGATACCACCGAAAAAGTTTGCAAAAGTATTTGCACAGATTTTTGCGTTTCAGAATATTCCTTCAAAAGTATTGCGCGTTCGTTGTTTAATTTTAAATATGCAGCTTTCAGGCGCACCACATCTTTCAATGATATATTTCCTTTTTGGGCTTGTATTTCGTAGGAAGAAAGCAACGTTTCTAATAAGTTCAATTGTTCATTGTATCGAACTAACAAAACCTGCAGTTGTCCGATAGCAAATAAATTGCTATGCAAACGAAATTTTAGTTGTCGTAATAATTGTTGAAATTCCAATTCGGCAATTTTGGCATTGGTTTTTGCCAATTCAATTTCTGTTTTTCGTTTTCCACCTAATAAAATAAGCTGCTCAATTTGAAAAAATTTTTGTCCTGTGTTTCCAATATGAAAAGCTCTGTTGTTTTCTGGATCGTAAATGTTTACATCGACGGTAAGAATTGGATTTGGATAAATTTTTGCCTGAATGATTTGCGCTTTTTGCGCTTCAATATTCATTGAAGAGGCCAACAGTAAAAAATTATTTTTTAAAAATATGCTGTCTGCTTTTTGAATGTTTACTTTGAGCGTATCTTGTGCCTTAGCGAAAAAACTGAAAAGTGTGAAAATGATAAATAATATTCTGTGAAAATACATTGTGCTTTTTTAACGGGCACAAAGGTTTTTAAAACAACCTTAAAAACACCTTAAAACAGATAAAATTTAACTTAAAGGAAGCTGAATTGTAAACGTGTTTGTTTCCTTTTGAAATTGATAAGATATGGTTCCCTTGTGCAAAGAAATAATTTTGTGAACCAACACTAAACCTAGCCCAAAACCGCGTTTTCCTTTGCTATTTTCTCCTCTAAAAAAATGTTGAAATAGAAACTGATTTTCTTTTTCTAAAATGGGATTACCCTTGTTTTCAAAAATTATTTGAATAAATTTTCCGCTTGCATTTATGGTAATATTTGCTTTATTTTCGTTACTATATTGAATGTTATTTTGCATTAAATTCAACAGAGCAGATTTTATCAGCCGTGCATTTGCTGTTAGTTCAAGATGATTTTCATTTTCAGTTTGCGAAGCATAATCTATTAAAAATTGAGAATCTGGATAAATGTTTTTCAGTTCTTCAGCAACATCAAAAATAAATTCATCAATTCTCAGTTTTTCGTTTTTTAAAATAGTTCCTGATTCTGTTTTTTTAATTTTAAGCAATGCATTAATGATTTCACTCAGGCTTTTAGTATCTTCTTTTTGTGCTGTAATGAGTGATTTTATTTTTACTAAATCAGTTTCGTTTTCAATTTTTTCAAAATTTGAAACCAGCACGCTGATGGGTGTTTTTAATTCGTGCGAGATGTGATGAATAGCGTGCTTTTGAAAAGAAAATGCTTCATTCATTCTTTTTACCAATTTATTGAATTGTTGTGCCAGTAAGGAAACTTCGTCTTTTGAAGTCGTAATTTCAATCAGCGAATACTCCGAAGTATCGGGATTGTATTCCGTAATTTTTTGCGTTATAGTTGCCAAACGTTCCGTAATTTTTTTAGAAAGATAAAATGAAATTAAAATTACAATTGCTACAATACTTAAGAATGTTGCAATTAGGATATAACCTAAAAAACGAAGTTTTGAGTATCCGAATTTGTCATAGGCTTTACTAATTCCATAAAAAATTTTTCCTTTATTTTCTACGTAAGTTCCAATAACATCGTATTTATTTTCTTTTTTTTCCACCCATTTGTTTTCGGGTGTTAATTGTTCTAATATTTCTTTTGAAAATGGAATGTCATCTAAACTAGAATAAATAAGCTGTTTGTTACTGTTGAATAGTAATAATTTTTCGTCATATAAATCGTGGATGGTTAATAAATCAATTTCTTCTAATAATTTGTCATCCGTTTGTTTGATTTTAGCCAATAATTCCAACGTCATTTGTACTTTTTGTTTTTGCCGCATTTGAAATTCTTCTTCTCTGTTGGCAGAAAATAAAAAGTAAACAGACAGGAACGCAACGCCCGAAACTACTAATGTAGTTAGCGAAAAATAAAGTGTTATGCGGTTTCTGATTTTCATTTTTTATTCAAAATAATAGCCGTAACCGACTTTGGTTTTGATGTTTTGTTTTTCAAACGGTTTCTCAATTTTGTTTCTCAGAAAGTTAATATATACTTCAATCGTATTGGTGTTTGCTTCTAAGATATTTCCCCAAATTTCTTTTATCAAATCTTTTTTAGAAACTAATTCGCCTTTGTTCTCGATTAATTTCATTAAAATTTGATATTCACGTGGTGTTAATGAAATGCTTTGTCCTTGTCGTGTTACGCTTTTTGTTTTGGTGTCAATTACAATGTCGTCCACTGTAATTATAGTGTTTTGTGTTGTTGTGTTGTTGGAACGTTTAATAAGTGAATGAATACGCAGTAACAGCTCTCGCATATAAAACGGTTTAGTTAAATAATCATCAGCTCCGCAGTTAAAACCCTGTACTTTGTCGTCTAATTCGGCAAATGCCGTTAGCATAATTACAGGAGTTTTGGTGTTATATTGTCTAAAATCTTTGCATAAGTCAAAACCGTTTTTACCCGGCAAGTTGATGTCCATTATCACACAATCAAAAATATTTCGCTTTAAAGTTCGTTCCGCCAATAAACCGTCATACAAAGAAGTTACATTCATTGCCTCCGCTTGCAATGCCTCACTAATATTTTGATTTAGTGTATGGTCGTCTTCAATAATTAAGATATTCATTTGGCAGATTGTTTTATTATTTTTATACTATCATTAAAATGCTTTTGGTGTTCGCTATTTTGACCAACTTCTTTTTGTGCATAGTTATTATTTTTCGCCAACGTATATTGAAATCGGGTATGAAAAATGTATTTCACCTTCCACCAAACGAGTATTTATTCCCATTTTGTTTGTTACTAAGTCTTCTTTAAAAATAGT
>ERZ724520.685-NODE-685-length-17986-cov-4.238302_pt1 | contig 17986 bp, 16 predicted proteins | sample MGYA00376053_ERZ724520 | MGnify/ENA primary metagenome ERZ724520 (study PRJEB28724, sample SAMN07190886) | activated sludge metagenome | isolation source: activated sludge of sewage treatment plant in Hong Hong | place: USA: Christiansburg, Virginia | collected...
CGCCCGAACATTTTTTTACAGCAGCTGTTAATTCTTGTTTTATGACAACCTTTTTAGCAATAGCCGAAAATTCAAAATTAGAATTTGAATCATTTGCATGCGATGCAGTTGGTAAATTAGAACAAATAGAAGGCAAATACCTCATGACAGAAGTTACCCTTACTCCTACTCTTAAAATTTTAAAAGAAGAAGATAAAGAAAAAGCTCTGCGCGTTTTAGATAAATCAGAAAAAGCGTGTTTAATATCAAACAGTATAAAATCAACTGTGCATTTAGTACCTAATGTTGTATTGTAGGATATAAAATATATTACATCCAGTTATCATTTTTACTTATTATTACTATTTTCTAAAGTTGCAGGAATTTTTACCTGCAACTTTTTACTTTTATAAAAACTAATAAAAAACTTTTTGGTTAAATGAACACTAACAAGAATGAAAAGATATGCTCTTGCAACATATGTAATAATTAATTATATTTGATTGAAGAAAATATTTTGTGCGATTCAAATGTTTTTTTAAAATATCCTAGTTTCAAACTAATAGAAGCTGGAGACTTTCAGGATAGCTTGCATAACGAGTCGATAAACTAACAAATATGAAAACTATATTCACATTAGACACGTGGAAACTATTTTTAATTATTCTGATACCAATATTATTTCCAGACGACACTATTAACCTGCTATTAATAACATTATTAATAGCAGTGTTTGCAACTTGGACATATTACTTAGGAACTGAACTTTATAAAAAACTTCCTAGTGGACACGCATTAAATATTAATAAGTTCAAATTTCATTTCTTTTTCCCCATTATCTATTTTACTGTTGCTGTTGTGGCAACGGGTGGAGGTTACACAATTAGTAATGAAAACATTGACCAATATGGGGCAATTGGGTATCCTATGATTATACTTCATATATTTAGTATGTATTGTATGATATATTGTATTTACTTCTTATCTAAAGCTTTAATAAGTGTTGAGACACAAAACAAAAACATTCAGACATCAGAATATATTGGTTATATATTTGGTTTTTGGTTTTTTCCTATTGGTATATGGTTCATTCAACCAAAAATTAGACAAATATTCACAGACTAAAAAGCAAACTATGCTGATAGGAACTCTTTGTTTTCTGCAAAAAGTATTATTGTATTTGGATTAAAACAAATCACTCACCCCAACAACATTTTATTAATTACTCCTTCTTTAAGAGAATAGGTAGAAACGCGTATTTTTTGAAGTTCAAATTCCTTAACTATAATGTCTATTAAAAGCATTGATATTACTATCATATCAACCCTCATTTCAATTAAACCTTTCAAAGTTTTTCTTTCTGCCAATGTAGATTTTTTTATAAGCTTACTTATAAATTGGTAATTGAAAAAGTCGATATGGTATTCTGTTTTAGTTTCAACCATATGCTCGCCTCGCAATTGGTAAGTTATTAAATCAATTACAGAATCAAATGCACCAGATGAGCCAATGAGTTCGGTTGGTTTATATTGCTTTACAGCATTAAACAAAGGTTGTAACTCATTAATAACATAGGTATTAAAAATAACTTCATCACTTGGAGATAATGGATCTTTAAAATTAAATTTTTCGAGCAAACGTGCAGCTCCCAATAAAAAACTTTGTTTCCAAAAAATAGTTTGCTTATTAGCTAAAATAAATTCGGTGCTTCCACCACCAATATCCATTATTAAAGAAATGTCATCAGTCATGGTTACAGCTAATTTATTCCCATAATAAATTAACTCTGCTTCTTCATCGCCATCAATTATATTAATTGAAATATTTGATTTTAATAAGGCTTCAGCCACAAACTCATTTCCATTATTAGCACTTCGTATGGCAGAGGTTGCAAATGCAAAAACGTTGGTAATGTTATATTCATCTAAATGTTTTCTAAAATTTACCAAGGCACTCATCCCTCTGTTAAATGGGGCATCGGCAATGTAACCTAAATTAATGCCATTTTCGCCCAATTTTACTGCATATTTGGTTTGAAATAATTTTGTGAAATTTTGTTTATTGGGTGTGAGTTCACCAATAAGCAAATTGAAGGTATTAGTTCCTAAATCTATAACGGCGAATCGCATATTATAAATTTAATCAATTTAAAGCAATTGTAATAATTTGTTCTTTACTTCCTGCGAACAAACATTTCTTGGTCACCCTGAACTTGATTCAGGGTCTCATAAGATGCTGAATCAAGTTCAGCATGACTTCAATAATAAATCTCCTAAAATCTTAAATATCTGCGTTATTAGCGTTCTATTTAAAACTGAAAACAAATTATTTAATTACAATAAATATTGGAATCTTTGTTTTAGGAAACGTCCGTTAAATCCACGTTTCTTAACATCTGTTCCTAAATTAGAAGAGAAAATTAATGAAATTTCGTGAGTTCCACTTTGGTACTTTCTTAAGGGAGATGTTACCACATCATAAGAATAGGCAATTTGAACCATGTCTTTTAAAGTGTAGCCTAATTGCAGGGCAATTGCATCACTAAACCTAAAACTTACACCTGCCATTAATTGTTTTTTCATATGCAAGCGCAATGTATAATCAAATGAAATGGGCATTCCAGGCACAAATGCTGCGTAAAGCGAGTTTTCAAAAACAAAATCAGGATTATCGCCCCAATTATATCCTGCCGAAAAATTATAATGAGGTACTAATTTATACGTTGCATCCTTTATAGTATCATTTTTATAATGTTGAATTCCACTTCCAATAACATTATTAGCACCTACTCCTAAACTAAATCTGTCATTATAATACAATAAACCAAAACTCCCATCAAAATTTGCAGCTTGGTCTTCCATACTCAAGTTTACAGCCTTATCTTGCTGATTTCTTAAAGTGACATCGTTCCCGTTAAAACGTTGCTTTAAATAATTTCCCTGGAAACCAAATGATAATTCAGAATCAGGAAATTTTAAATGGTAAGCAAAAGTAATACTTGAATTTATGGTTTTAAAAGGGCCAATATCATCTTTAAACATAAAAGCACCTAAACCCAACTTACCTTTTAATAATCGTGAATTTACAGACAGTACATATGTTTTAGGAGCACCTTCAAAACCTGTCCATTGGTTACGGTAATTAATTCTTAAATCAAGTACACGTTTAGTACCGCAATATGCGGGGTTTGCAAGTATTTGATTACTTTTATATTGAGTCCACCAAGGGTATTGTTGCCCGTAGGAAAATAACACATTAAGTGTAAAAAAACAGAATATGATTTTTTTTGTCAATGTGAGAGGGATACAAAAATTAAATAAATACGCTTTTAGTTGATACGTTGGCCGTTTTGAAATTTAGCTAACCATAAATCTGAAAAACCTTTAGATTGAAGCTCATCTCTAAATTTAATTGCTTCTTCTTTAGTACTAAAACTTCCTGCTGTAACTTTATACATGCCATTAACAAAATCTATAGATACTTTACCAGCTTTAGCAAATCTTCCTTTAGTAGGTTCATTTACAAAAGCACCTAATTGCACTTTATAAACTAATCCAGCAGATGATGCTGAAGATGATGAATTTGAAGACGAAGTTGAATTTGAACTTCTTGCATTAGATGCATTAGAAGACGAAGAATTTGAAGATGAAGTATTAGATTTTGTAGTTTCAACCGGAGTAGATTTTACAGTTTCAACAGGTTTAGTTGATTCTACAGCAACATTTTCTACAGGTTTTGTGGTTTCTACAGCAACAGTTTCAACTGGCTTTGTTGTTTCAACAGCAACAGTTTCAACAGGTTTTGTTGTTTCAACAGGTTTTGTTGTTTCAACAGGTTTAGTTGTTTCTACGGGCTTAGTATCAGTAGGAGTATTAACAGCAACTGCACCACCTGCTCCACCAATTGTAACACTTACGGTATTACCTTCAACTTCTTTCTTTTCGCTGTTTTCTAAATAATAAAATTTTTGAGCAAATGTACCAGGGCTAGCAGCCGTAGAACTCGATTGTATTTTAAATTTTAATGTAAATTCTGGCTCATTAGGAATAGAAACCCAAACAATTTTAGCCCTTAAATTATCAAATGTAAAATTACCCCCTTTAACATCAACTGGTGTAACTGCATAACCAGCAGGCACTTCTAACTGATATTTAGCAAAATTACTAACTGCCCCTTTATTGATTTTAACTTCAGCATCAATTGCTGCATTAGGACTAATACTTGTAGGAATATTAGATGTTACAGTAATTTGAGAAAATAAAGCTGAAAAGCTTACCAGGGATAAAAAAGTGAAAAATTGTTTCATAGATGTAGTGTAATATTCTTTTTATGATAGTTTTTTAAACTATGTTAACAAATATACAGAAATTGTTTAAAAAGAAAAAAATTGTTTTAAAATTACAGATTTATAAAGAATTGGACATAATTTGTTAAATTATCTGATTATCCCACCCTTTTTAATGTAAATGTAATTACAGTTTCTTTTCCTTTAATACTAGTTACATCTATTGTTTCGTTATGGGCCTCAATAATGTGTTTAACAATTGCTAAACCCAAACCAGTTCCACCCTGCTCTCTGCTCCTACCCTTATCTACTCTATAAAATCTTTCAAATAAACGAGGAAGGTGTTTTTCATCAATTCCAATACCATTATCTCTTACTTCAATTATAAGTTGCTCATTAAATTGGTTAATAGAAATTGAAGTTTTACCTCCATTTTTACCGTACTTAATACTATTTGTTATTAAATTAACTAATACCTGCCTTATTCGGAATTTATCAGCTTTAACTTTAATAATCTTATCAAGCTTTTTAGCAAATTGCAATTTAATATTTTGTTTTTCTGCCTGAAACTCAAGTTGCTCAACCACATCCTTAATTTGCTGACCAATATCGTAAACTTCAAGTTCTAATTCTAACGAACCTACTTCTAATTGAGTAATTGTTTCTAAATCATCAATTATATGAATCATTCTATCAATACTTTTATCGGCTCTTTTTAGATATTCAACATTTATAGTTGGGTCATTTATTCCACCATCAATAAGTGTAGACACATAACCTTGTATATTAAAAATGGGAGTTTTTAATTCATGCGAAACGTTTCCTAAAAATTCCTTTCTGTAACTATCAATATTTTTGGATTGCTCTACTTCTTTCTGACGCTCAACTGCCAATTTCTTGATTTCAATTTCCAAATCACTTATCGCATCAATTTCATCTAATTCAAAGGCTGTGCTAGGAATTTCTTTTTGTAATTGAGCTTTTACAAGGCCTTTAAGTTTCTCTATTTTCTTAAAAATAATAGCATTATAAATAAAATAAATAATTATAAAACTTATAATAAAAGTTACAAAAAACACCAAAAATGGAATTGACAAATCTAAATTTCCGTAAATCTCATAAACTAAAAAAGATAAAATAAAGGTTTGAATAAGCGCAGAAAGGGCACTTAAAACAATAGATAGGACAGGTATTTTAAAATGATGAAACAATTTATTTTTTCTTCAAAAATAACCTATTTATCATTCTGTTCAAACTTTATTAATTCTCTGTAGAAAAATTTTTCTTGGGTACTTTCAAATGGGCGATAAATATAGTATGCATATCCATCATGTATTTTAAGTTTATTAGCACTATGAAACTTTAAAGTGTATTTCCCCATTTCTTTGCCATTAACTGTATTTATTTGCTTAATGTATTTATGGCCATTTTTATCATATACTGCATAAATTGTGTTTTCAACATCATCTTTCAACATCACATTTTTCCATTCTTTCCAATTTTTCGGATGATTGTAGGTAATTGCAATTGAATCCATTTTAGTTAAATTTTTATCAAAGTGATAAAGTAAATTCTTGTAATGATCAAATACACAAATGGTATCTTTTACAATATATAATGGAGCATACAATGGTTCGTAAAACATACTCTTTGTAAAACCTGTCATTAAACTTGCAATTATCCTTTTATCTGTATTTAACTCATCAGCTAATCGGCGAGCTTCTAATTTAGCTTTAGGTTGTAAGGCATAATATTCGAAATTATAAGCATGCATCATTTCTTTATCCTCTATAGAAATTAAATGTTTGCGTAAGCTATCTTTTTCATTAAAGCTGAAATAATTAAACATTGGGTATTCACTCCAATAATCTGTATAAATTAATTTACCATTAATGGTATCTAATATTGGTTTTATAAAAGAATTTACATCTTTTGCTTCAAGCGGAATTAGAACAAATCTATCAAAATACATATTTATACGATAGATATAGTTTTCGCATACTAAATTTGTGTAACCCATATAATCATGATAAAACTCCTTGGCAAGCCCCCCATTTTTAGGGACTTTATAGCTTGTGATAATTTTACCATTTACATCTGCTAACTTAAGTTCTGCATTATCAAGTTTATTTGCTGCAGTAAGTAAAATAAATTTATCTTCATAAAAATCAAAATCATAAATACTAAATTTAGGAGAACCTACTAATGTATCAGGCTTTAAAGTAGCAACAATTGAAACTGAATCGGTAAAATATTCCTTTTGTTTTAAAGCCACATTTATAAATACAGAATCTTGGTTATCCTTAACATCAATTTCCCTTACAATACTGGTATAACCAAGTATTTTAAACATGATGGAAACATGCTTTTTTTGAGGAATAGCAATTTTAAAACCACCTTTTTTGGTTGTGAGTGTATTATAACTCGAATTTTGAACACTTACAATAACTCCTTCTAAAGGCTTATTGGTGTTGTTTTCTACAACTTGTCCATAAACTACTAGCTCTTTTTGAGCCCATGTTTTAATTGAAATTAAACTAATTAAAACTACTAAATATGTGATTACCTTTCTCATTTATATATTAGACGTTGGTCTTTTATTATTCCATAAAAAAATAATTTTTTATAAAAATTACTTAATGAAAGAAAATTAGTTTTATTCCAAAGCCAATAATAACAAGCCCCGAAAACACATTTAAGTATTTTATAAATTGTGGTTTTATATATTTTTTAAGATTAAAAGCTGAATAGCCTTTTAAAAAATCAGTTAAAAATGATACAGATAATCCTGTAATAAAATGAATAATTACTAATGATTTATTATTATGATACGTGCTTAAAGCCAGAGTAATTGCCCCAAACCAAAAAAACAAAATATTTGGATTTAATAAATTAATAATAAAACCTCGCAGTAACAGCTTATTTAATTGTTTTTTATCAATAGCATTATTTTGAGTTGGTAAATCATTTTTTTTAAGTAAATTTTTTATTCCAAAATAAATTAAAATGGCACCTCCACAATAATATAAGATATCTATATTCTTTAATTCAGTTACAAATTGCATAGCAACAAATAATAATGTAAACACAATTATTACATCACACAAAAAAACACTTAATGCTAAATAAAACACAGCTTTAATTGTACCATTTATACCTAAATCAATAAGCATAAAAAATATAGGACCACAAAATGTACTTAATACCAAGCCCATTAAGCAACCTTGCATCATTGCCTCTAACATAAATAAATGAAATTTTATTTTACAGAATTAACTTTATCTAAAAAGTCTAAAACTATTTCCTCTAAATCATCTGTACCACTTAAAACCCCCATCATTCCATACATTGCAGCAGTGTTATCATTTTTCAAAGACGAATCAGAACTACCTTTTTGAAATTTAGCAATTGTACCAGCTGGCAAAATTTTACTTAAACCTTTTACAGCACCTACTTGTAATGAATTTGCTAAAGATGACAATTTAAATTTCTTAGAAATTTCTATACATTCATTTAAATCATTAATAAATTCGTCAGCTACAAGCCTATGAATATAGTTTATTGTAAAATGTAAGCTTGGTGGCAATTGTTGTCTTTCAAAATGCCAACCTCTTTTATTTAATTCATCCGCTAAAGTAAACACATTTAATTTATCAGATTTAAAAGCCAATATGGTTGATTCAGGATGGCCAACTAATTCAATATCTTCATTATCATTAATGGCTTTTTTAATCTTTTGAGTTACATCCATTGTGGCTTGTGCCATTTCTAAATAACCATCTAAGCCAATGCCTTTTAAAGCAGCCCATGCGCCAGCAATACTACCACCAGGGCGAGTACCCGTCATTGTTGGAGAACCGTAAACACCACCATTCCATTTAGTATATAATGAAAATTGGAATTTTCTGATTTCAGAATTTTTATATAAAATAACTGATGATCCTTTTGAAGAATAACCATATTTATGAATATCTGCCGAAATTGATGTTACACCATCAACAGAAAAATCAAATGGCTCAATATCATCATGTCCTAATTTTTGAAGGAATGGCAAGATAAAACCTCCAATACAAGCATCAACATGACAAAAAATATTTTTTTCTTTTGCTATAGATGCAATTTCTTTAATTGGATCCATTAAGCCATGCGGGTAAGAAGGTGCAGATGCAACAACCATAATGGTATCTTTATTTATAGCCTCACGCATTGCATTAGGATTTGCTCTAAAATCACTTCCTAATGGAACGGGAATGAAATCAACATTAAAATAATGAAAGGCTTTCATAAATGCAGGATGCGCAGACATTGGCAAAACTACATTTGGTTTAGTAATATGTGGTTTATGTTTTTGCGCCCAATCTCTAGCTGTTTTCACTGCCATTAAAATACTTTCGGTTCCACCAGTTGTAATATTTCCTCTTACATTTTCGTCTCCATTAAATAAATCGGCACACATACTAACTGTTTCTGCTTCTAACTCTGCCAAACTAGGTGTAGCAGTAGGATTTAAAGCATTATCAGAAAAATATAAATTAAATATTTCTTTTATTTTATTAGCGCGTTCTTCTCCTGGGTGATATACTAAACAAAAGGCTTTACCTTTTTTCCAATCAACATCATTAACTTTTTTTTGAATAATGTATTCATTCATTTCTTGCAAAGAAGAAGCTTTTTCTGGGAATTTAATTTTTGGTCTTGCCATTTCTTACTATTTAAAATTTCGTTTTAAAAAATCCATTGCATTTTGAGTAAATAATTTATCCATTAACTCTGTTGGAGAATAATTAAACCACAACTCTTTTTTATAATTTGTTTTTGTTAAATAATTAACGATATCTTTCTTTAATTCTGGGAGTTTAGACATTTCATCGTAACAATCAAAGTGAGTAATAACACCATCAAAATCACTTCCTATTGTTAAAACATCCCAAGCTGTCTTTTTGTTTACAGATGATATATAAAAAAATATATTATCACAAATCATTTTTACAAAGGCCTCTTTTTTTGTTTCAAGGTCAGTAATTTTATCTATATTCTTTAAAATATTGATACCACAATGTCTTCCTTTATCTAAAATAACACCAGCAATTCCGCCCGATTCATGAATAGCAACTACTTCCTCTGCCGATATATTTAAACTCCATGCACAATAGGTTGTGTGTTTTTTCTTTTTACTATTATCTTTTAAAACTACCGATTCTGATAATGTATTAAAACCATTAACTGCAGAATGGCTAGATATTAAAGGGATTAAATCATTAGGATTATTTTGATTATGCTTTTTAACGTAGTTAAAATAATGGATTCTTGCATTAACACTCATGTGTCTAGTATCTATTAAAATACGTTTTCCGTTTTTTGTAGATAGCAATTCTTCTAATACAAATTCTCCTAATTCAGTAAACCCTAAATCTAAACCTTTACTTTGGTCGCAAGCTATTTTTGCGGCATTTTTTAATGTAGTTGCATGTCCGCATAATTGGTTCCAAAAATGATGAGCAAATGTTATAAAAAACGGAGGATATTCCCATTTTTTTACTGCCTCAATATTCTTTTTTAATTTAGCCTTTAATTCCTCAACAGAAAGTAGTTCGGTATCTCGAGTGCCACAACCAAATGCATGAGCACCTTCAATAGATAAAACAATATTTACAGAGTTACTATCTGCATTTAAAGCCTCAATTAAATCTGTATAATTTTTAGCAATTCTGCTCTTATACTTTCCACAAGGCGATTCGCCTAAATTAGAAACCAAAAAATTATATTGACTTAACAATTCCGAAAAATAATCAGAACTTGCTTTGTACTCTTTAAATCTTTCAACCGATATACCAGAGGCTGTAACTCCAAGAGTATCCATCGCTTTTTTACCAACAATAAATTCGTGTGATTTTTTAAAATTGATAAAGCCTTTTTCTATTGGGTATAAAGAATCAAACACAATACGTGTTTTACCTTCAACACAATTATAAAAATTGGATTGAGAATGTTTCGACACATCTTTAGATGCTTTCCAAGCCCATTTACCAACTCTAGTAGGCACAAAATCAGTTTGAGTTTTGTCCCACAAATTTCTGTTTTTTGCTAAAGGCGTAGTATTAAAAGCACGCATAGTTGGGTGGCAATGTATATCTACATAAAATTCTTCCATAAAAATCAAGTAAAATTGAAATAAATCCTAAAATTATAATAAAATTTGATTTTTTATCATTATTTTTAGTTTGAAAGAAAATAAAACATGGATATTGAAAAAATAGATAACATTTTTAATGCGCAACGTACTTATTTTGATAATGGAAATACCAAATCCTATGATTTTAGAATAAAGCAATTAAAAAAATTAAAATCTGTAATAAAGAAAAATGAAAATGAAATTTTGGAAGCCTTGCATTTAGATATGCATAAGCCAAAATTTGAATCATTTATAAGTGAAATAGGTATTATATACGAAGAAATATCATTTGTAATAAACAATTTATACGATTGGATGCAACCTAAATCGGTAAGTACACCAATTGCATTACAAGTATCATCAAGTAAAATTTATACAGAACCACTAGGAGTTGTATTAATTATTGGTCCATGGAATTATCCTTTTCAATTATTAATTGCACCACTTATTGGGGCCATTGCTGCTGGTAATTGTAGCATTTTAAAACCTTCAGATAACACTAAGCATACAGCATTAATCACTGAAAAAATAGTTAAAGAAACTTTTGAGGAAAATTATATAGCTGTAATACAAGGTGCCGGTTCATTAGTTGGTCCATTATTAATTGAAAAATATAGATTTGATCATATCTTTTTTACAGGAAGTGCAGGTGTTGGTAAACAAATAATGCGCATGGCCTCAGAACATTTAAGTCCTGTAACATTAGAACTTGGTGGGAAAAGTCCTGCAATAGTTGATAAAAACGTTAATATTTCTGTTGCCGCAAAACGATTAGTGTGGGGCAAATTTTTTAATGCCGGACAAACATGCGTTTGCCCAGATTATTTATTAATTCATGAATCAGTTAAAAATGAATTTGTAGCTAAAATGATTCATTACATTAAAGAATTTTATGGCGATAACCCTTTAAATAGTAATGACTATACACATATTGTAAACGAAAAGCGTTTTAATGTATTAATATCTTATTTAAAGGATACAACAATAATACACGGAGGCAAACACTCTATTGAAAGCCTATGTATTGAGCCAACACTCGTTGAAAATGTTTCATTTGATCATCCCATGATGAAAGAAGAAATTTTTGGCCCCATTTTACCAATAATTACTTTTAAAAATATTGAGGAAATTATTCCAATAATAAGGAAAAACAGATACCCTTTGGCATGCTATATTTTCACTAAAAATAAAAAAAGCGAAGAATTTGTTTTACAAAATATTGAATTTGGAGGAGGCTGTGTAAATAATACTCTTGCTCATTTAGCAAATCCAGAATTACCATTTGGAGGTGTTGGATTCAGTGGAATAGGAAATTATCATGGAAAAAACAGTTATGATGTATTTAGTCATCAAAAATCAATGTTAAATACTTATACGTTTATTGATCCTTCATTAAGATATCCACCCTATAAATCAAGTAAAGATAAATTAGCTAGAATGGTGTTTAAATAATATTTTTGCATAAAAATAAAATAGTACATTCTATATTAAACTAAAATAAAAAAAACAAAACATGTTATCAAATAAAATAAAAAATGCACTTAATGAGCAAATACAAAAAGAAGCTTACGCATCAAATGCATATTTAAGTTTAGCTACATGGTGCGAAGAAAAAAATTTAGATGGAATAGCAGAATATTTCTATGCAGCAAGTGCTGATGAAAGAAACCATATGTTAGAAATATATAAATACCTAAATACTTATGGTGGTAGTGCACATATTAAGCCTTTAAAAGATACTGTAATAAAACAAAAGAATTTACTTGAAGTTTTTAATTATGTATTTGAATTAGAGCATGATGTAACCATATCAATAAATAAATTAGCAAAACTAACTTATGAAGAAAATGATTTTGCTACATTTAAATTTTTAGAAGCCTTTGTTTTGGAGCAACAGCAATCAGAAAAAGGTGTAAATGAATTAATTGATATGATTAAACGTGTTGGGTACGATGAGAAAAATTTATTTTATTTAAATAAAACATTTAAAAAAAATGAAGAGAGAAAAGCTGGTGATAAAAACTCTAATAATGCAGAATAATTGTATATAAAAGTAATATAATTTAATAAAAACTTGTTTAAGATTAACGATGGTATCAAAAGAAGAAGTAAAAGAATATTATGATGAATTTAAAAATCATCAAAAAAAACTAGGTATTAATATAAGACATCGTACTATTTTAAAAAACCTTAAAAATTTAGGATTACAACCAAATTCTAATGTTTTAGAAATAGGATGTGGCATTGGGACAGTAAGTCACTTAATTTTAAAAGTTATTACTCAAGGAAGTTTTGTTGGATTAGATATTAGCTCAGAAAGTATTAAATTGGCACAACAATTTAATGCATTTCATAAAAAAGCAGAATTTATGGTTAACGATATGAGTAACTTTACTCATAAAACCAAATTTGATTTTGTAGTATTCCCTGATGTTTTAGAACATATTCCTGTTGAGCAACATGCCAATATTTTTAAAACTATTTCTGAATTAACTACACCAAATGCTACAGTTTTAATAAATATACCTGAACCAAATTACTTAGATTGGGTTAGAAAAAATGATCCTAGTAAACTTCAAATAATTGACCAATCTTTATCAATGCAAGATTTACTTAATAATTCATATCCATACGGGTTTAAATTATATTCCATGAATCCTTATTCTTTGCACTTTGATGTAAATGATTATTTGGCAATCATATTAAAGAAAGATCCTTCTGTTAAAAACGTAAATGTAAAAGGTAAACTTGTTCGAGCAATAGAAAACACAAAAAGTAAGTTAGCTTAATAGTATTGAAAACTAAGCTTTTATATTTTCATGCAGGTAAATCATCTTTTGTTTTAAAAGATATTGAAATATTAGAGGAAGATTTCTACGTTATTGATTTTTTCTTTGATACCGCTGATAAAAAAAAATACTTAAGGCAGTTTTTTAATCAACTCTTATTTATAATTACTCATATTTTTAACAGTAAAATAATTGTCTGTCAATTTGCAGGTAATCATACATTTTTACCAATTTTGTTTTCAAAACTATTTTTCAAAAAATCGGCTATTGTTGCTGGAGGTACAGATTGCGTATCATTTCCATCAATAAACTATGGTAACTTTAACAACTCATTCCTTTCAAAAACTACTTCATTTTCTTTTAAAAGATGTGATTTAATTTTACCAGTTCACAAAACATTAGTTGAATACGAATACACCTACCAAACAAATGATTTCAAAAAACAAGGGTATAATTTTTTTATTAAAAACATTAAAACTCCCTATCAAATAATTTACAATGGATATGATTCAATTAAATGGTCTTGTACTTCCCTAAAACAAAAATATAGTTTTGCAACAATTGGTGCTGGTTTAAACTCTAGGTTTGGATTTAATTTAAAAGGAATTGATTTAATATTTGAAATTGCTGAAAAATTCCCAAACTGTACTTTTTATATTGTTGGTGGCAAGGATATAGATAAACCTAAACCAACAAATATTATTTTACTTGATAAAATCCCAAATGAACAATTACCAGAGTTTTTGAGTTCAATACAGTTTTATTTACAACTTTCAATGTCAGAAGGATTTCCTAATGCACTTTCTGAAGCTATGCTATGTGAATGTGTTCCAATTGTTTCAGCTGTAGGTGGCATGCCTGATATTGTTGGCGATTGTGGTTATATTTTAAAACATAAAAATATTAACGAACTTTATGACGTTTTTAATTATGCTTTAAATAATTTTGATTTAGATAATTTAGGTAAAAAAGCCAGACATAAAATTTCAAAGAATTACACATTTGAAAACAGAAAAGAAAAATTATTAAATGCAATAAATAGTCTAATTAGATAGTGGGAGTAATTAAAAGACAAGGCATAAAAAATACTATCATTACCTATATTGGTATTTTAATTGGCGCTATAAATATAATTTTTATTCAACCAAAATTACTAAGCCCAGAAGAACTTGGATTAACAAGGTTACTTTACGATTTTGCTTACATAATTGGATTAGCAGTTCCGCTAGGTTTACCAAATATTATAGTTAAATTTTTTCCGTTTTTTAAAAACAAAGAAGCTAAGCATAATGGATTTGCAGGTTTTATTATACTAATATTTTTTATAGGGTTTATTATTTCAGCATTAGGACTATTAATTTTTAAGCCAGATATAACGGCGCACTATAAAGATAAGGCGAATTTATTTGTTCACTATTTTGAATTTATAATACCATTTACATTTATAGTTTCGGCAATTACAATAACCACAGCCTATTGCCAAGCTTTATTTAAATCTACTATACCATCATTTCTAAATGATATTTGTTTACGTCTTGGAACTATTGTTATCACAATTTTATACTTTAATAAAATTATTACATTAGATTATTACGTATACATGTTTATTGGACTGTATTTAATTGAACTATTAGTAATAATAGTTTATATACTTTTTGTTGATACTATATCTATTTGGCCAAACAAAACAATACTAAAAGAACATTCAATAAAAAAAATGCTAAAGTTTGGCTTGTTGTTATGTCTGGCTTCCTTTGCTTCTATTGCTCTTAGAAAAATTGATGTATTATTTTTAGGAACAAATTCTTTAGAACTTGTGGCAGTTTATACAACGGCAATTTTTATTGCATCTTTTATTGAAGTTCCATTAGGTGCATTAGAGCGAATAAGCCATACAAAAATTGCTGATAATTTTGCTAAAGACAATTACAATGAAATTGAAAAAATTTATAGTGACTCTATAAAATATTTATTATTAATAGGTGGATTACTATTTATAGGAATAAATACTTGCACACAATATATATATGAAATTGGGAAATTACCTGCTATATATTTGCAATGTATAAATATAGTTTACATTGTTAGTATAGCAGCACTAATTAATATATCTACAGGTATAAATTCTGCTATTATATTTTATTCAAAATATTATGTTTTAGGTACAATAATTTTAGTTGTCACACTATTAATTACTATTGCATTAAATGTAATACTAATTCCTAAATATGGCATTTATGGAGCCGCAATTGCATCAGCATCTGGCTCATTAATTTATAACTTTTCTAAATTTAGTTTTATTTATTACAAGTTTAAATTTCAACCGTATACCTATAAATCATTGCTAATAACTGTAGTCATTTTACTATGTACGTTGTTAGGATATTTTATTCCAAATATCAATTCAAATCCATATTTAAATTTAATTTTAAAAGGTGGAATAGTTACAATTTCATACATTACTTTAATATACTATTTAAAACTATCTCCTGAGTTATTTGATATTATTAAAACCAAATTAAAACTAAGTAAAAATTAAAATCGTGAAAAAAGTTCTCATTATAACTTACTATTGGCCGCCAACAGGTGGAGCTGGTGTACAACGATGGTTGAAATTTAGCAAGTATTTTCGTGAATTTAATTGGGAACCTATAATTTATACTCCATCAAACCCCGATTTTCCCATTAATGACGATACATTACTTAAAGATATTCCTAAAAATTTAACAGTTCTTAAAACTCAAATTACAGAACCCTACGATATTTATCGAAAAATAATGCGAAAGAAAAAAACCGAAACTGTAAATCAAGGTTTTTTGTCTGAAGGAAAAGAAAATAGTATGTTACAATCTGCAATGATTTGGGTACGTGGTAACTTCTTTATTCCTGATGCTCGTAAATTTTGGATAAAGCCTTCTATTACTTATTTATCTGATTATATTAAAAAAAATAAAATTGATGCCATAATTAGCACTGGTCCTCCACACAGTATGCATTTAATAGCTTTAGGTTTGCATTCATCTTTTAATATACCCTGGATAGCCGATTTTAGAGATCCTTGGACTCAAATAGATTTTTATAGTCAATTAAAATTATCATCTTACGCTGATAACAAACATAAAAAATTAGAAAATAGTGTTCTTACTAAAGCTAGCAAAGTTGTTACAATTAGCCCAAGTTGTGGTACTGATTTAGAAAAACTTGGAAATAGAAAAGTTGATGTAATTACAAATGGTTTTGATGTGGATGATTTTTTATTTGATTCTAATTTAAAACCTCTAGAAGGCTTTATGTTTCATCATATTGGAGCATTAAATAAAGATAGAAATCCTTACACCTTATGGAAAGTATTAGGAGAACTCTGCAAAGAAAATCCTGAATTTAAAAAAGACCTAATCATTAAGTTTACAGGAAAAACAGATGCAATAGCATTTGACGATTTAAAGAAAAATGGCATATTAGACAATGTTCAAAAAACTGATTACCTGCCACATAGCGAAGTTGTGAAACTAATGACTCAGTCCCCTATCCTATTATTAGCTCTCAATAACACACCAAATAATGCCGGAGTATTATCTGGTAAATTGTTTGAATACCTTGCCGCAAAACGCCCTATATTTGGTATTGGTCCACCAAATGCAGATGCTGCAGCTATATTAAATGAAACAAAAGCGGGTAGCATGATTCATTTTGATGATTTCGAAGGAATGAAAACCCAAGTTTTGAATTTATATAATAAATACAAAAACAATACGCTCGTAGTAACTTCTGCAGCAATAGATAAATTTTCTAGAAAATCATGTGCAGAGGCATTTGCCAATTTATTAAACGAAATAACAGTAAAATAATTTTACTTTTTTCGTGCTATTACCATCATTTCTTCTCCAATATTTAAGAAAGACAAAAAGTTATATATTCTATTATGAATAAATACGGCCAACTGCAAAACCCATTTTGGTCTTTTCGTTGCTTTATTGTAATATTCTTGTCTTTCTTCAGAAGTAATCGTTTCTTTTTGCTTTTTTAGTTTTTTAATCCAAGGCAAAATGGTATACATTAATAATAATTTAAGCTCAATAGAAGATTTTATCTTTACTACTTCGTAATTATGTTTGGCTAAAATTTGTGTAATTGTTTTCTTTGAAAAATAATTTACATGGTCAAGTCCCATCATATTCCATTTTTCTTTTTGACGCTTAGCAAAAAAACTATCTATTTGAGGTACTTGAATTACAATATAACCACCTTTCTTTGTTAAATAAGAACACTTTTCCACAAAAGAATCTGCCGCGTCAATATGCTCTAAAACATCCCACATTGTTATTAAATCAAATGATTCTTTGGGTTTATCCATTGCAAAAAAATCGATATGATCAACAGGCAATCCTAAATCATCATGTGCATAAATGTATGGATTCTTAGAAATTTCTATACCATAAATATCATAACCAAGCTGTTTTCCCGCCAATAAAAAATGGCCCCAACCTACTCCTAAATCAAATAATTTTCCAGATGGTTGGTATTTTTTAATAAAATCAAAACGTAATAAATGCCTTTGAACTTTAAGCCAGTCATTTCCTTTTCTAATTTGTTCAAGCACAGCATCGTTTTTATATCCTTCGTAAGAAATATCTTTACGGTAATACCAAGGCAAAAAATTAAATGTGCAATTTTGACACTCAAGCACAATTAAATTATTTTTATGAAACTTTTCTGAAAATTTAGATTTATCTTCATTTCCACAACATTCGCACTTTACTT
>ERZ724520.688-NODE-688-length-17945-cov-33.506316_pt1 | contig 17945 bp, 15 predicted proteins | sample MGYA00376053_ERZ724520 | MGnify/ENA primary metagenome ERZ724520 (study PRJEB28724, sample SAMN07190886) | activated sludge metagenome | isolation source: activated sludge of sewage treatment plant in Hong Hong | place: USA: Christiansburg, Virginia | collected...
AGGCTGACCGAGTGGTCGCGGAGTGCTTCGGGGGTTCCGAGCTGTTCGGCGAGCCGCTCGGCGAGATCCTCTGCCTCAGTGCTCAGAGCCAGTGCATCATCTGCGTCCCCAGCGGACGCGGCCAGGGCGCGGAGCCCCTCAAGCACGATGAGCCGGCCGCGCTGATCTGGCATCGAACCCGCGACTTTGCGCAGGTCATGTCGGGCCCCGGCTGGATCGTTTCCCAGGCGGACTCGTCCTCGCCGTTCGTAGAGCGCTGTCAGCAGTTCACCCTCACCTGCCTGCTTGGCCTGCTCGATCAGATGGTTGAGCTGCTCTGATGCTCGACCTCCAAGGGCGCTGTCGCTCATGGCGAGCACGGTCTGAATTTCGTCGTGGTCGAGTGTTGTCGTCGGAGGGAGCGTCAGCGGAACACTGGACAGCGTTGTCGGCCCAGCCGTGGGCTCGGATGAAGCAACGTTCGCAGTGAAACCCACGGTCGGCGCCACCTCGACCAGAAAGTCGCGCACCGACCACAAATCGGTGCTCACGCGCATGGCATGCACCTTGATGGAGGGCGGAGCGACGATGATCAGCCCACCAAGCGAGCTGCGCAGCGTGTCACGCCGGTGGTTCAAGCTCTGGAGCAGGTCGATCCATGCGGCATCCCAGCCGAGTGACTGGCCGGGGCCATCACCGGTGTGCACCGCCTCAACCCACGTGCAGCCGCGAGGCGGGTAACCATCTGCTTCGATCTTTGAGACCGAAGCGGCAAGGCTCTCAGGCGACGATGGTTGCAACTCGAGAAACGGTTCGGCACGGAACCGTCGGTTCCAAGAAGCCCGTTCGGCCAACAGGCGGGCGTCCGCCGGATCCGAGACGAATATGAACCCCAGCCAGAACGATCGGGCCCGGTCGAGGTGTGTGTGAAGTTGCCGCCATGCCCCCTCAACGCCGTCGGCTGACGACACCTGCGTCATGTTGAGGAGGGCTGCGATTCGGTGACGAGATCAGCGATGATCGGATGGACGTCGTACCACAGCTCGCCGTTCTGAAATCCCAAGACGAGGTGGCGGTCCAACAGGTTCGCCAGCGTCTCCCACTCGTGCTGTTCCGCCAGGTGAACCTGGTGGGTGGTGGCGACCCGACCGAGATAGGAGATCTCGTCGTCGGCGAGTGGGATGAAACCCTCGCGTAACTCTTGGCGACCACGGGCGATGGCCGCATCTGGAAGCGGTAGCGTGTCGGCGGTTGCGGCGACTGTTGCGCTTCGAATCAAGCGAAAGAAATCGCGAAGGTGGCCGCCGGAGTCGTGAATCAAGCCATCCAACACATCCTCAGTGAGGAAGTCGGTGGTTGTCGTGTCCGGTGGACAGCGCAGCTGAAGAATCGTGCGCATCGTCTCATATCCCGGTTGGAACCGCCGTTTGTCCCGATCTCGAACCTTGATGTTGCTCAACGAGCGATTCGGGGCACCTTCGACGCGAAGCCACGGCGGGACGATGTATGCCGTGCGTGTCGAATGCAGCTGGATGGATGACGCTTGGTGATCCACGACGTCGACCAACGCCCTTCGTACCTTGTCGAAGTCGTCGCCGCGGATGTGATCGAGCGAATCGACGAGTACGACGAGACCTTTCCAGTTGCTCCCGGCTTTGTCTGGCCAAGCTGAGCGAAGCTCGTCGACCAGCTCGTCGACCACCTCGTTGGCTTCGGCGACCAAGGCGCTGAGTCGACCCTCGAGAAACCGGCGAAGTTGCGCAACAAACGACTCGTCCGCGCGCAGGCTTGCTTTGAGCGCAACCTCACCTTGCAAGAACCCCAAGTCTGCACCCGTAGAAAGCTTGGCCTCCGGTTGCATTTCGATCCGGCGCGGCAGCGCCTGCACCCAGTCGCGAAGCCGGGACCAGATACGTGAACCCGCATCGGGGAGCCAGCCGCTCGTTTCGACCTGATCGGCGATACCGCCAACCAGGAAGAAGAGAAACTCGGTGACGTTGATGGGCAACCTGATGTTGAGGTAGTCCTCGGCATTGAGACGAACCACCGCAAACCCCTGTGATTGCAGATTTGCCTGAAGCCGGAGCAACTGGGTGCTCTTTCCCGACCCGCGCAACCCAGAGAGAAAGTACGTCGAACCCGGCGTTGACCAAGCGATGTCGCGGCCGAGTTCCGCAATGACGTCGGGTCCAAAGGACTCCAGGTGATCTTCGAACGGGACGTACCTGACGTCGGTTGGCTCCAACTCCACCTGTTCCAGGTTTTGGTAGAGCTGCCTGAGCAGGCTTTCGACGTCGTCGGGCACAGAGTCGATAGTACATGGGGTCTGGCGCAGCGTCACTCCGTCGGTGATGCGGGTTGGGCGGTGGTGGCCAGGTGGTTGACGAGTGGCCCGCGGGTGTTCCGGAGTCGCCATGCGAGCGTGTCCCGGGCGGCCTCCAGCAGCGCGGGCGCGGCGTCGGGATCGTTGCTGCGGTCGAGGTGGCAGGTGGGATCGGAGGCCAGATCGAAGGCCAGCGGCGGCATCGTCGGCGCCCCGGAGAAGGTGACCGTCAGCCACTCGTCGCTGCGGCGGGCCACCAACGAGCACTGGTCAAGTTGTAGCCCGAGCGCCGCCTCGGGCAGGCGGTTGACGGGGTCGCGAAAGTCCCACTCCCAATGCGCGGCGCTGCGCGACGGTGCCGTCGGCTCGCCGGTGAGGTGGCCCAACAGCGAATGCCCATCGAGCTGACCGTCCAACTCGCTGGACATCAACCCCGTCGCGGTCGGCGAACCATCCGCCAGGGCCACTGCATCGAGGATGGTGGGCAGCACATCGACGTGCTCGGTGAACGTATCGACGACCTTGCCCGAGGTTGACTCGTTCCCCCCGGCTGACGTCCGCAGCCCGGCGGGCCAGCGCATCACCAGCGGCACGTGATAGCTCTCGGGAAACCAGCCCAGCTTGTGGCGAAGCCAATGGTCACCAAGCTGTTCGCCGTGGTCGGAGGTGAGGATCACCAGCGTGTCGTCGGCCTGGCCATCGGCGTCCAGCGCGTCGAGCAGCCGTCCGAACTGATGGTCCACCTCGGCGATCATCGACGCATACGTGGCCCGCCAGCCGGCGTTGCCCCATTCAGATGGTTCGGTCAGCTGCGGAATCAGCAGAAAGGTCGCCAGCAGCGGGTGGATGGCGGCCTCGGCGGCTCGATCGGCCGACCGATTGGGTGATGCGACGTCTGCGGCATCGATGAAACCGAACCATTCCTCGGGCAGCACAAATGGTGGGTGCGGCTGCAGGTAGGTGACGTGCGCACACCATGGTTCGCGTCGACCTCGTACGTACTCGATGGTGGAGTCGGTGAGGTGAGCTGCGGGCGAGAGTTCGGCGGGATAGGGCCCCGGGCGCCCGGCGAGCGCCGATGAGGGGTCCGATTGGTCGGCCACACCGTAGGCGGACCACACGTCGGAGAATCGGTGACCGTGCTCGGCCAGCCATTCCAGCCAGGTGTCGGCTGCGGTGTTGACGTTGACCCCGACATCGTCACCGGTGGCGGCGCCGGACCTGAAGCCGGGCATGGGCTGTTCCCAGCTGGATCTGCGGGGGTCGTTCGGCGCCAAGAGTCGAGGGTCGAGCGTGGTATCGGTGTAGCCGAACAGGACCGGGTCGTAACCGGCCGCCTGCATCAGACGCGGCAGTGTGGGCAGCTCTGCGGAAAGTGGGGTGCCGTTGTTCACCGCCCGGTGCCCCATCAGGTAGCGGCCGGTGAGCATGGAGGTGCGGCTGGGCCCGCACGGCGCGGTTGCCGTGTGATGCTTGGCAAACGTCACCCCATCGGCGGCCAGCGCGTCGACGTTGGGGGTGATTGGGAGCGGACATCCGAGGAATCCCAGGTGATCGGCCCGCCACTGATCGAACGTCACCAGCAACACGTTCGGCCGCCGCAGATTCGGTGAGGATGGATCGCTGTTGTGCTGCTGTGTCACCATCCCACCCTACGGCGGTCGGCTCAGAGCACCTCGGGGTCCACCTGGTCGATGATCGCCTCGAGAAACTCCGGACGTCGGGCGTTGTAGGCGGTCACGCTGGCCAGGGCGCCGAGGGTGATCACGATCCCGAGAACCTGCACCGGAACGACCGACTGGTCGAGGAACAAGGCCGCCAGGCCGGTGGAGAGCACGGGCATCGCCAAGGTGAGCAGGCTGGTGGAGGTGAGCGTGGTGTGGCCGTGCGCCCAGTTCATGATGACGTGGCCGCTGCCCGGCACGGCGACGATGAGCGCCACCCACCCCAGCCCCGACCACGAGAATGCCTGGTTGGTGTCCAGCCCGGCGATCAGGATCACCGGGGTCAGCATCAGCGCCCCGATCAGGTTGATCCACACCAGGTACTCGTTGTTGTTCACGTGGCGTCGGGCCGACTTGGAGCCGATGAAGTAGCCGGCCCAGCACACGAGCGCGCCGATCGCCCACAGGTTGCCGGTCAGGGAGGCTGCGCCGTCGGTGCCTGCGCCGAGCACCACCATCACGACGCCCACGATGGCGACGGTTCCCCACACCAGGTGGGTTCGGGTGACCCGCTCGCCGAAGAAGAACGCGGCAGCCGCCAACACCCCGATGGGTTGCAGTGCCGAGATGGTGACCGCGATGGCCACGCTGGTGTATTGCAGTGCCAGATAGAACGCAATCAGGTCGGCCCCAAAGAAGAACCCGCCCATCGCCACGGCCCGAAACTGGGACCCGTGCAACCGGACCCCGCGGGCCAGCATGACCAGTCCGTAGCAAGCGAACGCCAGCCACAGCCGCAGAAATGCCAGGCTCAGCCCACCGATGGGCGCGGCGGCCACCAGCACGTTGCCACCACCCCACAGCGAGACCGCCAGCCCCGCTGCCGCCAGGCCGGTGGAGGACGGCTGAGCCTCGCGGCCCGTCTCGGTGCGTCGCAGTCCCCCGTTCGTGGGGCCGTCCGACTCGGCGGACATCGCTACATCCGCTGAGGAGCTTCGATGCCCAGCAGGTCGAGGCCCCGGACCATTACCCGTTCGGTGCCGACCGCCAGCGCCAGACGGTGATGTCGCTGCTCGTCGGTGTCTGCCTTGAGGATGGGAGCCGCCTCGTAAAACCGGGTGAAGGTCTGCGCCAATTCGAAAAGGTACGTGCAGAGGCGGTGCGGTTGAGATGAAGCAGCGGAGTCCTCGACAACTCGACCGAAGGAGAGCAGCGCCAGCCCCAGCGCTCGTTCCGTCGGTTCGACCATGCCAATGCGGTCGGGGACTGGTTCGTCTCGCTCGCCGGGCACGGCGATTCCCTCGACGCGGGACTTGCGAAGGATCGATCGCACCCGGGCAACCACGTACTGCAGGTAGGGCGAGGTGTTGCCGTCGAAGGCCAGCATGCGGTCAAAGCTGAACACGTAGTCCCGGGTGCGGTCGGAACTGAGATCGCCGTATTTCACGGCGCCGATGCCAACTGCACGGGCCACCTCGGCCCGCTCGGCCTCATCCAGATCGGGGTTCTTCTGGGCGACGATCGCCGCCGCCCGGGCGACGGCCTCGTCGAGGAGGTCAGCCAGCTTGAGTGACGCCCCGGCGCGACTCTTCATCATCTTGTTGTCCTCGCCCAGCACCGAGCCAAAGGCCACATGGTCCACTTCGGTGGCGTCGGTCAGCCAACCCGCGTCCCGGGCCACGGCGAAAATCATGGCCAGGTGTTCGGCCTGCGGGGACCCGACGACGTAGAGCAGTCGGTCGGCGCGTAGCCGATCGATACGGTCGCGGATGGCGGCCAGGTCGGTGGCGGCGTAGCCATACCCACCCTCGCCCTTCTGCACGATCAACGGGAGGGGTTCGCCCTCGCGGTTGCTGAACCCGTCGGGGAACACGCAGCGTGCGCCGTTGGAGGTCTGCAACATCCCGGCTGCGTCGAGGTCGGCCACCACGGTAGCGAGCAGTTCGTTGTAGGTGGACTCGCCGACGAGGTCGTCGATGGTGAGTCGAACCCCGAGCCGGTCATACACGGCCTGGAAGTACTCGGCCGAGAGATCAACCAGGATGCGCCACAACCGCAGCGTTTCGGGGTCGCCTGCCTGGAGTGCCACCACGCGGGCCCGGGAGCGGTCGGCAAACTCGGACGACCCGTCGAACGACACACGGGCCTGGCGGTAGAACGTGTTGAGTTCTCCCAGCGCCAACTCGGCGATGGCACCTTCCTCGCCCAAATCGATGAGGTGTTCGATGAGCATGCCAAACGGGGTGCCCCAGTCGCCGATGTGGTTCTGGCGGATCACCGTGTCGCCCCGCGACTCCAAAATGCGGACCAGCGAATCGCCGATCACGGTGGAGCGCAGGTGGCCGACGTGCATCTCCTTGGCCACGTTGGGGGCCGAATAGTCGATGACCACCCGCTGTGGCTCCTGTGAGGCAACGATGCCTTGGGCCTCGTCACCGATGGCTTCAGCGACTGAATGACCCAGAAAGGCCTCGTCGAGGGTGAGGTTGAGGAACCCTGGGCCCGCAATCTCGGCCGTGGCAACGCCGTCGAGTTCTGCGGCATCGAGCACCTGCTGGGCCAACTCTCGGGGGTTGATGCCCATCCGCTTGGCCAAGCCCATGATGCCGTTGGCTTGAAAGTCGGTCCGGTCTGAGGGCCGAACGACCGGGTCGATGCCCCCGGCATCCGGTGCTGCAGCCGTCATGGCATCGGCGAGGCGTTGGGTGAGCACCTTGACGGGGTCGATCATGGTCGCGATGGTCCGTCGCGGCGCGCCCCTGGGTCAACCTCAATCGTTGGGGTCTGCCGGGGTGGGGAGTTCGGGATGGCCCGAGAGGATGTGTTTGCGTTGCCGGTAGCCTGCGCCGCCGTGCCCATCCTTCTCGCCCTGCTCTCTGCCGCTTCCTACGGCGTGGCCGACTTTCTGGGCGGCACGGCCAGCCGACGGTTGCACGCGCTGGTGGTCACGCTGATTTCGATGGTCGTTGGAGCCTCGATCATTGCGGTGGCATGCCTGGTGCAGGGCGGCGTGGTGACCAGTGCCGACGTGGCCTGGTCGCTGGCGGCCGGCGTGGTGGGTTCGATGGGGCTTGCCACGTTCTATTCGGCGTTGGCCATCGGCCCAATGGGAGTGGTGGCCCCGGTGTCGGCGGTGACCTCGGCCATCGTGCCGGTGACGTCGGGGTTTGCGCTCGGTGAGCGTCCGGCACCGATGGCGCTGTTGGGTATCGCTCTGGCCCTTCCTGCAATCGCCATGGTGGCCCGCGAGCGGCGCCTGCCCGGAGAACCTCGGCGGATGGCGAGCAGCACCCTCGTTCGGGCCCTGGCCGCCGGGGTTGGGTTCGGCAGCTACCTGGTGTTGATCAGCCGGACGGGTGAGGCCTCCAACCTGTGGCCCGTGCTGATCGGGCGAGGGTCATCGATCGTCGTGGTGCTGACGTTGGCCGCGGCGTTTGGGGTGTTGCGTTGGCCCCGCCGACATGATCGCGGCGTCGATGGGGCACAAGAAGTCGTCGATGAGCCCGGGCGAGGCCTACGCCTGGCTGCCGCCGGCGGGGTGTTCGATGCGGGCGGCAACGTGTTCTACCTACTGGCGGTCCGGGCCGACCTGCTGGCGGTCGTTGCGGCAGTGCAGTCGCTCTATCCGGCGGCAACCGTGGGCTTGGCCGGGGCCTTCCAAGGCGAGCGGCCCCAGCGGGTCCAGGTGGTGGGCATGGTTCTCGCCTTGGTGGCGGTGGCCCTGGTCAGCCTGGGATAGCGGTGAGCGTGATCCGCCCAGGACGTCAGCCGGGTTCGGAGCGTTCCAAAGCCACCAGCGCATCGAACGCCTCGTCGGCCCACTGCGGGTTGTTCGGGCTGGTGATGAGGGCGCGGGCCAAACGGCCTGCTGGGCTGCTGCCCAGCCCGGCGAGTTGGTCGGTGATCTCGTCGGCAGGTCCGGCGCCGGGGAATGCCCTTCGGTACGCTCGCATTCGGGTGAAACACTCGACCGGAGCGTTGCGTCTGCATGCAGAGAAGAAGTCGTCGTCCGGCAGTATCCGCTCGCTCACGAGGTCACTTGCCAGTTGCAGGTCGGCACGTGCCGCCGGGTTGCGCAGCGTGTAGACGCCGTTGTCGAGCAGGGTCTGACCGTCGCTGCAGGTCCCCGCTTGGTTGAGGTCACCATCTGGGCTGTCAGTGGTATCGGTGTCGATTCGTCGATACGTGGCGTCGAATCGGGGGTCCCGTCGGATGGATCGGTAGGTGCACGACCAGGGTTCGGTCAGCATCCAGGTGTCTGGGGGCATGATGTCGAAGAAATAGCGCTTGGAGATCGCTGCCCTGAGTTTGGTGTTCGGCTCGAGCAGGACGCGGAGCAACAACGGATCCCCAATCTTCCCGAGATCGACCACCTGAGCCTCGTGGCGAAACGCGACCCGCCCGAGATCCGGGTTGGCCACGATGGGTATCAAGCGCTGGTCAACCTGGCCGACCGTCTGTCGTGCCGTCTGCAGCAGGATCGTGTCGCGCGGCGCAATGACCCACCCCAGATAGAAGGTCTTGGAAAACGACTCATCTGCCGGCAGTGAACTCTCCCGCGCGACGATGAGCAGCGTCAGGACGGCGAGACCGGACGCCGTGAGCGTGGCACGGACCCGAACGGCGGTTGAGCGGGGGGTCTCGCCTGCACGTTCCAGCCGATTTCCGATCAGTTTGGCCACGACAACCACCGTGGCCAACGAGAGCACCGGCACCGCCATGGAAACGACGCGAGCCGGGTGAATTCGGCTGGGGCCAAGAATCAACGCGTAACAGGGCACCCACACCGCAACGGTGGTGTAGGCCGCCAATCGCTTGGGTCGGGCAGCGGGAAGGCTCCACCCGCTGACCACCGCGCCTGCCGTCCAGATCACCCCAACCGACCACATGGCGGTCATCACCAGGCCTCCGACGCGGCCGTCCCCCACCCGCACACTCAAGGCGGCTGCTGCGATCAACATCGCGCATCCGGCGAGCAGCACACCCCCCCCGGTTGCGGCACGGTTGCGGCCCGGGGTTTGTCGAGACATGCGGTGGACGGCCCACAAGGTTGCGAGCCACCCGGCGACACCCAGCGCAGCGATGCCCAGCAGGTCCAGGGTCGCCGCGGCATCGCGACTGCGATTGGCGATGGTGGTTGAGCCGACCGATCCGAAGTACAGGTACCAGAGGGTGACGGCCGTAAGTGAGATCAGGCAGGCCGGCAGGGCGAGGGCGCCTACATGTCGCAGGCTGCGCTCCTCGCGGCGCATGAGGCTTTCGATCACGATCACGGCGGTCAATGGGGCAGCAAGGGTGATCGTGTCCAACCGAACGATCGACAGCAGACCGAGCATCACCCCGAGCCACACGGCAGATGGCAGCGAGGCATTGACACGGTCCCATCGCCACATGATCACGATCAGCAGTAGCGCCCCAATCGGATTCTCCATGCCGGAGAACTGCCAACCGAAGAAGCTCCAGCTCCCGAGCTGCAGGCCCGCCACCGCCACCAGGGCGGCCCACCGAATCGGAGCCCGTTCAGTCTGAAGTTCCTCTCCGACGAGAGCACCGGTGGTCGCACCGATTCCGATCAGACACAAAAAGCCCAAGGCCCGACCCAGAAGCTGATAGCTGCTACCGCCCAGGAGGAAATAGACCACGCCCACCATGAAGTGCAGGGGTGCGCTGAACCCGGCCACGCGATCCCCGAATGCCCCGACGGAGATGGAACCTGATTGCACCAGGCTTTTGGCGTGAGCCAACGTGATGATGCCGTCGTCCCGGTCGACGAAGTTGATGGACCCGCGTAGGTGCCACAACAGCAAGGCGCCGGCGACCCAAAGCAAGCCCCCCGACATCGCCATGGTGAGGTTCGTCGGCCGGGTGCCCGATTGCGCCGCTTGATGATCGCTCAGGACGGGAGCCTGCCCACCGGACGTCTCCAGGCGCGTCGCCGAGGGCGCCTGCTCACATCAATCCCTGACCCGAGAGGTAATCCTTGGCGACCGCAGCAGGGTCCTCGCCGTTGGCAACCCGGGCGTTCAGGGTGGCCATGGTGCGATCGTCCAGTGGCTCCAAGATGGCGGTGGCGATGGTGTCGAAGGCTTGCGGCCGTTGTTCGTACAGCGCTTCTCTGACGGTGGCCGAGGCATTGTTGATTTCGAGCTGGTCGTCGGATTCCACGAGCGTCAGGTTGAAGTTGACGATGGCGCCGCTTGTGGCGGCGAACTCGGAGAAGGCGCAGGTGCCATCGGCGGTGTCGGGCCCGATCGTCGCGCTGTCAGCCTGCTGAAGCTGGTTGGACGGAATGGAAAAGCCGGTCAGCTCCTCAAACCGACCCATTCCAGCAGCGCTCAACGTGTTCTTGGGTTGGAGACAGACCGACGCGTCGGGATGGCCCCGCAGGTAGGAGACCATTGAGTCCAGCGTGAAGGGGCCCTGTTCCTCAGCGAGTTGAGGTCCGACCGCAAAACCGTAGGCATTGTTGAACGTAGATCTTCCAAGCCACACGATGCCGTTTTGGTCGCGATCAAGTGCGCCTGCCTGTTTGGTGAACTCGGCCGGGTCGGTCGGAGGGTCCTCGTCGCTCAGCGACCGGGACCAGGCGAGTCCGTTGTACTCGACCGAGGCGTCGATTCGATCCGCCATCATCTTCCGACGAACCGAGGCAGCGCTCCCAGCACCAACCTGCGACTCGACCTTCGCTCCCGCCGACTCGTACGCCACAACGAACATGTACCCAAGCAGGTTGTTTTCCGGAACGTCTAGTGTTCGGTGACGGTCTGGGAGTGGTCTGCGATCTTACCGAGCACGGTGGAGGCAAGCCGCGTTCGCTCAGCTCCGAAAATTTCGGGCCGGGTGCCAGCGGCGTTACCGTGGGGGATGGCCGAAATGGACATGCAACCCGAGCTTGCCGGATCAGGTAAACGGTTGTGCCCCCGGCGCAGCGCAACCTGCGACGGTTTGCCGTTGGTAGACCGGAGCTCCGTTGGTGACTGAGCGCTCGGCTTGGCACGACAACGTACGGGTGGTGGGAATCTGCCTGGTGGTCGCCGGCCACTGGGGGTTGGCACGAGGCTTCTACCCAGGGGTCTCGGACCCTTCCGGCGATATGATCTTCTTGTTCCACATGCCGCTGTTCGTCATGTTGTCGGGTCGCTTCGTGAAGCCGGCCGCCGCTCCGATGCTGACCTTCCGGAAGAGCTGGGGAAGCCTGATCCTGCCGCTCGTCATGTTTGCGGCCTTCAACCTCAGCGTGTTGGCGCTGGTGGCCGACCGCCCTCGGGTAACCTTGGGCCACGTTCCCTTCGGGCTCTGGTTTCTGGTGTCGCTGTTCTTTTGGAGGCTGCTGGCAACGGTTGTTGGCCGCCGGCGGGTGGTGGACTGGTTGCTGTGGCCCCTTGCGCTGCTTGGCGTCGCGGTCAGCGGTTTGATCCCGAATCACTACTCGATTATGCGAACGCTGGCCTTCTTTCCGGTGTTTCTCTTTGGGATGCAGATACTTCCTCAGATTGAGACCTGGCTGCGCCGGCCCTGGGTGCGCGTCTCGTCAGGCGCGGTGGTCGCCGTTGCCGGTTCCGTCGTCTGGGCCAATGCGGCGAGAATTCAGAACGTGTGGTTTCAACACCGTCTGACCTACGCCGAGCTCGGCGGTTCTGCGACCCGTTCCGCTGGGATACGGATTTTGGTTCTGGTGATCGGCGTGGTGGTGTCCTGTGCGGTGATGTCACTCGTGCCGGAGCGCCGGGCTGGCCGGTTGTCAGAGCTTGGCCGGTACACCTTGTACGCCTACCTGATTCATCTTCCCGTGACTATCGTCCTCAATTTCTGGTTGTCACCCCGTATCGAAGATCGACCGGCAGCGAGGCTGGCGCTCCTGCTGGCGATGGTGCCGTTCACCTTGCTGGCGATGAGTCGACCTGTTCGTCGGCTCACAGAGCCGATGGTTGAACCGGTGAAGTTCGCGACGTCCGGGCACCCGACTTCGGCGTAGGCGGCCTTTCCGGGAGCGGTCGGCCGATCGAGGCAGCCGGCTTGTAACCCAAGGGTCCAATAGCCGACAGTCGAATTGCGACCCGATAACGTCCCAAGAGGGAAGACCCGGGTGGTGTCACACATCGCGCGATCGACCCGGAAGCTCCCGGTGGTACGCACCACCAGCCACAACCCAAAGAACCCCAGACCGAGTTCAGGTGAAGTCGGCAGTCAAGGGCTGGGCGGCACGAGCTGCCAGGTTCCTCACCAACGAGGTAGCTGACGAACTCGAACGCCGAGCGGCGCGCAATCCGGCTGGCGTGGCTTCGTCAGGGCCTCGATTGAAGATCGACGTCCCGGACGCCGTCGCACAACTGGCATCCTCCAAATCGCGTGCTCATCTTCATCACCTGATGGTTTGGAATCATCGGTGGATTGCGAAGAAATCATCCACCTCGATGGCCAGATCCTCGATCTCGGCGTGTACCAAGGAGCCAGCACCAGGACGTTGGCTGGAATCTATCCACATAAGACCATTCACGGATTTGATTCATTCGACGGTCTTCCGGAGGATTGGGGTCACCACGGGAAAGGATCATTCGGCGAGGTCAAAGGTGCGCTCCCCAATGTGCCCGACAACGTAGAGCTGCACAAAGGCTGGTTCGACGACACGCTGCCAGGTTGGCTTGCTCAGCACAATGAACAGCCGATATCACTCCTGCGTGTGGATTGCGACCTGTACTCCTCAACTCGCAAAGTTCTCACGGTGCTTCGGCCCTTGATTCGCTCGGGAACTTGGATCCTGTTCGACGAGTTGATTGGCTACCGAACGTGGGAAGACCATGGGTATCAGGCATTTATGGAATTTGTTGATGAGACAGGACTCGGATTCGATTACGTAGCATATGGCCTGACTTGTACGCTCGTGAATTTGCAGTGATCTCGGGCTCGTTGAAGCCCCACTAGAAAGGATACGTGAAGAAATCCATCGAACTGCTCCCGGCCCGGGGTGCCCTCGGGGATCGCCCGGATGCTCAGGGCTGCCAAATTGCCCCCAGCATCTGCAGGCTGGACCGACCGTTCCAATCAACTGCTCACCCTTGTTTCCAAGGTGTTGATCGCCGGCCAGGTTGAGGATGGAGCGGTCGTCTTGGGTGAGGATGGTTTTGGGGTGTGGGTGCTCATGTTGGGTGTCCAGGGGTTTGGCTGGGGCGGGCGGTTGGAGGGTCAGGCGGTGGTTTCTTTGACGGCTTGCCGTGCGGAGGATTCGTCGACGATGCCGGTGTTGGCGGCGTAGGCGGCGAGGAGTGCTTGGACAGCAAGGTTGTTGACCGCGCGGGGCAGCCCCCGGGAGGTTTGGTGGATCAGCCCGACGGCGTCCGCGCTGAAGAGGGTGTCGGTCCGCCCGGCGAGGGCGGTGTGGTGCGCCACGTAGCTGGCGGTTTCGTCGGGGGTCATGCCGGTGAGTTCGCAGCGCAGCGAGATGCGTTGGTCGAGCGCGGCGAACACCCCGAGTTTCATGCGTTGGCGGAGGGTGGGCTGGCCAACGAGGAGGCACGCGAATGGTGAGGTGGCGTCCATGTCCGCTGAGGTGAGAAGCCGGATCTCGTCGAGTTGTTCGCTCTGCAACATATGTGCTTCATCAAATATGACGGTAACGGTCTTGTTGCGTTCGTTGGTTTCGACGGCGAGCGCGTCGGTGGCTTGGGGGATGAGCGCCGATTTGTGGAACCGGGGTGTCCCCCCGAGCGCTGTCACGATCGCGGAGTAGAGCCCTCGGGTTCCGACAGCGGGGTTGGGGAGGTAGATGACCCGATGCCGGGACGGGTCAAGGGCGCCGGTCGCGGTGCGGATCGCGAGGGTTTTGCCGGCGCCGACCTCACCGGTGACAACCCCGATCGCTGTTTCGTTGATGGCCCAGCTGATCCGGGCGACTGCTTGGTCGTGGGCTTGGTGGTGATGGACCATCCCGGGGGCGATGTTCTTCCCGAATGGCATGCGGGTGAACCCGTAGTGGGTGCGGAGCGCGTCGATACTCATGGGCGGTTGTCCTCTTCGATGGTGGTGCTGTCGGGGTCGGTGCTGTTGGTGGTGGGGTTGGTGGGGATTTGGTATTGGCCCGGCATTTGGTCGGGGTCGGTGGTCTCGATGAGGGCCTGGTAGTCGATGTCGGGTTCGCCTCCGATCTGTTGGTGGAGTTGGTCGTCGGTCTTGTTGGCGATCATGCCGAGGTAGTCGATCCCTGAGGCTGCGTGGTGGTGCCGGTCCGGTTCGGGCTCGGGGCGTGCTGCGGGGTGGGTGTGGCGCGTGATGACGTGTGGGATGGCTTTGCCGACGGGACGGTCCTCGTAGAACACGTCGATGCGGGTGAGGTCGAACGGGTTGAAGACCAACTCGACGTGCCGGCCAACCAGCGCGGCCTCGACTTCGTAACGGTTGGAGTGAAGGCTCACCGTCGCGGTTTTGGTGACGAGGCGGGTCTCTGACCACAAGAACGCCTCGCGGACCGCGTCAGCGGAGGGCAACACCGGCGGCGTGTTGGCGGCCGCCGCGTCGAAGCGTTCGATCGGGGTCTGACCGGTTTCGGAATGGATCTGCCGGTGGTAGTGCTGTTCAACCCAGCCAGCGAAGAGCCGTTCGAGCTCGGCCATCGTCTCAACACCGGTGAGGAGCTCGACTTCGAACTGGTCGCGGACCGTGCGAAAGAACCGTTCGATCTTCCCTCTCCCGGCGGGTTCACCGGGTTTGGAGTGCCACAATCGGATCCCCATCTTGGCGAGAGCCCGACCGAACTGGGCAGACACAAACGGCGACCCGTTATCCAGGTTATGCCGACATCGGCATAATCTCGATTATGCCGATGTTCGCGTTATGCCGACCTTTCGGCGTGTGGCCTTGTCTGGGGCGGTGAACGGCCTGGAATTGTCGGCATAACGCGGTGGGGTTGGTCATCCTCTTGTCTCCGTTCTACGAGAAGGAGGAGTGATGGGGAGACCATCGAGCAAAGTGACCAAGGTGGTGGTGTCGGGGCCGTTGGCGCCGTTCACTGACGCGTACAACGTTCGGTTGGAGCAGGCTGGCTATCGGCCGCTGACGATCGTCAACGAGCTACGCCAGGTGGCTCATCTGAGCCGTTGGATGGAAGCGGGCGGGCTTGGTGCTGCCGAGTTGACGTTTGACCATGTCGGGGAGTTCCTGGAGCCGCGTCGTGCCGGGAAGGGCCATCGTGCGTGTTCGTTCCAAGGTCTGGTGCCGATGGTTCAGATCGTGAATCCTGGTGCGGGGCCAGGGTCTCCGGTCGGTTCCGGCGTCGACGCGGTCGTTGACGGATTCCATAGGTATCTGCTCCAGGAACGTGGCCTTGCGGGGTGCACTGCTGGGGCGTACGTGAGCAGGGCGCGCCGCTTCTTGGACGACGGTCCTGTTGGCGGCGTCGGGGTTCTCGGGTCGGGTGACGTCATCGGGGCGGTCCGAGCGGAGGTCGAGAGGGTGTCTGTTGGTTCAGCGCAGTTCTACGTTGCCGCACTACGGGCATTTCTGCGGTATGTGTTCGTTGAGGGTTTGACCGACACGGACTTGTCGGGGGCTGCGCTGGCTGTCACGGGGCGTCGTCGGACGTCGCTTCCCAGGGGGATATCCGGAGCTGACGCGGCTGCGTTGCTGAGATCGTGTGACCGCCGGCGGTTGATAGGGCGACGGGACCACGCCGTGTTGTTGGTGTTGTTGCGCCTGGGATTGCGCGCCGGTGAGGTTGCTTCGTTGACTCTGGACGATCTTGATTGGAGAGCTGGGGAGGTCGTGGTTCGGGGCAAGGGGGGCCGCGAGGATCGGCTGCCGTTACCTGTCGACGTCGGCGAAGCAATCGCCGGTTACCTGTGGAGGGGACGCCCGCAAACAACCCATCGGGCGGTGTTCCTGCGAGCGCTCGCGCCTGTGGGGCCGCTGACCCGTGGCGGGGTGTCGGTGATCGTCCGACGAAGTTGTGTTCGGGCGGGCATCGAACCGGTCGGTGCGCACCGTTTGCGTCACACCGTGGCCTGCGATCTTTTGGCGGCCGAGGCGGGACTCGCGGAGATCGGTGAACTCCTCCGTCACAGGAGTGTCACCTCCACCGCGATCTACGCCCGAGTCGACATCGAAACGCTTCGGGGAGTGGCCCTGGAGTGGCCGGGAGGTGAGAGGAGATGAGTGTCCTCGCCAACCATGTCGATGAATACCTGAGAATGCGCCGGTCGTTCGGTTTCAAGCTGGCGTTCCCAGGAAGGGTGTTGCCAGAGTTCGTCGCGCACGTCGAGGCTGCCGGAACCGACACGATCACCGTCGAGTTGGCCATCGAGTGGGCTGGTTCCTCCGACGCTGCACCAATCGTGTTGTCGCACCGCCTGGGAGCGGTCCGAGGTTTCGCTCGCTACATGACCACGATCGACCCGGCAACCCAAGTGCCACCCGCTGGGGTGTGGCCGTCAACTGCTACCCGTCCGGCCCCCTATGTGTGGTCCGACACCGAGATCAGGGCGTTGCTCAACGCAGCAGGCGGGTTGTCCGACCCGCTACGGGCGGCGACCTACGAAACACTGTTTGGTCTCCTCGCTGCGTGCGGGATGAGGATCGGTGAGGCCCTCGGCCTGGCCCGCACCGATGTCGACTTGGAACGCGGGGTCATCACGATCAACGACGCCAAATTCGGTCGGTCGCGGTTCGTCCCCATGCACCCGACCACAACAGACGCGCTGGGGGCCTACCTCACACGACGCAATCGGCTTTGCCCCCGGGCAGACACGGCGAGTCTCTTCGTTTCGTCCCGTGGCAGCGCGCTGGCCTACCGGTCGGTCCACACGACGTTCATCGATCTCAGCACCGCGATTGGTGTGCGGACCGATTCGGTTCGTCCACGCATACACGACATCCGCCACAGCTTTGCTGTGCGAACGTTGATCAACTGGCATCGTGCGGGGGCCGACATCGAATCGCGAATGCCGGCCCTGTCGAACTATCTGGGCCATACCAACCCGTCCGGGACCTACTGGTATCTCACAGCGGTGCCCGAGCTGATGGAACTTGCCGCCGCCCGCCTCGACACCCGGGGGCGGCCATGACCGCGCTCGCCCCAACCCTGCAAGGGTTCTTTGTTGAGCGTCTCGCCGGCCAGCTCGGCGCCAGCCCCAACACCGTCGCGGCATACCGAGACACATTCCGGCTTCTCCTCGCGTTCACCGCCGAGCGGACCGGCACACAACCCTCCAGCATCGAGATCGGGGACCTTGACGCCCCACTCATCGGCGCGTTCCTGGCACACCTCGAACACGTCCGCCACAACAGCGTCCGGACCCGCAACAACCGGCTCGCAGCGATCCACTCGATGTTCGTCTACGCGGCGTTGCGCCACCCCGAGGACGCCGCGACCATCCAGCGGGTGCTCGCCATCCCACCCAAACGTCACGAGAAGAACCTGGTCACCTACCTCACCGAAGACGAAGCCGACGCGCTGATCGAAGCGTGCAACCGTGACACGTGGACCGGCCGACGAGACCACACCATGTTGGTCCTTGCCATCCAAACCGGGCTACGCATATCCGAGCTGATCGGGCTCACCGTCGCCGACATCACCGTGGGCACCGGTGCCAACGTGCACACCATTGGCAAAGGCCGCAAGGAACGACGAACACCACTGGTCCCCCACACCGTCGAAGCGTTGCGCGCCTGGCTCACCGAACGCGGCGGGAACCCAGCGGACCCGCTGTTCCCGACCAGCACCGGGAAACCACTCAGCCGTGACGCCATCGAACACCGCGTCGCTCTACACGTCGCCAAAGCCGAGCAGTCGTGCCCGTCGATCCGTGACAAACACGTCACCACCCACACCCTCAGACACACATGCGCGATGAGGCTCCTGCACTCCGGTGTCGACATCACCGTGATCGCACTCTGGCTCGGACACGCCCAAGTCACCACAACCAGCATCTACCTTCACGCCGACATGACCCAGAAAGAACAGGCCATAGCAAAGGTCACCCCGCCCTCCA
>ERZ724520.692-NODE-692-length-17901-cov-6.211756_pt1 | contig 17901 bp, 13 predicted proteins | sample MGYA00376053_ERZ724520 | MGnify/ENA primary metagenome ERZ724520 (study PRJEB28724, sample SAMN07190886) | activated sludge metagenome | isolation source: activated sludge of sewage treatment plant in Hong Hong | place: USA: Christiansburg, Virginia | collected...
GGCTGGGACCGCGTGGTGGTGCTGGGCTGGAACTTTGAGCCCTCCATTGGCGAAACCATCACAGCACTCAATGATTCGCGGCTGGAAGTGCTGGTGATTCCGCCCGACCTGATGGACCGGCTCAAGAAGAAAGGCGGCATCGACAAACTACGCGGGCAAGTGCGCTTCTCTTCGCTGCAATATTTGACGATCCACCCGATTGTGCGCAAGGCAATCGCCAACGCGCCCGATGGCACCGCGCAAGAAACGTTGACGGTCAAGCTCAAGAACTACGTGCTGCTCTCGCCCGAAGCCATCAACCTGGACGACGCCAACCGCGTCAAGCTGCAAGCCATTGCCAACCAGGAGCCGCTGGCGCTGATCGAATATTGGGCCGTGGACCCGGACTACGACGGCAAGGTGTTTCGCTCGGTCTGGCAGGACTACCGGGGCAATACCGCCAACGACGGCGATGCGCTGCGGGTCGTGACGCAGGCGCTGGTTACTACGCCAAGCAAAGCCGGCCCGCGCAAGGTGTGTGTGCGGGTAGTGGATGTATTTGGGTTTGAGGCGGAAGTGGTGACGACCGTTGGATTTGGGGCATGACGGCCTATCGAGACATATATTGCGATTTGCCCTCGCGGGTGCATGAAGTTTGGCAGCTGTCAAAAGCGAAAACAGACAGCAGTCAACGGGATTTGTCCGTGACGGCCATGCTGATGGCCGCAGCAACCGGGTTTGCGATGCCATGGGAGAGTCTGAAGGATGTTGGTTCAGGTAACCGCAATGACTGGAATGCCCACCCTTCGTTCGCAAAGGGTGATCAGGCGCATTACCAGTCCGTTTTGAAAAGTTGCGACAAGTTTCTTTCCCAAAAAATCTCGGATAACCCCAGCCTGCAATCTGTTTCATTCCGACATTGCTCGGACCAGTCCGATATTTGCGATGTGGCCGAGTATGGGAATAGGGGAAAAAAGCTTGAGCTTAACAATCACACAGTGCGATGCGCTGTTCGTGTTCTCAGAAATGCGCTGGCTCATAACAACATCGTGGCATTTGGGTTGAACTCTGATCAGATCGACAAACTGGGATTTTTCTCTGAAAACAGGGTTGGCTCAGGCTGTGTCAGCACGGTAGACGGCTATCTCGTGGTGACCTTCACTACGTCGGCGTTTCAGGATTTTCTGGACGCATGGTTCCTGATCCTCAAGCCTGAAAAAAATGAAACGCGGTGATATACCTTTGCGTCATCGCTGCAACCAAAGGCCATTGCCGACCGCGTCGACGTGGGGCTCACCGCTTCAAATCCCGATAGAAATTCTCATGCGGCCCCAGGGCTTCCAGGTAGATCAGGCGCACTTCATCTTCGCGGGTGTAACCCAGCAGGTAAAGCTGACCCTGGCTACGGAACTTGTGCACCCACAACTGGGCCAAGTCACCTTTCTTGCGTTCACCGATATCGGGGTCGTCTGCCACGGTGGCAACGGCAGCGTCGGTGTCGGCAATCAGTGCGGCGTTGGTCAGCTTTTTGTAAACGCGGGCAAAGCGCCGCGTTTGCTGCACTTGCCAGCTCATGCCCGCACAGCGTCGGTGCGGCTGCGCGGCACGAAGGGTGCGCTGTCTTCACGCGGCTCGGCCAGGCTCATGAGGCTTTCGGCAATGAAAGAGGCGGGCAGATCTGGGTTGTCCAGCGCGGCGCGGCCCACTTTGGCCCAGAACTCTACCTGCCCCTGCACGGTGCGGAATTCCGCCTTGGCAGCCGCACGGGCAGCGCTGATCAAGGCCTCGTCGATGCGCATGGAAACGGTGGACATGGTCTGCCTTTCATGAATTACCACAATTGTAGCCAATCTCCCCAGATCGAACAAGCCGTCCATTTCAACCCCAGGGAATCCCACCATGAAAACACCAAAGCAGCTTCGACGCGACATTCAGGACTTGTCCACCCATCTGTCCCAGGTGCAAGCCGGGTTGCAACGCCGATCCAGCATCAAAGTGGCAAAGATCGGCAAGGATTGCGAGCGAAGCGCCAAAGCGCTGGCGCAGTTGCTGCAAAGTCAACAAGTGCCCAGCGAATACAAGGTGGCCGTAGTGGGGCGGTTCAAGGCGGGCAAATCGTCGTTCGTTAACGAGTTGCTCAACAACCGGCTGGCAAGCGAGGGGACTTTGCCCGAGACAGCGGCTGTTACCACGTTTAAGCATGGTCCCAATGTGCGGGCCAGCATCCAGTTTGTGAACCGCGCCGCGTGGCAGGAACTCAAGGCCTTGCACGCAGCTAACCCCAAACACATGGATGTGCATCGAGTTCGCAGCTGGGATGGTTTTGCCGTTCCTAGAAAGACCAAGGACGGCGAACCGGAAACGGTGTTTGACCTGGTCGGCCTTGAGCGGGAGCATGTGCGCGACGGCGGCCACACGTTGGCGCTGGAGCTACCTGCCGATTCAACGAAAAAGGCCACTACAGACTTCCGGCGCAGGCTCAAGGAGTACACCTCGGCGGGCAGGCCGCTGCATTGCCTGGTGGATAGCATCGACATTACTGCGCCGGCCGAGATGCTGGACCACGGCGTCTTGCTAATCGACACTCCCGGCCTGGACGATACAGAGCGCTTCCGAGTGGCCTTGACTGAACGGGTGGTGGCGGATGTGGATGCGGTGTTGTTCCTGACCAAATCCGGCGCTTCCTACGGCCAGTCGGAAAAGGATTTCCTGCTGTCCTTGCTGCGCAAGGGCACGGTCAAGAAGTTGATTGTAGTGGTGACGCAAATTGACGAAACCTACAACAAGGTGTTGGCCGAAGCGCAGGACAACGACGAAAAACCCGAACCGATTGCCGACTGCATTGCCAGGGAGCGTGCCAAGATTACCCGCGAAATTGCAGACACGCTGAAAGACCTGGAGCAGGACGACAGCCTGCACCGCTACCAGGAACAACTGGGCGACGTGCCGATTGCCTTCACTTCCGCCCGCCTGCACCGCGACTGGAAAGACAACAAGTCGCAGCCTTTTGTGATTGAGCCATCGGACCCCGGTGGAATAGAAAAGTTAAAAGCCGAACTGTTGAAACTGCTGTCCACCGAATCGCGGCTGGCGCAGACCGCCGAAAACATTGTCAAGGGTGCCAGCCATTGCCTGCTGGAATTGCAGGCCGTGCTGCAGACCAAGCTGAAAGCGCTGCAAAGCACCCAGAACAAGGAGGTGGCGGAACAAAAGCTGCACACCTTTCGCAGTGAATTTGGGCAGGCTCGCGAAGGGTTTGCCGGGACTGTTGAGCAACAGATCCAGCTGTTGACTGAACGCCTGGGCGAACAGCCCCGGCGCGACGAGACCCTGCTTAGCCTGATTGGGGCGCTGGCAGAGCAGCCGCTGTCGGCCATTGAATCCGATGACATGGGCCTTCACTGGAAAACCCGCCGCTATGGGGGCTGGGGCCATCTGCGTGGCTTCCAAGCCAGTGTGGCGGGCCTTATTTTCCCCAAGGTGCAGCAATTGCTGGATGCCCGAACGGCCCTTTTTATGAAATATGCCGGACGGTTTGAGGATGCGCTGTTGCGATTGTCCAATAGTAGCAACGAGATTGCCGAACGACTGGAGCTGGGCACCAATGTGCCCCTGGACGTGTCGGGCAAGTTGAGCGTTGTGCTGGACCGCTCAATGCAAAACGCCCAGGAAATGATCGCCATCGAAGAGCGCAAGGTGCAGCAACTGCTGGACGATTTCGTGACGGACAGCGTTGCAGACAGGATCTCGGAGAAACGGCGGGTCGTGGCAGACATCTGGGACGTTGGTACGACCGTACGCCAGAACGCGGAAGTCAAAGCTTTCTACCGCGAAGTCAAGTCGCTGCTTAAAGATGCGCTGCAAAGCTATCTGCAAGTAAGCAGCCATCGTTTCGGCGAATTCTTGCTGGCCGAGGCCAAGGCCGCTCCGCGCGATGCCCTGGATGGTGTCAATGTGCTCCTTGAACAGGCGGCGGACAACATCCTGGTAGCAGCCACGCTGCATCTGTCTGGGCAAACTGAGGAAGCGACAGCCTTGATAACCGCTCTGGACGGCGAACTGGTTCAGACTTTGGAGCGAGTTCGATCGGTCATGCCTGGCAGTGTGCCGTTGGCAGTGCCCGTGGCCGTCGCCGGCGCTTCTGCCCCACCTGCCCAACCCAGCACTAAGTCTCTTGCCGCCGCAAAGACCAGCGCAGCGCCAACTCCTTTGAACGACATCGATGGCGCCGACTGGGCCGATGAAGTGCAGTCCCACGCCATAGTGTGCGTGGACCGTCTGCAATTGCGAGAAGGCTCAACCGGCTGGTCTTACGAAAAGCTGTTTGCACCACTGTTTTTGCAGGGCGCGTTGCAACTGTCATTGATTGATCCGTATTTGTCGGGTGCGCACCAACTGCGCAACTTGAAAGAGTTTCTGGTGCATGTGGCCGAAACCGCCAAACCGAAGGCCATTGAGATCATCACCTCCTATCCCGATAGCGACGCGGTAGCCCAGCAAAGCCGCGTGCTGGACGATGTGACCAAGGATTTGTTCCAACAGTTTGGCGTGGCGCTAACGCTTCGTCGCCAAGAAGGCCTCCATGACCGGTGTTTGCGTTTGAACCATGGCGTGCTGTTCAAACTTGGGCGTGGTCTGGATGTGTACAAACCAGCAACGGGCTTGGCCGCGCACCGCCCGGCCAGCCGCCGCGTGCGAGCGACGGAAATTGATGTGTTTGTGCAGCCGGGGCACGCCTTGGCGGCCCAGAAAGGGACGCATGATGCCTAATGCCGACCAACTCGCACTCTCCGCAGGCCTCACCGCCAAAACCAACCAGCTGTGCCTGGGCCTTGAATCTGGCGCTGCCGACATTCTGGAGTTGGTCACCCCCACGACGGCCGAGCTGCTGCTGTGGTGGTTTGGTGAAGACATGGTGTTGGCCCGCAGTGGGCTGAACTTTCACACCGGGCAGAAGCAGGCGATTCTGAACGCCATCGTCGCGCATGAGGTCTTGGGCAAAGAGCAGGACAACTGGACGTTGCTGGACCTGTACCGCGCTTGTGCTCCCGACGCGCTGTTGACGGGGACTCGCCTCAACGAGGTAGCGCAGACCAAACACGCACACCCCAAATACTGCTTCAAGATGGCCACCGGCACCGGCAAGACCTGGGTGCTGCAAGCGCTGATGATCTGGCAGTTGCTTAACAAAACAGCAGCGCTGGCGGAAGGCATGGACGACGCCCGCTTCACCCGCCAGTTCATGGTGGTGGCGCCGGGGCTGATTGTGTATGAGCGGCTGCTGGATGCGTTCTGCGGCAAGCTGGTGGAGAACGGCAATGGTTCGCGGGACTTCGCCAAGTCCGACATTTCGCAGTTTGCCGATCTATTCATCCCGGACGCAAACCGCGACGCAGTGTTTGCCTTTGTGCGCGGCAACGTGTGCAACAAGACCGAGATTGGCCTCAAAGCCACGGGCAACGGCATGATCGCCATCACCAACTGGCACCCGCTGAATGAGGGCGATGTTGCCGAGGACCTGGAAGAGGTAGAAGCCCTGGGTGCTCCGCTGGACCCGCAGCAGGTTATCAACGCCGTGCTGCCGCTCACGCCCGGGCGGGCGACCGGCAACAGCCTGGATGTGCTTGACCGCCGTTATGCGCGCGGCAACGTACTGGAGTTTCTGGCCGGATTGCCGGAACTGATGGTGTTCAACGACGAGGCCCACCACATCCATGAGTTCAAGCGCGAGGGTGAGAGCACCGAGGTGGAGTGGCAAAAGAGTCTGACAAAAATTGCCGAAGCCAAGGGGCGGCGCTTTGTCCAGGTGGACTTTTCCGCTACGCCTTACAACGATGTAGGCGCGGGCAAGAAAAAGCGCAAGGTTTACTTTCCGCACATCGTGACCGACTTTGATTTGAAGAGTGCCATGCGCGCCGGGCTGGTCAAGTCGTTGGTGTTGGACCGGCGCAAGGAGATCGGTGCGCTCCCTTTGGAGTTCAAGGCCGAGCGGGATGATGCGGGCAATCCCGCACTGAGCGAAGGCCAGCGCGTGATGCTGCGCGCGGGTTTGAAGAAGCTGCGCAAGCTGGAGGCCGACTTTGCACGGATTGACCCGAACCGTCACCCCAAGATGCTGGTGGTCTGTGAGGACACCACGGTGTCGCCCTTGGTCGCCGACTTTTTGCAGGACCAGGAAGGGCTGCCCGAAGACGAGGTGATGACCATCGACTCCGGCAAGAAGGCCGAGCTGGGCGAGAAGGATTGGGCACCGGTGCGCGAACGCCTGTTTAGCGTAGACCACCACGCAACCCCGCGCGTGATTGTCAGTGTGCTGATGCTGCGCGAGGGCTTTGACGTGAACAACATCTGTGTCATCGTCCCTTTGCGCAGTAGCCAGGCGCAAATCCTGCTGGAGCAGACCATTGGACGGGGCCTGCGCCTGATGTGGCGGGATGACGAATACACCGACCTGAAACGTGAGAACCGCGAGCGCATCAACGCAGGGCAAGAGCCCGGCAGTTTGCTCGACGTGTTGTCTATCGTGGAGCACCCCGCCTTTCAGTCGTTCTATGACGACCTGATCAAAGAGGGGCTGGCGGGTACCACGGGCGATGGCATGGATGACACCAGCGCCACGGGTGATGTCATCGCAGCCGAACTGCGCGAAAGCTACGAGGCGTTCGATTTCGGCATTCCGTTCATTTTGCAAGAGGCCGATGAAGTGCGAGACCACCACGCACTGGACTTGACCGCGTTGCCCGGCTTCACCACCATGTCGCTAGACCAATTGACCGCGCTGCTCGGCAAGGGCGATACCTTCATCTCGCAAGACCTTCAAAGCGCCACCCTGTTTGGCGACTATCGTGTCGATGGCGCGGTGATGAATGTGAGCGGCTACAACGAGTATTTGTCGCGCCTCACGCGTCGTATCAGTCAGGTGCTGAGCGAACCGGTGCCGAAGGGAAACAAGATCGCCACCCATGTGGCCAAGCCGTACTTGCAGGTCAACACCGCGGAACTCACCGGCTGGCTGGATGACTACATCTGGACGTGCTTGTTTGGCGCGACCTTCAACCCGCTTGGGGAGGAAAGCGCAGGCGAGAACTGGCGTGTGTTGTTGCTTCAGCCGGTGGTTGACCACATCACCAAGGTGTTTGCTGTGGCATTGCTGGAGTCTGAACAAAGGCACGTCACCGGCGAAACAGAAGTGCTGTTGCGGCGCTTGTCCGAGGTGCCGCGCCTGATGATGCGTGAAAGTCATTCGGTGGCTGTATCCAAATGCATCTATACCCGGCTGGGTTGGCCGGCCCGTAACGGCGGGTTGGAGCGGGCCTTCATACACTGGGCGCAGGCGGACACGCAGGTTGAGGCCTTTTGCAAGATCAACGAGAACCGCCACACCTTCGCGCGGCTGCGCTACGTGAAGGACGATGGCCTGCCTGCCTTTTACTCCCCCGACTTTCTCGTGCGCACGGCGGACGCCATATATCTGGTCGAAACCAAGGCGCAGCAGCAAACCATTCATCCCAATGTGCAGCGCAAGCGTAAAGCTGCATTGGCCTGGTGTGAGCGCATCAATGGCCTGAGTGCCGAGCTACGCGGCAGTGCGCCCTGGCACTATGTGTTGCTGGCGGAGGATGTGGTGGTGGAGTGGCAGGCCAAGAGCGCACGGCTGGCCGAGCTGTTGGACTATGCGCGGTTGCGCCCGCTGGCCAGCACCACACTACAGCAACAGTTGATCTAAGGAACCCCTACGAGGGAAAAGTAAGGTCAAAAACCGCTTCCAGCCCTCGTGGAATGTGCGTAAGGCGCTACGAATTTCATAGCGTATCAGTATGCCTTGCCTACCGCAGCGTAATCTCCACCCGCCGGTTTCCCGGCTCTGCGGTGTCATCCGGCGTTGGCACCAGCAGGTTGCGTTCACCGTGCGACTCGATGGCCATGACGGTGTTGGCCAGGCCCATGCCGCGCAGTTGCTCCGCAATGGCCGTGGCACGCTTGAGGGCGAGCGCTTCATTGGCGTCGGCCGCGCCCTGGGTGTCGGAGTGTCCGATGACCGACATGTCTAACGATTGCCGCGTAAGTGCACGCTCAATGATGCGGGGCAGCAGTTCACGCGATTCTCGGGTGAGTTCAGAGCCGCCGCTGATGAAATACAAAAAGAACTGTTCTGGCAGTGGTGGTCGCGCTGCCATGGCGGCAGCAAAATCCCGTTGCAGCTTGTCCGCCGGCACTGCAAAAGGTGGTGTACTGCCGTCCAGAAGAACACCCTGTTGTGCCTGAGTCAACACCTGCTCGCCGCGTTGGCCCTGCACCACCACTTTGCCAACACTGCCATCGGGGCTGGGCAGCAGTGCCACGTAGGATTGCGGCGGTTTTGGCGGTGGTGGTGGGGCTGCGCATGCGACCAGCAGGGCGGTCATTCCCAGGGCAACGGTCGAAGATAGTAGGATGTTTTTCATTGTGCATCCTCCACTCTTGCCACGAACTGCGTGCCCCGCACGCCGATGATGCCGGTGGGGGTCTTGACCTGAACCGCTTCCGGTTTGAGTTTGGCTATGACACCCGAGACGTAGTTGAGGCTGCCACGCGCCAGCTTGGTCGTCAACTGCAGTTGGCCCTGTGCCGGCGCATACAGGTATTCGTCCACGGTCAGCTCGGTGTCGGGTCCGAATGACATCAGGGTGTTGTCCTTGAACGTCACACCCAACGTGGCGCCCGGCGCGGTTTTGAGTTGACTGCCAATGGAAACCGGGGTGCCGGGCGCAGCCTTGACGCGCTGGCCAGTGGTGGTGACCCAGGCATCGCCGGTGACAGTCTTGACATAGGCCACCCCGGTGTCTTGCGCCACTGAGCCCAGGGACAAGGCAGCCAACGTGGCGGCACACAACTGAGGTGCAAATCTTTGAAGACAACGCATAAAGAGACCTTGATGAAAAAATGAATGTGCAGCGCCAGCGCAGGTGGCCGAATTTCTTCGCGATCAGTATCGCATTTTTGGTCGGCGTGGAACCTCGTCTTGATGGAGACTCTCATTCGGTCCTCAGGGCATCCACCGGGTCCAGGCGGGCCGCATTGCGTGCCGGCAAAACGCCTGCCAGAAGGCCAATCACAATCGCAACCCCTTCGGCCAGCAGCACAAAGGTCAAAGGGGTATGCACCGGCAGGGCCGGTACTGCCAAATGAATGACCTGTGCCAGCCCAAAGCCCAGAATCAGCCCCATTAGGCCGCCAATCGCAGACAGCGTGACCGCCTCGCCCAGAAACAGCCCCAGGATCGTTCGCCGTGGCGCGCCCAGCGCCACCATCAACCCGATCTCGCCGGTGCGTTCGCTCACCGCGATGGTCATGATGGTGACGATGCCAACCCCGCCCACCAGCAGCGAAATGCTGCCCAGGGCGCCTACGGCCATGGTCAGAATATCCAGGATGTTGGACAGCGTGCGCAACATGTCTTCTTGCGTCGTGATCGTGAAATCTTCGCGGCCATGGCGGGCTATCAGGCTGGCCTTGACAGCGGCCACGATGCGGGCGGCGGGCACGCCTTCTTCATAGGCCAGGTCGATCTTCATCATGCCGTCGCGGTTGTATAGTTCCAGTGCCCGCGCCGTTGGAATGTAGGCGGCGTCGTCCAGGTCAACACCGAGAAACTGGCCCTTCGCTTCGAGTACACCAATCACCCGGAATTGCAGATTGCCGACTCGCACCCGTGCACCCAACGGGTTGGCGCTGCCAAACAGTTCGGATTTGAGTTTGGCGCCTAGCACCACAAAGGCACGGGCGTTTTCCAGGGCCTCGTCGGGTAGAAATTGACCGGTTTTGACCTTGATGCTGTAGACCTGCAGCATGTCGGCGCCCACACCATTCACTGTGGTGCGGCGCAGGCGGCCGTTGCCACTGACCTCGGTGTTGCCCCAGACTCCGGCGGTCATGCCGGTCACGTGGGGCAGGGCGCGCAGGGCGCGCGCGTCGTCCAGCGTCAGAGGTCTCACCGACGACGGAATGCCAGTTGGGGCTGGGCCAGAAGTCTTCACTTTGCCCGGAGAGATGCTGGCAATGTTGGTGCCAAACTGCGTAAATTCGGCCAGCACAAAGCGGTGGATACCCTCACCAATCGACGTCAACAAAATCACCGAGGCAATACCCACAGCGATCCCCAGCAAGGTGAGGAAACTGCGCAACCGCTGCGCCGTGACAGCACGCAGGGCGAGGCGTATGGCGTCGGTCAAAAGCATACCGGCTATCGTTTTGACAAGGCTTGTACCGGGTCCATTTGTGCGGCGCGCCGTGCGGGCAAAACGCCGAACAAAATGCCAGTTACCAGCGCGGTTGCCAAACCGGCAAAAACGGCCCAATCGGGGGGGTAGGCGGGAAAGGCAGGGTAGAGCTGCCGGATCAATGCGGCACCCAGTTGCCCCAGCAAATAACCCACTACGGCTCCGGCCAGGGAGAGCATGGCCGCTTCGGTCAGAAACACGTTGCGAATGCCCGCACCCGTGGCACCCAGCGCTTTTAGCAGGCCAATCTCGGCAGTACGCTGGCTGACCGAGACCAGCATCACGTTCATCACCAGGATTCCCGCAACGGCCAGGCTGATGGCGGCAATGCCCGCCACGCCCAACGTCAAAGCCCCCAGCAAGCGGTCAAAGGTTGCCAGCACGGCGTCCTGCGTGATGACGGTGACGTCCTGCTCGCCTTCGTGTCGCAGCTTGATAATGTCAGCCACCTGTATCTTGGCGGCTTCAATCGACTCGCGCCCATGGGCCTCGATCAAGATGCGAAACAAGGTGTTGCTGTTGAACATGGCTTGCGCCAGGGACACCGGCACAAACACCAGCTCGTCGGTGTTCATGCTCAGGCCTTGCCCGCTGGCGGCCAACACACCAACGATGCGAAAGCGCCGGTCGCCGATGCGCACCAACTGACCCAGTGAAGGGTTGGCACCAAAAATTTCATCTCGCACCTTGGCGCCTATGACCGCTTCGGCGGCACCCCGGCGCCAGTCACCCGGGGCGAGAAAGCGCCCTTGCGCCATGGCCATGTGGCGCACGTCGACATATTGCGAGACGGTGCCCGCCACCATCACTTCGCGCAACTTGCCACCAAAGCTGATCTCGGAGGTGCCCACGGCCAATGGTGCCACTTTGGCCACGGCACTGGCGCGTTGCAGGGCCTGGGCGTCGTCGATGGTGAGGTCACGCGGTGTGTTGGTGATGGCATTGCCCGGGTTGAAGCCCCCGGTCTGCGAACGCCCCGGCAGCACAATCACCAGGTTGCTTCCCAACGACGAAAATTCATTCATCACGTAGCGCCGGGCACCGTCACCCAATGCAGTCAATACGACCACGGCTGCCACCCCGATGGCCATGGCCAGGACCAGCAAGGATGCGCGCAGCGGGTTGCCGGTGGCGGCGTCGCGAGCAAAACGGATCAGGTCAGTGCTGCGCATGGTCTTGCTTAACGGCACCGTCTTCCATCAGCAATTGCCGGCGTGCCCGTGCACCCAGGTTGGCGTCGTGCGTGACCATGATCAGGGTCACGCCGCTGGCATTCAAACCTTCCAGCAAACGAATGACCTCCTCGCCGGTAGCACGGTCCAGATTGCCGGTAGGCTCATCGGCCAGGATCATGGCCGGCTGCATGATGGTGGCGCGGGCGATGGCCACGCGTTGGCGTTGTCCACCGGAGAGTTCATCGGGCCGGTGGTCTGCGCGGTTCTCCAGGCCGTAGTCCTTGAGCGCCTGTTTGACACGAACTGCGCGCTGGGCCGGGGCCAGACCGGCCAGCACCATGGGCAAAGCGATGTTTTCTGCAGCCGTCAAGCGCGGCACCAGGTGAAAACTCTGGAACACAAAACCAATACGCTGGCTGCGCACCCGGGCCTGCTCGTCGGGCGACAGCGTCGTGACATCGCGCCCCTCCAGTCGGTAAAGGCCGGTATTGGGGCGGTCCAACAGACCCAGCAGGTTTAGCAAGGTCGATTTACCCGAGCCCGACGGCCCCATGACGGCCACATATTCACCGGCGGCAATGCTCAGGTTCAGGTTGCGCAGGGCGTGCACCTCGGAGTCCCCCAGGTGAAAGACCCGCTCAATCCCGGCCAGCTCGATTTGTGCGGGCGTCACGGGGCTCATTTCGCCCTCCGACAAGTCGCTTTTAGGATGGCGAGCGCTCCCTTTGGGGGTAGAGAACGAACGTGAGCGTGGGGGCTCATTTCTTCGACTTGTCGTCAACCACAAATGCGGCGCCTGCCTTCACACCTTCACGCTCCAACGAGGTGACCACCTTATCGCCAGCAGCCAGGCCCTCCAGCACCTCGGTGAACTCCCAGTTGGCTAGACCGGTTTTGACGGCGCGCTGCTGCAACATGCCATCCGTGCCCGCTACCAGTACGCGGCCGCCTTCCTGCAGGGCCGAGGTCGGCACCCGCACCACCTTGTCACGCACCGCCAACACTACTTCTACGTCGGCGCTGTAGCCCACCAGCAAGCGCGGTGGCGCTTTGTCGGTGATGTCCAGAATGGCTTCGATGTCCACGGTGCGGGCCTGCTTCTCCACGGCCGACACATAGGGCGCCACACGCTTGACCTTGCCAGGAAAAGACTGCTTGGGCAGCGCGTCAAAGCTGATGCGCACCGTTTGCCCGGCCGTGATCTTTGGGGCATCCACTTCGTCCATGGGCGCTCGCACATAAAGGCAGGTGTCGTCGATCAGGTCAATGGCCGGCGGCGTTGGCACGCCCGGGGGCGAGGGCGTGGAGTATTCACCCACCTCGCCCACAATCTTGGCCACGGTTCCAGCAAAAGGTGCGTACAACACGGTGCGGCTTTGTTCAACACGCGTGGCATTGACACGGGCTTGCGTCTGGGCCACATCGGCCTTGGCGGCGTCGCAGCCGGCACGCCGGGCCTGGGCCTCGGCGCGGGCTTGTTCATCACGAGAACCCGAGACAAAACCCTGCTTAAAGAGTGCAGTCTGGCGTTCGGCTTCGCGTTCGGCGTTGGCAGCCACGGTACAGGCTTCGGCCACGCGTTTGCGCGCCGTCTCCACTTGCGCCATTGCCAGGGTGCTTTGGGCCTGCTGGTCGTCGTTCCACAGCTTCATCAACAACTGCCCTTTTTGGACCTTGTCGCCCTCTTTGACGGCCAACCGCTCGATACGTCCGCCCATGGTGGCAGAGAGTTTGGTGCGCATACACGCCTCGACAGTACCGGCGCGGGTGTTGGCGATGCTGGACTCCACCCGACCTTGGTCGATCTCGGTTACCAGCACGGGGATGGGTTTGGGCCGCTTGGCCCACCAGATGCCGGCGCCCAGCAGGCAGATGACCAAGGCAGACAGCAACAGGCGGCGAATCAGGGTGGAGGACATGCGGCAATCTTCGGGCGTAGTGAGCGGCCATTCTAGGACGCACCATCCGCTGTGGATTGACTTAACGCAAGTCTCTGCCTTACTTCAGGCCTTGTCAGGTCTGTGGGTTGAATGCAAAATTGCTATAAAAACAGGAGCGCCTTACGCAATATTCACGGGGGCTGGAGTTCGATTTGACCAACAGGTCACATGAGGCTGATGGTTTTGTCCAGCGCGATGGCGGCATCCAGCGTTTCGAGCAAGTCTTTACGCACCTTGAGTTTGGTGTTCTTGTGGGCGTTCATGTTGAGTTTCTTCAACTGTTGGGCCAGGTCCAGCGCGGTGCTCATCAACTGCTCCGGCGCCACCACCTGGTCCAGAAACCCTGCGGCCAGAGCCGCTTGGGGTGTGAACATCTCGGCATTGATGACCGAGCGCTGAAATGCGGGTTTGGTCAGGCGGTCCCGTGCAATGGTTATGCCGACATGGTGCATGGTCATGCCGATCTTGACCTCGTTCAAGCCGATGCTGAACGGCCCGTCCACACCAATGCGGTAGTCGGCTGACAGCAGCACAAAAGCGCCCTTGGCCACCGCGTGCCCCGGGCAGGCCACGATGATGGGCTGGGGGTGCGATAACATGCGCCGCGCCAGCGTGGACCCGGCCGCCACTAGGTCAATAGCCGCCTGCGGACCGGCCATCATGACTTTGAGGTCGTAACCGCCGCTCAGGATGCCCGGTTGGCCGGTCACGATTACTACGGCAGCGGCCTGCTCGGCCTGGTCCAGCGCCTGGTTGAATGCGGCAATCAGTTCATGCGAAAAGGCGTTCACCTTGCCATTGTTCAGGGTCAGCGTTGCGATGCCATCGTCCAGGCTGTAGGAAACGGGTGTGCTCATGGTGGGGTCCTGAAAAAAATGTTGCAACAGTCTAACGGTTGCCTGGCCAGGTCGTGTTTCAGTCGCTGTTCACTCGGTCGGAACCACAAAAAACACCCGAAAGCGTTGATTCTGGATCATTTCGTCCTGATTGAGCCCGTACCCCAGGTACAGCGAGGCACCGGCCAACAGGGTGGTGTCGAGGTTTTCCAGTACGTCAAACTCCACGACGGACGTGTCGGTGGTTGTGATGTTCTGCAGGTAGGCGGCCAGGGGCTGGGTGATTCCAGCCCAGGTGGCGCTGGTGGTCTGTTCCTTGGGTTGCAGCGAAAACCACACCACACCGCTGTTGACTACGGGCACGCCGGCCACCACATACATTTGATAACCTGTGCCGACCTGGGTTCGCGTCCCGAGCTGATGGGCGGTACCGCCAGCACCCCCAGTGGCCCGTGGAACCCGCACCTGCACCCCCATCGACAGCTTGGTGTATTCCCCCTGGCGGTTGGTCCTCACAAAAACAGGAGGTACGTCGCCGGGTTCCAATTGTTTGGGGGTTGCGGGCTGCAAGTCCAATAGCCCGCTCAGGTCAACGCCCAACACCGCTGACTTATGGGTGCGTACGTCGTCAAAGGAACCGTCCCCCAATTGGCCGAACTGCTGGTAGCCCACACTGAAGACTATGCCGTCTTTGCGCAGATACACCGCATGGGAAGAGCCGGCACTGGCAGCTGTCCAGGCACCTGCCACCGCCGTCGGGCGAGTGATGGAGTAGACATCGATGCCCACCAGCAGTACGTTGTAGCGGCGTCGGTTCTCACCGTTGTAACCCCAGACGTAGGTCTTGCCGTCCTGACCCAGCGCCAGGCTGCTGATGTTGGCAGACAACAGTTTTGCGATGCCCGACGCCACCTGGATTGGTGTTGCCCGGCTTTCCAGGCTGCCATCACCCACCTGGCCATAGTCGTTCCAACCCCAGGCCCACAGACTGCCGTCTGCTCGCAACCCAAGGTTGTGGTGTGCACCGGCCAGGATGGCTACGTAACCATCACCCACCTTGGTTGGGAGTGGGTTGGCTTGTGTGCCAAAACGTTGCTCGAACTGGCCGTTGCCCAATTGGCCGTAGCGGTTGCGCCCCCAGGCCCACAGGCTGCCATCGGTCTTCAAGGCCAGGGTGTGTTCGGCCCCGGCTGCCACTGCCGTGTAGCCGTCACCGACCTTGGCCGGGCGGTTGCGGCTGACCACGTCACCGAGGCCGAGTTGCCCAAAGTCGTTCAGCCCCCAAGCCCACAGGCTGCCATCGGTCTTGATGCCAAAGGCCTGGGTATTGCCATTGCTGACACTGGCAAAACCATCACCCAGCTTGACCAGCACCGAGCGCGAGCGTGTGCCCCCATCGCCCAGTCGCCCGTCGTGGTTGTCGCCCCAGGCCCACAGGCCACCGTCGTCCCGTATGGCGTAGGCCACGCTGTTGCTCAGTGCCAGCTGGCTGACACCCGTTGCCAGTAATACCGGAACCGACAGGCGGTCATCGCGGCCCTGGCCCAGCTGGCCCTCGCTGTTATTGCCCCAAGCGTAAGCTTTGCCATTGGCGTCGATCAACAGGGACTGTTTGCCACCAGCCGCAAAGCTGGCCGGATTATTGGCAACCTTGACCAGAATCGCGCTTTCGCTGGCCGCCAAGTCCTCCACGCCCAGTTCGCCATCCTCGTTGCTGCCGACTGCGTACAGGCTGTCATCGAGTTTTTGTACCAGCAGGTGTTGTTCGCCGGCGCTGATACCTTTGACACCCAATGCAATGCGGTTGGGAGTCAGTTGCATGGGTGAGGAGCTGATTCCCAGCGTGCGGCCCCAGTGGTACAAGCCGCCAACGGGGTCCAGGGCCAGACTGGCTGCCGCGCTGGCAGTAATGTGGGTAAAGCGGCCCGTTACAGCGGTTGGGGTGGCACGGTTGGTAGTACTGGCGTCGCCCAATTGACCTTCGTTGTTGCGTCCCCACGCGAACACGCTGCCATCCGCTTTGCGTGCCAGGGAAAAATAGTTGCCAGCGGCTACTTGCACAAAACCGTCTCCGATCTTGGTCGGTTGCGCGCGGTCAGAATTGGTGCCGTCTCCCAGTTGCCCAAACTGGTTGTTTCCCCACGCCCACAGGCTGCCATCAACCAACACGGCCAACGAATGAAAGGTGCCAGCTGCCACGGAGACCGCTTGACCCAACGGAACGGGAAAAGGCCGACTGCGGGCCGCTGTCAAGCCATCTCCCAACTGTCCATAGTCGCCGGATCCCCAGGACCACAGGCTGCCGTCCGTCTTGATGGCCAGTGTGTGAAACCAACCGGCGGCAAGGTCCTTGTAGTCTGTTCCAAGTTTGACCAGGGCATTTCGCCGCAAGAAGAAGGTTCCGTCACCCAACTGGCCAAACTGGTTGTTACCGGCTCCCCACAATCCTGCGTTGGTGTCGATCAGGTAGAGGCGGTTCAAGCCAGAATAACCGCGCGCAAAGGGGGCCACAGACGGGATGGCGATGGGGCCAAAGGCCTTATCGAAACGGCCCAGCAGGCCGCTACCGTTGTCGCCCCAGCCATACAAGTTTCCACTGCTGTCCAGCGCCATGCTGGTATGGCCACTGGCCGCAACCTGCGGGGTGGCGGCGTAGCTGGTATTGAAACAAAAAACCAGCGCCACCCACAGCACCCAGCGGATAAGCGACGCCAATTTCTGCCAATCCGGAGCTTCGGCCCATCGCGAAGCGTGTTCAGGACCAGTGATTTCTTTTCCAAGTGCGTTGGGCGGCATGGCAACCTCGAAGACGTTCGGGACAATGAAAGACCGACGTATTATCCCCATGGTCCCGTGCAGACCGGCAATGACTTTCTTGACACGGGTGCTGGTTGGAGCTAAACCCATATTTGGGGAAAATGGGGTAAGCACCGGCATGGGTCCGGCCATTGAGGGAAAGTGACATGCTGAACAAACATCGGTGTCGGCGAGGCAGGCGTCTGGTCTTACTGGCACTGGGGCTTTTGCACCAGATCCATGGAACTGCGGCGGCCCCCAACAGTGCGGAGATCGTGTCCATTACCGGCAAGGCAGAATCGCGCACCATCGCCAGCGCCCCCTGGAGCCCGGCCCAAAGCAAGCAGCTGCTGTATGGCGGAAACTTCGTGCGCACGTTGGATGAAAGTTCACTGGCCCTGTTGTTTGCCGACAAGACCCAGTTGCGACTCTCGCGCAACAGCATGTTCGAGATCAAGGGTGTTGGGGACGGCAAGGCCACCGACACCACGGTGTCCTTGCTCAAAGGCAAGTCGTGGATGCAGTCCAAATCGGTGCCGAACAAGATGAAGGTGGAGACCCCTTCCGGTACTGCTGGCATACACGGGACCGATTGGGTGATGGAAGTAGACGATACGGGCGTGACCACTTTGACCGTGTTGTCGGGCGAGGTGGAGTTTGTCAATGCGCACGGCAGTGTGCGCGTGCGAACGGATGAGCAATCAGTCACGGAGCCAGGGCGCGCGCCACAAAAGCGGCTTTTGCAGAATTCGCGCGAGCGGGTTCAGTGGGTGACCTCGCACCGTGTTGATCCGGCACGATACCCGGAGTTGTTGCAGGAGCCTGCTTTCAAGGCGATCCATGCGGAGGTGTTGGCGCAGCGAATGGGGCCAGCACGCCAACAAACGGAAGGCATTGTCCAAGCGGCGACCGGGCC
>ERZ724520.694-NODE-694-length-17871-cov-7.147845_pt1 | contig 17871 bp, 16 predicted proteins | sample MGYA00376053_ERZ724520 | MGnify/ENA primary metagenome ERZ724520 (study PRJEB28724, sample SAMN07190886) | activated sludge metagenome | isolation source: activated sludge of sewage treatment plant in Hong Hong | place: USA: Christiansburg, Virginia | collected...
TTAAAGCGTCCTGTGCGGCGCACACCATGTTTACCGACTCCCACTGCCATTTGACATTTCCGGAACTGGTCGCCACGCTGCCAGCTATTCGCCAGGCTATGGCCGATGCCCAGGTAGACCGGGCGCTGTGCATTTGCACGACGCTGGAAGAGTTTCCCGATGTGCATGCCTTGGCCACCCAATTCGACAACTTCTGGGCCAGCGTGGGCGTGCACCCGGACAATGAAGGTGTGACCGAACCGACGTTGGACGATCTTCTGCAGCGCGGGCAGCTGCCGCGCGTGGTGGCCATTGGAGAAACCGGACTTGACTACTACCGCCTGGGTGACCGAACCCAGGCCGACATGCATTGGCAGCGTGAGCGTTTTCGCACCCATATCCGGGCAGCACGCCAGCTACAAAAACCCTTGGTGATCCATACCCGCAGCGCATCCGACGATACCTTGGCGATCCTGCGCGAGGAGGGCGAGGACGGCTCCACCGGGTCTGCCGGCGGCGTGTTCCATTGTTTTACCGAGAGCCATGAAGTGGCCCGCCAGGCGTTGGACCTGGGGTTTTACATATCGTTCTCCGGAATCCTGACCTTCAAGACCGCACAGGATTTGCGGGATGTTGCCGCCTGGGTCCCGTTGGACCGCTTGTTGATCGAGACAGACAGTCCGTATTTGGCACCGGTGCCATTTCGCGGAAAAACGAATAATCCATCTTATGTTCCTTACGTTGCTCGCCAGTTGGCAACGTTGCGGCAATGCAGTGTGGAAACGATTGCCGAGGCCACGAGCCGGAACTTTTCCCAATTGTTTAGCGGTGTTATTTCATGAGAATTTACATTAGATATTGTTTATATCTAGTTGTTTTAATTGGATTTGTTCCTGCATATGCCGGATCATATGATGACTTTTTTGACGCCATTCGACGTAACGAGGCGCCAGTGGTACGCGGGCTGCTTAAGCGCGGTTTCGACCCGAACACCGTCAATCCCCAAGGTGAACACGGATTGATTTTGGCTTTGCGTGAGCGGTCCCTGAACGTCGTCGATGCGTTGCTTGAGAGTCCATTGACCCGGGTCGAGGTTCGTACTGCACAGGACGAAAGTCCGCTGATGCTGGCCGCACTGCGAGGCCATTTTGACCTTTGCAAGGCACTGATTGCACGCGATGCCGATGTCAACAAGCCTGGCTGGACTGCTTTGCATTACGCAGCCACGGGTGGTCACATAGCCATCATTCGCTTGCTGCTGGACAACCATGCCTACATTGACGCAGCGGCGCCCAACGGCAGTACGCCACTGATGATGGCTGCCAAATACGGCACGGATGAGGCCGTACGGCTGCTATTGGACGCCGGAGCCGACCCCGCATTGAAGAACGCCCTGGGTTTGACCGCCATTGACTTTGCGAACCAGGTCCAACGGGACGATATCGTGCAAATCATCGCCGCAGCGATACGGGCACAGCGTGCCAAGGGTACTTGGTGAGCACAACATCGTACTTGATACGATGTATAGAACTGCAAGTCGTTGATTTCATTGAAGTATCTTCATTTGTAGGTTAAAAAATGGGTGGGGTGGCGGTCTAAACAGCCTGTTTTTCAGGGCGCGAGGCGGCATCACTGGCACGCTGCGACCCATCCCGCGACGTTGCATTTCCGACTGGGCGGCTCTGTGTCTCCATGGGGGGTACACCCCCCATACCCCTACGGACAAGGGTCTCCACCGACTCAGCGGCCTCACGGATGGCCTCAACCTGATGGCGGTAGACGGAAACCCACGCAGGAGGTGTTTCCCCACCAGCCAGATCGAGAGCCTCACCGATGGCATCAGCAGCCACCAGTCGGTCATTGAGGACGTCAACGGCATCGAGTAGGGCGCTCATGCCTTACACCCCTGCTTTTGGTTAGTGTCTACTAACTTGTAGAACGAGGTGTTCATGATGCGATTCCCCAATGAAGAACCGTAATTTTTCGCCTCTGTGTGCTGAAGTGTTATAGATATAAATCTAGGGTCGGTCGGCTTCGCCGCCCAACCGGCTTCGCCGGTCGGAGCGTCTGACGCCACCGGCCCCGGAGCGCGCTGCGCTTGCGCCACGTGCCCGGCTTGCGTCACCCGCACCGCCTCCAGCAATGTGCGCAGTCTGATGTTTTCCTCATAGAGGGGGTGGAACTGGGCGGCACGACGGCACAGCATGGACCACCAGGACGAATCGAGGGGTTTGAAGCCGTGCCCCTCGGGTGTCCACAGCGTGCCCGCCGTAATGTGCCAGCCAGCCCACGCCTTGCCGGGCAGTTCCTCACGGGTCAGCAGCCGCATGAGCTTGTAGGCACTGTATGGAATCTCATGTGTTCCTGATTCCCAGTTCTGCAAGGTGCGCTCAGTCACGCGAAGTAGCTTCGCAACATCAGGGCGGGAAAGGCCTTGATTGCGGTACATGGTGGTGAAGCGATCACTAAGCATGGCGCGGGCGCACGGGTCTTTTTTGCGTTGGGTACGCGTCCTATCGTACTTGATACGATGTATAGAACTGCAAGTCGTTGATTTCATTGAAGTATCTTCATTTGTAGGTTAAAAAATGGGTGGGGTGGCGGTCTAAACAGCCTGTTTTTCAGGGCGCGAGGCGGCATCACTGGCACGCTGCGACCCATCCCGCGACGTTGCATTTCCGACTGGGCGGCTCTGTGTCTCCATGGGGGGTACACCCCCCATACCCCTACGGACAAGGGTCTCCACCGACTCAGCGGCCTCACGGATGGCCTCAACCTGATGGCGGTAGACGGAAACCCACGCAGGAGGTGTTTCCCCACCAGCCAGATCGAGAGCCTCACCGATGGCATCAGCAGCCACCAGTCGGTCATTGAGGACGTCAACGGCATCGAGTAGGGCGCTCATGCCTTACACCCCTGCTTTTGGTTAGTGTCTACTAACTTGTAGAACGAGGTGTTCATGATGCGATTCCCCAATGAAGAACCGTAATTTTTCGCCTCTGTGTGCTGAAGTGTTATAGATATAAATCTAGGGTCGGTCGGCTTCGCCGCCCAACCGGCTTCGCCGGTCGGAGCGTCTGACGCCACCGGCCCCGGAGCGCGCTGCGCTTGCGCCACGTGCCCGGCTTGCGTCACCCGCACCGCCTCCAGCAATGTGCGCAGTCTGATGTTTTCCTCATAGAGGGGGTGGAACTGGGCGGCACGACGGCACAGCATGGACCACCAGGACGAATCGAGGGGTTTGAAGCCGTGCCCCTCGGGTGTCCACAGCGTGCCCGCCGTAATGTGCCAGCCAGCCCACGCCTTGCCGGGCAGTTCCTCACGGGTCAGCAGCCGCATGAGCTTGTAGGCACTGTATGGAATCTCATGTGTTCCTGATTCCCAGTTCTGCAAGGTGCGCTCAGTCACGCGAAGTAGCTTCGCAACATCAGGGCGGGAAAGGCCTTGATTGCGGTACATGGTGGTGAAGCGATCACTAAGCATGGCGCGGGCGCACGGGTCTTTTTTGCGTTGGGTACGCGTCCTATCGTACTTGATACGATGTATATTATGTTAAGTTATTAAACCAAACGGCGGCCCACTTCGATCTGGTCTACAGAATGGTGAACGACACGGTTGGTACGCTGGCATCTGAAAAAGACGCACCCAGTGCCAGTTCACCCTTGCCGTGCAGCACACACTCCTCCCGCCGCAGCAGGACGTCAGAGCCCGTGGTGCCCAGGAAACGCACCCAACTGCCATAACTGCTTGCGTCGACAAAAACAACGCTACCGTTTCGCCACTCCAGACGTGCGTGGATGCGTGAGACGCGTGGGTCGTTGACGACAAAATCGGCATCCCGCACGCGTCCTAGTTGAACGGGCAACTCAAAGGACTTGAAACGCTTGGTTGTATTCAACCAGGTGAGTTCGATTTCGCGCCCAAGGGCATCTCTTTCACCCGCGGCATGGGCCGGGTCCAGGTCTCCCTGCATGGTGAGGAAGTCGGAAGCCAGTTCCTCATGCCACTCGATCTGGTAGACGGTACATGGTTCTGCGCGTCCACGGATGTTGATGGGACCCAAGACCCGAAAGGTCATTCCCGGTGACTCGCTGACGGAGCTCAACGCGGCTTCGTTGGCCCAAATCTGGTAAGGACCGCACAGGTCGCACAGGCGGGACGCGACGTTGACAGCGTCCCCGTAGCAATCGCCGGCCACAATTTCCACATCGCCACTGGCAACACCGATGCGCATGGGCATGCGCAATGCCACTGGCGAGCGCATGATGCGCTTGGAATGGGCTCGCTGTATCTCGACGACAGCATTGACGGCGCTCTGGGGATCCGCAAACATGGCCAGCACACCATCGCCCAGCGTCTTGACCAGACGTCCGCCGCCTTGCACACATTGTTCGCCAACCCAAGTCGTGATTTGTGTCACGGTTTCGGTTGCCAATGCATTGCCTAAAGCCTCAAACACCGCGGTGCTGCCATGCAAATCCGTAAATACAACCGTGGTGTGAACGCCCATTCCCGATAGTTCCGATTCTTATCTAGTGTCCGAGTTTAGGGCATTGCGACCGTATTGAAAACCAGACGCTGCCTGGGCCCCATCCAAAATCCAGGTGCCTCCAAACATTTATTGCACAAAGGGCGTCTGACGGCACCAGCAAGGTGTGAAACAGAGGACTACATTAGAGCGAATATAGAAGGTAACGCATTACGTTATCGCGCTAAGTCCTTGAAAATTCAGTTGTTTATATGCAAATGAAACGCATACCCCTATTGCACATCTGAGTCTCTGTTTGTTATCGTTGCGGAAATTCGTCGCGAGGCATAAATATGAGTTGGATTCCTTCCTCCCTTGTCACAGGGATGCAAAATCTCTTCAACGGTCAGAGCGGCATCCAGGAGGCGCGGGTGCAAATGGCCTTGGAGGACATTCGTGAGGCCATGCTGGAGGGCTTGAGCGGATCAAGGGTGGGAACCGCCGTGGCTTCCAAGCTGGAACTGAAGGTGACCCATGCCAGCGATTTGCAGGACCTATGGTATTTGCGGGGTGATGTGATGGCGGCAATAGCCTCCATGGATGGAGAGGCCATTGCGCGCCGCAAGTTAGACCAAATCAGCGACATGTTCAGAGGTCTTTTGCCCAAATCACTGACGTCGCGGCCCAGCAGTCTGGGTTACTGAAGCCGATCTTTGTTGTATCTACCCAGGGTGCCCCCAGAATAGCAACGCATCTCGCCCTTCCACCACCAAATCCGCCTTGGTCCCCACAGGTAGCATGACCTTGGTGGCAACATGTCCATACGGCAAATTGGTCAGAACCGGGGGCTTGATTTGACTGCGGAGCCACTGAATGACGGACTCGAGCTTGAACCCCTTGTCATGTGAAGAGTGTTTGTACTCGGTAAACTGGCCCATCAAAATGGCCTTTTGACTTGTGAGGACGCCAGCGTGCAACAGCTGCGTCAGCATACGCTCAATGCGATAGGGATGTTCACCAACATCTTCCAAAAATAGTATGCCTCCCTTGATGTCGGGCAGGTATTCGGTACCCACGAGAGAAGCGAGGATGCTGAGATTGCCGCCCCAAATGGTTGCATTTCCTAAGCGAAACGCTTTGTGGTGCGCTGCAGTAGCATGCGTGCCACCTGGTGCCTCCCGAAGCTGACGCCAACCAGTGCCCTCCCCCTGCCCCGTGATCATGTCGTTAAAGCAATCCTCCATGATGTCATCTGGCGCCGCAGGGACATCGTTCTGGTCTGGCTTACCGCCTACGCCAAAGCCTTCACACAGAGCCGGCCCAGCCCAGGTCGTGCAACCAGTCTTGGCCAAAACGGCCATTTGGAAGGCTGTGAAATCGCTGATACCGACAAATTGGGTTCCCCGCTCAATGGCCTTGCTCACGGCTTTGTACCGGATTCCACCCAATATGCGGGTCAGGCCATAACCACCTCTTGAAATCAACGCGACATCGGCCCCGCTGGCTGCAGCGCGGTGAATGGCAGCCAACCGGGTCGCGTCGTCTCCGGCAAAGCGCATGTGGCTGCTCAATGCATCGGGGTCAATCTCGACCTCATGCCCAAGAGACTGGAGGCGGCGCACGCCCCGCTTGAACGCCGCTTTGTCGCGCACTGCGCCGGAGGGGGAATAGATATAAATGTGTTTTTTCACCGGGCCATTATCGGCCAGTGGTGGGGCTTACCGGCTCAGGTCAAATGCCGCGCGCCTGGATCCATTGCACCAAGTGGGGGGCGGTCATAGGCTTGGCATAAAGATAGCCCTGTCCTTCGTGGCACCCCATGCGAAGAAGGGTCTGGGCCTGTTCTTCTTTTTCAATCCCTTCAGCGATCACGGTGAGATTGAGATTGCGCCCCAACTCAATCACCATCGACGCAATGTGGCCACCCAAAACGGCACTGTTCAACTCGGTTACAAAGGCCCGGTCGATCTTCAGCCGGTCTATCGGCAACTGGCGCAGGTGGCTGAGTGAAGAATAGCCCGTCCCAAAGTCATCGATAGCAATCGAAATATCCATCTTGCGGACCTTGTGCAAGGTCTCCAACATGAAATCAGGGTCCTCCATGGCAACCGACTCGGTGATCTCAAGCTCCAGGCACTTGGGATTGATACCGGTGTCGGTGAGCGCGGAGCGGAGTTTTTCCAAAAACTCCGGATGGCGAAACTGGATTTGCGACACGTTGACCGACATCCGCAAATCGGGCAAACCCAGCGCCTGCAGACGGGCGAGTTCCATGCAGGACACGCGCAACACCCAGTCACCAATGGCCACAATCATCCCTGACGCCTCCGCCAACGGAATAAAGCGATCTGGTGGAACGTAGGTACCGTCTTCATTGCGCCAACGGATCAGGGCCTCGACGCCGACCAACTTGCCACTGGTCAGGTTGACCTGCGGCTGGTAGACAACGAACAATCGCTCGCTTTCAACCGCGTGGCGCAGAGCCTGCAAGAGTCGAACACGCTCACGGATGTCGGCACCCATCTGGGCAGAAAACATCACAAAGCTGCCGCGCCGGTTCTTCTTGGCCAGCTTCAGTGCAATGTTTGCATCTTTTAACGCGTCGCGACCGGCAATTCCCCCACCCAACTCCTGGGTTAAGCCCATGGTCGCCGTAACGACCATCGAGTCATCCTGCACTTTGAAAGGTGAGCGAAACAAGTCCAGGACCGTCAACGGGTCCAGCAGGCTGCTCGCACCCATCAATCCAAAGGTATCACCACCCAAACGCGCCAGAATGACATCGCCGCCCAATTCCTGCTTCAAGCGTTCCGCCACCGCCTGCAACAAGCGGTCACCCTGCTGGTGTCCCAACGCGTCATTGATCTCCGAAAAATCATCAATATCCAGAATGGCAATCGCATCAGATGGATACTGGTCGGACAGCAAGCGCTCGTCACTCAGGTCAATGAACTTGTTGCGATTGGGCAGGCTGCACAAACGATCGTAGAACGCGAGCTGATCGAGTTTGCGGATTTGCTCATAGGCCCGCACAGCTGCCGTCACGGTGGCATAGAGCTTGGTTCTGGTGAGTTCCGACTTGGTTTTGTAGTCGTTGATGTCAAAGTCGTGAATCGTCTCGATCTCAGGGGCGTAACCTGGCTGGCCCGTTCGCAGGATGATGCGAAGTTCGGTCAAGCGAAGATCCTGCCGAATTGTCTTTACCAGCGCCAGCCCGGCATCTTCCCGCTCCATCACGACATCAAGCAGGACGACGGCAACTTCAGGCTCGGTTCGTAACAACTGGGTCGCCTCAGCTGCAGAATAGGCGTGCAGGAACTGCAGGGGGCGACCAAGTATTTTTACGCCAGCCAACGCAAACGTCGTAGCCCGATGAACATCGGGCTCGTCGTCAATGACCATCAGGCGCCAGACCAACCCCGCAGAGACTCCGGCTTCGCTTTCGTCATCCAGGAAATGCAGCGTGTCAGTATCGGTATGCATTCAAACTAGAAATATTGATCTTTGCAAACATTGTGCACCAGCAAGCAGAAAAAATGTTATCGAACGGCGAAAACTTTTGGCCATACGTTTTAGGCGCACGGGATAACCCTTGCTATACGACTAAGGCGCGTCCAGTAAACGCAGTGCGGCCTGGGCCAGAGGCGCGCCAACTTCCGGAACGAAGTGCCCTTCCTCGGCAAAAATCATCGGCGCTGGACACCCGTGAATCATGCGACGAAGTGTCTCCATGACTGGAGGTCCCAAAACCGGGTCCGCCATGCCCACCGCCATCAATGTCGGGCCGCGCCACTGGGTCTGCCAATAGCCACGAGCCTGTCGCGACACTGCGGCGCCGTCGGACTCAAGTTGGTCCGGGACCAGGTTGGGAAACGCGCGGGTCGCTGCACGGTGCCCTCTGTCAGGGAACGGCGCTGCATAGGCCAGGCACTCGGCCTCTGATAAGCCTGGATTGCTGCGCGCAAAGAGCCGGGCGATGTCGAATTCCGGCTTCCTGGAACACATTTCGCGCCACGCCAGAAATCCGGGCGTCAGCGCCGTGTCACCCGTTGCCAGCATGGTGTTCATGACCACGAGCCCGGCGAAGCGCTCGGGGCTAGCAACGGGCAAGGTCAGGCCCAGCAATCCTCCCCAATCCTGTACCACCAGAACGATGCGTTGCAGCCCGAGTCGTTCAATCAATTCCAGCAAGATTTGCCGGTGAAAGGAAAAGCTGTGCGCAGATTCCTTTTTGGGTTTGTCGCTCTTGCCGAAGCCCACCATGTCCGGTGCAACGGCGCGATGCCCCGCCTGCAAAAATATCGGGATCATCTTGCGGTACAAATAGCTCCAGGCCGGATTGCCATGCAGGCACAGGTAGACCCGATCGGCGCCCGCCGGGCCCTCGTCCAGATAGTGCATCCGCAGACCATCAAGTGCCGGAAGGTCACTCACATAGCGAGGCTCCCACGGGTAGTCCGGCAGACCCGCAAACTGTGTATCGGGCGTGCGCAGCGCGTCATCACGCAGGGGGTGCAGCGCCCTCCTCTGATGATCCTGTTCGTTGCGCTTGTTCCGGAAAAACTCCTGCAACACAACGGAGCAGGCCTCGCTTTGCACCCCGCCCTCCACCTTGGTCTGGTGGTTCAAGTTGGCGTTGTCAAAGAGATTGAGTACGGAGCCTGCTGCTCCGGTTTTGGGGTCCGGGGCACCAAAAACAACCCGGTTCAAACGGGCATGCAGCATGGCACCGCTGCACATGGCACAGGGCTCCAGTGTGACAAACAGCTCACAGCCGTCCAGTCGGTAGTTGCCCAAAACCAGGGCGGCCGCGCGCATGGCGACAATTTCGGCATGTGCCGTCGGGTCGTGGCTCCTGATGGGCGTATTACGGCCGGTGGCAATGACCTGTCCGTCCTTGACGACCACGGCCCCCACCGGAACCTCACCCTCAGCCGCAGCAGCCCGCGCCTGCGCAAGGGCAAGCTCCATGAAATCGGCATCTGATGCGAAAGCTACCATATTGATAGCAAGCTATCCATATTTCACAGGGGCTACAAACGCTTTCTATGGGTCTACTTTTCGTCAGGCATGGGGCGCGCCTGCTGCAAAGTGGTTTCCACAGACTGCTTGACCTGTTGCTGCATCTGTTGGCTCTGCTGGGGCAAGGTGGCGCTGGCGGGTGCACCCGGCATGCCGGTGGGTGCGACGCTCAGCGCGCCCATTTGTTTTTTTGCCAGCACCCCAACGATGGCCACGGCAATCAGCAAACTCAATACTCCGAAAACTGTGCGCATATCACTCCTTGTTTTGGTAGTCTAGGTTATCCCGTACTGCGATAGATACCAACCCGGCGGCCAGCAGCGCCGAGACCATGGCGTGCACAAACCCCAATGCGACCGGGCGCACCTCCATCCACAGCGAAACCATTCCGAGAGCCAATTGCAGACCCAGTAGACCGGCCATGACGCGCACACGCACGGACATCGCCGGGCGCAATCGCCGATCCCACAGGATCGAAGCGAGCAGGAGCGTCGTCAGCATCGCCGAACCAGTGTGCAAAAAAGCCACCCAGTGCGCACCCCGTACGGCATAGGCACTGGCCGCCGCGCCCAAGCCCACATGAACGGCAACCACCACCAATGTCAGTGACAGCATGGAATCCCAGGCCGCTACAGGCCCGGGGGTCACGACCAGCGTCTCGCGCAGCCACCAGCAGGCAGCGACCAGGACCGTTCCGGCCACGACATTGGCAATGGTGACTGCACTGAAACGATAACCGGGAGTCAAGGGACCGATCACCGCCAGCAGGACCGTTGCCGCAATGATCCACATAATCGGCTTCATCGCGTGGGGGACTGCAGAGCGGTTTTTCCAGCCCAGCACGGCGGCGACCAAAGCCAGTATGCCAACGTTGGATGCGGACAGGCGGTGAACCATCCGGATGGCATTCTCAACATCCGACGGGAGTTGTGATAGCGCGCCGCCATCCGCGCCAAACACCGTGGTCAAACGCAGCAAGATACTGGCACCCAGGATGGTCAACGCCAGAATCGATCCAAACGTTCCAATGGCGCGCAATACCCGGATGGACGGCGAGGCGGTCGTTGGCAACAGAAGGTCTGAACGCATGGTTTATGAATGATGGGGGCGCCGCGCAGCGCGCAGGACGATGACAACGAACATGACTCCACCAACAATGGCAATCAGGCCACCCAGGCCCATCAATCCCATGCCAAGTGTTTCCTGCGTCGAACGCAAGACCTGGTCTGCCCCCGCGACCTTGCGCTGAACCCCATATCCCCCGGACCAGACCAGTCCCACAATGTGCATCAGCTGCCCGACGCCATAGATGGTAGGTTGCCACGCCGCAGCTCTGGAGCTGGGCGCCCGATAGCCAAAACGCGGCAACAGCAGATAGACCACCCCCATCATGGCCAGGGTCACGCCCACAATGCAGCCGTGGTAATGCGCGGGGATACGAACGTTGCTACCGGTTATCAGAAAACCAATGATTCCGCCTGCAGAAAACAATGCCAGGGACGCGATCAGACTGGCCCGCAAGGGGCGCTGCGCAATGGTTATCGTCCGTACGGGCCATAGCGACCACACCACCGCCAGGGCAACAGGGGGAATGACAAGGCCACCGCCAAAGCGCATCAGCAAAGTCTGCCATTGGTGGTGCTCAACCGAGGTCACGTGGTGCGCAAGGTAGGTAATGGGCGTCAGAAACACGCTGAGCAGGGCAATGGCCAGCAATAGCGTTACCACTCGCGGCGATAGTGGCAAGCGGGCACCCACCGCCGACGCGAGCCAGATCCAGCTGACCAGCATCAGCAGCGTGTACGCGAATTGCAACACGTGCCCTCCCCCCCAAAACACCAATTCGTAGTAAATGCGAGGGTCCAGCTCGCGCGATACCGCAGCCCAGGACCAGGCAAATGCCACCGCTGCCACGGCCGTGGAAACCATGGCGGCACTCAAACCAAATCGCAACGCCCCGCTTCCGGTAATCGTGGTGCCAATGGGGGTGACCGCCAGCATGGATCGCAAACACAACAGCACAATGCCAACACCAAACACGATCAGACCGCCCTGGAAGACCGCGCCATCCAGCATGGGCACGTAATTGGCCATGATGGGTGTGGCATTCTGTACAAACGGTGCCACCGACATGGTGAGGGTGCCCAATGCGGACAAAGCAAAGGACACCCACGCCATCCCCTGATAGCGTTGGGTACCACCCAGGGTCCACAGCGCCCCGCCAAAAGAAAGAAACCAGACCAGTACAGAAAGGTCTACATGCACCACCAAGGCCACACGGAAGAAATCCGCAATCGGGAAGAACGTCTGCAGTTGTGGTGTGCGTGACAACACCAACAGAATGGAAAACAAGCCGGACGCCAAAAGCGCGAGCATGCCCAGCGCCAGCCAGGCGGTCGCCAGTTTTCGTCGGGTGTCCTGTGGAACATTCAGGTCATATTCAAAACCCGTTGAATCAAGCGTAGCGTTGCGGTGTTCTTCAATCATCGTGCGGTTCGTGCAATGGTCCATCCAGAGCATGGATTGTCTGCGAATCTGGCAGCCGGATGCCCGATTTCAGCCGAAACCGCAGGCTGTCGATGGTTTCTGCCAGTAGCTGGCGCTGGCTGCCTGCCCAAACGACGGCGATGCGGTCACGCGGTGCAGCTGCACGCAGTCGCGGTTCACGGGCGCCGCTGAGACGGTCCTGCACCCAACGATCACCGAGGCGAAATTCACAATCACGCTCTCTACAGCCCGCAATCACCACGCCATCGGCACCCAGACGCGTCGCATATTCGACAAATGAGGGCGGCAACATGCCTGCACATTCCAGGGGCAGAACAGCGGTAGATGCGTCGGCAAACGTTCGCCAATCGGCCGCCTGCCGGCAGCTGAAGACCATGATTTTCAAAGGGCCGGTCAGGGCCGCCAATTTTTGCTGCAGCTGACGGCGCATGTCCGCCACCGGTGCGTCGGGCAGTTCTATGCCGGAGACGATGTCCTCGATGCGCCTGAACGGGGTCGACGAGGGACACGAACCCACGCAAATGCCGCAGGCAGCGCACAGATCCGTGATGACGGCCGCCTGCTGTCGGTGGTGCAGTTGGTCGGTGCGCGGCACCATGACCACGGCGCCGAATGGGCAATCGGCAACGCAGCGGGAACACCCGTTGCAGTTGTTGAGATCGACAATGGCGGGCAGACTGGCCGACTGCGCATCGCGTAGCCCTCTCACGCCCGGGACAAAGGGCAGCACGCACAACAACAGCGTACCTGCGCAAGCCAGCAGCCATGCGCCCTGCGCGGACAGGAAGTTCACCAACGGATGGATGAACAAATAAAACCAGTCCAGCGACAACGTGGCGGCAATATGGCCACTGTCCGCCGGTCCGAGACTCTCAGCGGGTACTGCCAGTGCCAGCCCTGCAAACACTGCAAGGGTACCGATGGTCAGCGCCCGCGGCGGCCAGATCCGTACGTGGGACACGCGCTGCACATGGATCCATACGCCGGCCAGCAGAAACAGGGGAATCCCGATGTGCATGAACACAATCAGGGAGAAAAACCGGTCGTTCAGTGCGCTGGCGGTCAAAAAATTGCGCGCCAACACGTCTGACGCAATGGGTAACGCCTGAAGCCATTCAGCGGTGGCGGTCACACTGAACAGCGCACGCGCATCCCACAGCAGCCAAAAACCTGTCAGGCCGGCGATCCATAGCAACCACAGCAGAGGAACCCCGGAAATCCAGGAAAACCAGCGCACGCCACTGTAGTGCCCCCTCGCGGCCTCGCGCACCAGATGCAGCAAGGACAGCAGCATGAACCCATCGGACGCATAGCGGTGCAGACCGCGCAGCAAGCGGCCCAGCATCCAGGGATCCAACTGCAGCCTTCGACCCGATTCATAGGCGCCCGCGACACTGGTGTCATAGAGCGCGAACGCCACCGTTCCCGTCACGACGGCAATGACCAGACACAAAAATGCCAGCGATCCCAAATGGCGCCACGGGTTGTTGGCCGCAGGAAATGCGCTGTCCAGTGCCCCTGTCAGGTATTCGTCACTGGCACGCAGCGAGCGAAACAGGTTTGGCATGGCAAGCCATCTCATCCGTGAATGAAAACGAACCCACCTTCAGCGGTCAGGAAGTCAACGATGAGGACTTGTCCGGGTGCGAGATTCAAGTCGATGTCCCGGGCAAAGTGAAAAATTCCGTCGGGACCGTCCGCCAGCCGCGCCCGAAATACATGGCGCCCCGCCGGAATATCCAGCCGGCGGTAAACGGTTGCGGCACCGTCTTGGCGCAGACCCGTGGGCGGAGTTTTGATACGGTACAGCGGTTTGTCGTCCATGTCGAGCTCCAGGAGGACGTCGGCCCGCTGGCGCGGGCAATCCATTTTGGTGCGCATATTGGGTGCCAGCTTGGCGAGCTCCTCCGCACCGCGTTCCCGGCACGCCTGCATCAGCTGCCCCGAGTGGCTAAACGACAGCTTGACCAGTGCGTCGTTATCGCCCCGCAGACGGTATGGCGGAGAGGTCGAAAAGTAGGCAATCACGGCGGCGAAAGCACCGTAGGCCAATACTTGCAATACATAGCGCAGAGCGCCCGGCCGTACACCATCAGACATGACTTCCTCCCAATTTCACGACATCGGCTTGCTGGCTGTCGAGTGGCCGCTGTGGCGCCAGGTGAAACGCATCAGAGAAACAGTCATCACTGGAAATGCCGTGCCTGACGAATGCAGGTTGCGCCGCCTGCACCATTTGCACCGAGCCGCAGGCATACACCTGGTGTTGGGACAGATCCGGAAAATCGGCCAATATGGCCTCGTGAACCAGCCCGGTGCGGCCTGTCCATGCGTCCTCAGGTTGCGGCTCGGACAGAACCGGCACAAATTCGAAATTCGCATGGTCACGCGCCCATTGCTCTGCCAGACTGCCAAGGTACAGGTCACTGCGACGGCGCACGCCCCAATACAGAATCATCCTGCGGTCCATTCCGGTGTGGAAGGCAGACTCGACCATGCTCTTGACCGGCGCAAAACCGGTCGATCCGGCGACAAAGACAATGGGTTTTTCGCTGTCCTGGCGCAACGTAAACGTCCCCAGAGGTCCTTCAAACCGAAGGGTGTCCCCGACTTTCATCTGCTCAAACACCATCGTGGTGAACTTTCCACCGGGTACCAAACGCACTTGCAGTTCAATCTCGTCCGCCGCGTGCGGCGCGCTCGCAAACGAAAAACTGCGTTTCTCGCCGTTGTCGAGAACGATGTTTATGTACTGGCCCGCGTAAAACTTCAGCACCGAGCCGTCCAACGGTGTCAACATCACCCGCATGACATCCGCCGACAGGGGCTCCAGTCGGGTCACGCGGGCTACATGCAATTGCACGGGAAGACTTTGTGCGCCGGTCTGCGGTACGTATTCGATTTCCATATCGCTGAGCGGCTCGGCGCAGCACAACAACGTCTTACCGGCGGCACGCTCAGCGGCCGTCAGAACAGACTCTTGATACGGATTGAGCCGGACGGTTCCGTGCAGGATCGTAGCCTTGCATACTCCGCATCCACCATTGCGGCATTCGAAGGGCATAGGCAGTCCCGCACGCAATCCTGCATCCAGCAGTGTCTCGCCAGTGCGCGCTGCGATGATGCGTTCGTCAGGATGCACCGCCAGATTCCAGCTCGCCTGCTTGCCGCGCGCCAGCGGAGGCAGCCACGGTAAAACCACCAACACCAGGCTCACGCCCACGGTCAGATACCAGGTCTCCTTGCCGCCCCAGCTTTGAATCAGTGGATAGGCGATCAGGTAGAACCAGTCGAAGTTGACGGTCGCCGGCAAGGTGCCCATGTCCACAGGTCCCTGGCTCACTGCGGGTTTGACCGCCGCCAGGACCAGCAAGGTAAGCCCGATGGCGATCATCAAAGGACGTGGTGGATTGGTCTTGGCGCCGGGTACGCGTTGGGTGTGAACCCACAGGACTGCAAGTACCCCCAGCGGCAGACCAATATGCAGAAACGACAGCAGAGAAAACAACCGATCACTGACGTTGGCGTTGGTGATGAAGTTGCGGGTCATCGATCCACCGATGACCGGCAAGGCATCGAACCATTCCGTGGTCGCCGTGACCACAAATTGGGCCAGTCTGTCCCATGGAAGCATGTACCCGTTGACACCGGACGCAAAGGTAAGCCACAGCAATACCACCCCGGATACCCACGAAAACCAGCGAAATCCCCGGTGGTGATCAAAGGTGAAATGCCGCACCAGGTGCAACAACATGGTAATGACGAGTCCGTCGGACGCATAGCGGTGGAAACTGCGCAATATGCCCCCGGCAAACCACTGGCCATGGGTTAAGGCCTCAACCGATCCGTAGGCAACCGCCACCCCTGTTTCGAAGAACGCATAAAGATAGAGACCGGTTCCTATGACGATCCAGAGCAGAAAATAGGTGATCGCTCCGAGGTAGTAGAACGGGTTGAGCCGCTCACCAAAAATCGCGTTAAAGATTTTTTCGATAGAGAGAAACGCGGTCTGTCCAGTTTTTTGCAATGCGTGAAACACTTGATACGATCTAAGAATTCTTCGGGGAAGAAAAAAATGTGCGCCGTGCCCGGCGGTTGGCAAGCCACTCTGACAAGAAAAACCACAGCATGGTGACGGCAAACGTGACACCACCTGCCACCTCAATCAGAAGGCCATATTTGACCTCGTATTTCCCGGTCTTGGGGTCATACACCGTGCACAGGATGCGCACACGGTCCATGAGATCATCGATGCTCAGTTGTTGCGGTGCGGGCGCATTCGCCATCAGCTGCTTGATGGGCTCGCCAATAGAGTCTGCCGTAAGCTCTTCGCCATAAATTTGCTGGTAAATGCGTCCCTGAGCGTCAAGCAGGGTCACTTGCAAAATGTGATCAAAACCGGCAGGCGTCGGCAGATAGCTAAAACCAAATTCCTTGGTGAGTCGCTCGACGCTGCCGCCGACAGGACTCAGAAACTCCCAGTTCGTCGCATCAATGCGGTACTGGCGCGCAAATGACTTCAATGACTGGGGAGAGTCTGCGGGCTGGTTGAAGCCAATACTGATCACATTGAACTGACTGGTGCCAAAGACGCCGCGTCCCGCCTCAATAGCGCTCTGCAAGGAACGCGTGGTCAGGGGGCAGACCTGGAAGCATCCCGTATAGATAAAACTCACCAGCAACGGCTTGCCGCGGTACTGTGACAACCGAACAGGCAGGCCTTCACGGTCCAGAAAGGCAAAATCGGCAGGCGTCGTGCCGATCACCGCCTGGCTGGTGCGCAAGGCCATCTTCTGGTCCAGCGTAACGACGCTCTCCGTTTCCGCGGCCCCTGCGATCACGGCAAAGGCGATGGCCGCACAACACACTGCCCATCGGCGCAACGAACTCCCCAACCGCGTGATGGGATCAAGATGCGTGGGTGAACATCGCGGGATCATAGTGAGCGCATCCGGCAAATCTTCACGCTACCAAGCTATCCAGCGTTGAGGCAACCAGAAGCAGGCTCAGCTGGATCAGGGATGCAAAAAAAGATCCCATAGCCGTCTTTCGCGACGGTGCCTTGGCAAGCAACCAAGCCCTGTAGACAAAATAGCCGCCACCGACGGCTGCGCCGAAGAGGTAAATAACCCCCGCTCCAAACCAGATGGGCAGCAGTGCGGTGATGGCCAGTGCAACGGTACTCCAAAAAACGACATGCGCAGCCCGCTGGGTGCCGACGACCACCGGCAGCATGGGAACGCCCGCAGCGGCGTACTCGGCTTCATTGGCGATTGCCAGACTCCAGAAATGCGGCGGGGTCCACAAAAACAAGACAACCGCCAGCAACAGGGGAAGTGGGCCAATGACGGGGTCCACCGCCGCGGCGCCTGCCAGAACCGCAAAGCTGCCGGCGAGTCCCCCCACCACGATATTCAGCCAGCTTCGGCGTTTGAGCCAAACTGTATAGACGATGGCGTAAAAGAACGCCCCAAGAAAAACAAAAACCGCAGACATCGGGTTGATGACCCAGGCTGCGATGGATACCGAAGACACCAACATCACGGCCATCAGCACCAGCCATGCAGGGGAATCCGGGAGCGAACCTGTCACAAATGGGCGCCCACGCGTGCGCGCCATCAGGTGGTCCGTATGGCGCTCGTAGTACTGGTTGAAAGCACCCGCGCTGGCGGATGCAACAAATACCGTCAGTGCCACAACGAGTAGTTTTAGCGGTCCGATGGACGGACCTGGCGTAACCACCAGCCCAACCAGGGCGGTGATCATGATCATGAAACCGATGCGCAGCTTGAAAAGCCCCAAAACACTGCGTGCTGTGGAGACATTAGTTGGTACGTCTAAAGTTTTTGTATGGAGCATCTCGTTCATCAATCAAATATCCAATCCCGCCTGCG
>ERZ724520.695-NODE-695-length-17856-cov-5.467165_pt1 | contig 17856 bp, 17 predicted proteins | sample MGYA00376053_ERZ724520 | MGnify/ENA primary metagenome ERZ724520 (study PRJEB28724, sample SAMN07190886) | activated sludge metagenome | isolation source: activated sludge of sewage treatment plant in Hong Hong | place: USA: Christiansburg, Virginia | collected...
CAAGGTGGTTTTAACACTTGGGGAAACACCGGAACCAACTATCAACAAATGAACGGCTATAATAATGTAAACTATTCAGGAGGATGGAACCCTAATCAGCATGAACAAATGCTGAGAAACCAGATTGAACAGGTTTACATGAGATATGATACAAACCGATCAGGAACACTCTAGGGAAACGAATTCTTTAATGCTTATCGCGATGTGTGCCTGCAAATGGGAATGGCTCCTCCTCAAAGCTATCAGCAAATACAGGGGGCAATGATGCAAGCTGATCGAAGTGGTGATGGAAGAATTGACAGAGCTTAAATGTTTAATCTCTTCATGCAACTCCAAGGTATTCGAGGAATGGGAGGAATGGGAGGAGGAATGGGGGGAGGAATGGGAGGAGGATATGGAAGCGGTCATGGTCATGGTCATGGACACGGTCATGGTCATGGTCACGGAAACCAAGGAGGATGGTGATAAATGTATCTCAAGTATTTAAATTTTCAATATTAAAAAATAACATATCGAAAATCTTTAATAATCATTCATTTTACCGTTTAGCTAGCGGAATTTGAAATAATTTAGGCAAGTTCTCATTCTCTACTAAATCAATGATATTAATAACTGTTATCGTAGCTTTTTTACTTTACTTTGGCCGAACAGAATGCTTTATTTTCTTAGTCTTCATTTTTTTAGACCTTTTCGACTCAAAAGAAGAATTTAATTAAATATCACTCTCAGCTTACAGTTCCTCGATAAACGAGTATCTTTCATTAAGAACTGCAAAAGAAGGATCTGGTTTTTCAACAATCTTCCTCCACCACTATCTCGTATCATTAGTTCCCATTGTTGATTTACTAGGTTTTCTAGGCTATAGAGGCAAAATATTATCAATATTTTTCTATCTCTACTCTTCACCAAACACAAATTTCAATATCTCTAAATCGCTTTCCGCCGAATTGTTGAGCTACTCTACCTAATTTTGTTTGCTTTAAATTGCCGATATTTACAATCCATTTGTATCAGTAAACAGAGGAGATGTTTCAATTAATAGATCCTAGGGCAATAGTATGTTACTAGTCCTACCCTAGTCGTTGCTGTCGGGCGAGTTACTGCTTTTTAATGAGTCATTTAATTGATCTGTATTATGTTATTTCTTGGGAAATGCATAATTCCTCTTAACCTTTTTGTGCTTCCGAAGAGATAGCGATTTAGACAAATCAGGGTTTTCCTTGAGAAAACTATTGAAAGATTGTCTTTTCTTTACTCGCCTTCCTCTCAATCTGTATTCTTCAAGGTTTTGACCCACCTGCTTCGTTTTTAGTATTTTATGAATAGGTGCAATGATTTCGAAGAATTTAGTAGTGATTTTCTTAGTGACTTCTTTGACAATTTCAAACAGCTTCATCTCAATCACCAGATAATTAGTGGAAGATTGCCTTTATTATTATAAACATATAACAGTTCGCAACGATTATCATCCACCACTTTCCCTATCCAAATCTATAAGCATACAGTCGATTTGACACTGATAAACTTTTTTCATTCTAATTTTTGATAAAATTTAAAATCAAATTGCATATAGACACCAAATATCAGTGCAAATTAAATAAAAGAAATTATATAAGTGAATTTTATTTACCTTAAAATTCTCATTTAATTATCATTTCGAATTTACTTTGCTTTTTGATAGGGTTGCGCCTTTTTATTGCTTCTAAATATTCGATAGCAGCTCTCGAATGTCCTCATTTGAACTACTTTATTACTCGACAGTCTTAGCTCGACTTCTAAGCATATAGCCCCTTTGACGTACTGCTTTGGAACTCTGATTTATAGTAACTATCTTGTTTTTATCACTCATCTTTTTCTTTGTACACTGATCCTATATTTCCTCAGACTAGTCCTCAATCGACTCAGGCTTATTCCTCTTAAAATTTCTTTTAGCAAAAGAAATCTGCGTACTCTGAGGCCATTCCTACATTCCACTGATGGCACTTATTTCTTCGTCAAGAGTTGAGATAAAGTGAGGAGAACCTTTTTGATTGGCTCTGATCACTGATACACCCGAAATCGAGAAGCCATCACTGATAACAGATTGAGAATCTGAATGAACAAATTTTGAATCATCAGCGATAAAAGCCATATTGTGGACGTTGTTGGAGAAATCATCTTCGTCCAAAGGTGGCAATATCGGTGTTTGCTGATCGAATTACTCCATTGAGAGAGATTTCGACAAATTCTAAACACTGTTTTTGCCGTTGAAAAAGGTGTTTTGCATTATTGGAACCTTAATTTATTTATACTTAACCTGATTTATAGGGGCCATAGACAGAGGACCGCAGCGATTGCTTTTCTTAAGGCCGTTCATTTTTACGTGTTGAGAAGTATACAAATAAATATTAATTATTATTAATCAATGTGACTCTTTTGAACAGATAGTATATGAAAATAAAGTAGTTTAAGCCCAAACAATAATTAAATCAGACTTTTTTTAGAAGCGCAAAACCATCCCATCCCAGAAAATGCAACTAGAAGAAATTGATGTTGCGTCTTACTGATAGAATAGTATACCCTTTCTGCAAAAGGAACACATATTTTTAGTTTAAATGAGCTCCCTTCATCGCGTATTTTTGCTGAATTATGATAAATTATGGTGTTTTACCGCGAGCCATCTATTCGTATAACCCAAGAGGATTGTTGTTAAGTTCGACTTCCTCATTAAAGTTTTTTAATTTTTTAAAAGGAGATGTATCGATTAGCCTAAGATCGATTTATCTTTGAAGGATAGTGAGATAAGGCAGAGAATGAGGCTAGCAAAGATACATAACAGTGATATTTTTATGTTAATTGACCGGATACTTGTCAATTTGTTATCTAAGATCTCGAAGTATTTGTGTCCCTCCAGTTTTTGTTGATAGGGTAAGCGTTGAAAATAAGAATAGATTGATTGCAATAACAAAAAATAAAACTATTTTGTAATTCGTCAATTTTTGGATTCCTTTAATTGACAAAAGGAGAAGTAGAGGAGTGACAACAAGCAAAAACCTAGTTTATTTGTGAGTTGAAAGAGATAGGAACATAATGATGATGAAAGTAAGTGCAAATAGTTCCCAATATCTTTTTGCCTCCCAGTTTTATACAATCTCTACTTTCCCCTCATTATTTTAGAATTCCTCTAACTTTTATTTTTTATTGTGCCACCAATTCGCCAAAAAGAACCAGTTTTATTTAACAGAAACCATTAGAGGAATCAAATAGCTGGCCATTATGAAAGGTACAGTCATATAAAAGTACTACAAGAACGAATTGACCCCATAAAGTTCAGAGAATTTAAGGAAAACATTATACTAAATTATAAGATATCTACCTTAAAAAAATTAAAATCTATCCAGGTAAGCTTGCCATACCAAAGAGTACCGACTAACACACTGAACAGACATAAAATAATTCTAAATTAGCAAATTTGTACATTTGTATCGCATTCTTAAAGATAAACAATATCTTTCCATCTTTCTTCGTCAATAACTCATACGGCCAAATCACAACCCACATGAAAAGACTTGTCGGCCTAAGTGAGAAGTTAACCATCACAAAAAATCTACTAATATAATCGTTCATTTTGTGCTATTCTCTCGTTGCCCAAAAGTAGAAAGAAATAGTAGCAAGACAAGTCTCAGCACTGTTGATGTAGATCCTATTAAGCATTGAGAAATAGTACCAGTTTGTGAGCAGCAACAAACACACAAAATAAGATATGTTTTTAACATAATAACTCGCCGTTTTAATCAAAAAATAATCACAAATTATGCTTAGCAATATCTGCATTATCTTAGGAGCTATTTCCTTAACATAAGTGCTACATTGCAAATGGTCACAGAAGATATAACCAATCGAAAGGTAAAGCTGGTACAAGGGACTGCGGATGGGTTCATCCATAGTCCACTCCCAACTCAAATACCCATAACCGTAGTGCATTTTATATGCGACCTCCGATCCTTGCCAATACTCATCAGCTCTATCGAAGTTATAGTCTAAGAACAATTGTGATATCCTCAGCGCGATTATAGTGCCAATGATAGGTTGTAATTGGTTCTTCATTATAATTATAAAGCCAATAATTACTATAACTGTTAGTTCTATATAACCAAACCGATTTCCTCCTCTTTCCTGTTAAATCTTTTATAACGAAGTTTCTATGAGCAATATAAATTAAGAGATAATAATTATGAGTGCAAGTACCGTACTAGCAGGTATTCCAGTTCAGAAAACAGGCCTCAACTATTTAGTGCCTACTCCTTGGTATATTCCTCAATCACACAGGTGGAACGAGTTTTGCCTACTCAATAAGGCCATCAGCGATCCCGCTTTATTTCAAATTCCGCTGCTCAATATGGTAGACTATGCGTACCCCATCCGTTATCCAGCGACCGCTTCCTCCTCGACTACAAATCCGACCTCATCGACGAACTCGAAGCCAAATCTAACTATCTAAAATTCAACCAAATAAAAATTAGTTTAGAAGTACAAAAGAATTTAGGTTGGACTCCAATCAACCCCGTCCTGTGGAGAATCATTAGCAAGAAAAATAAAGATAACAACGGCATTTACACAATTATTTAAGAACAGAAAAAATATGATATTAAAAGCTTAACCCAAGTACAAATTATCTTCTGCTCCAAAAATAGAAGCGATGCCTTCGTTGGTTATCTCCCAAACAAAGCTAATCTGAGTTTCTCCATGAGAGAAATCGGCTTTTAGATGGGCTTCTTCGAAGTAGTCAAAAGTAAAGTTGCCTTTCTAGATAAAAACCCATAAATCAGTTTCAGTTTTCATTAAATTTAACAATACACAATCGAAAACGCTCCGGGCACCTGCTTTATGACATTCAATATGGAGAGGAAAGATTAAGAGCAAACAGTCGAAAAAGATTTACTCGATTTAATCGCCAATGAATCCAACGAAGCAGTCGTTGGTGACCTTAATACCATGGAGGATGACAGCAATAATCATCTCTTTCTGCCCGTTAACAACAGAACTATGTCCACTGGGGCAGAAACTCCATTTTCCTTTGCTCTTTCTGAGGGTTTCGACTTGGGTAAGCTTTGATCAATGCAGACCGAGAGTATCGAGTAAAATAACTATTTGGAGCTAAAGAGCCATAGGAAATCGAGTAAATGAAGCAGTTAGCGATAAATCGAATATAAAACGAGAAGTAGCTCATCAGCATACCTTCTGGCGATGAAAATCATTTCCAAAACTATCTTGATAAGTTAGCGGAATAGCTTTTATAAGGATTTCTAAAGAAAAAAATATGCAAATAAAAAGAGAAAGAGTAAATCGCGTTTGAGTGACTGAGTTTGGAGAAAAATGCTGATAGATCTCTCTTCATTTTAATAGTATAAATAAACAATCAAGAATTATTAATAATCTGTTATGGCTTTTCTTTAGGCTTAAACTTCACATGGTCCTCAATCTTCACTTTTCGAAGCAATTTTGTGGACAGCTATTTTTTTAGAATCTACTTTTCAATATTGCTTCTTTATTTTTTATTTTTTTTAGACAAATCTCTACTCTCAACTCCATTCTAAAAATTGAGTGTATTTGGAATGCAATTTTTGAGAATAGAAGTTTTCTTTTAAGTAATTTTAAAGAGAGAATATGGTTTATCCGAACTTTGATCCGATTAATCAGTTTATTTTTTCTTATTCAAGTTCGTTTCCATTTTAGACTATTGTAATGTATTATCAAATTTTCTTTTATTCATCATTTAATTGAACACATTAGGAAGTTGCCTCTCTGATATCTTTTCCCTTCTCACCTGATATATCGGCTTACGATTCTCATCAATAAATTGCTTAGTATTGGAGGATTGAAGATTGTTACTTGTTTTCAATTCTGAAATGCCAGTAATATCTCTTATGTGAGAGATCTTGTAAAACTTATCATTAAATCTCTCCTCAACAAGCTTCTACGGAAAACTCTGATACTCTGTCCTCCCAATTTTTGCCTCAATCTCATTGATTTCTTTAATCCATTTATCCCTCAAAAGAATATTCCTGTCATAAAGTTTTATATGTTCTAGATAAGTAGACAGAAACTATCTCCCAAAATTACGATAACCATCAGGACTACATTGCCTCAACTAATTTATCTACAATGATGGCATCTAGCTATCATCTTCCTCCCTCTTTGACAACTAAAACTGAGCAAGATTCAACTGATAGATCATCGCTTTCGGAAACATCTCACCCAAAACACAACAAATAGATTCATTTTCACTTTTATTAAAGAAATAGCTATTTTAAAATGAAATTGTTCTGTTTCTCCTAGATAGAACATAAGGAAATATACGACTATCCTCACATTATTCATTTTCATTCTTGAACCCAAAAATTGAACTTGTTACTCTGAATACATCCATAATTACTAAGATCTCTCAGTAGTGAGACTAAGCACCAAAGATATTGGAGTCTATTTATCAATTTATGTAAACAACTCCTTTAAAAAGTAAGATTCTCCTTCATAAATTTTATTACTCTGCTTCCAATCATTTTTCACATCACTACCAGTTAAATTAGTCAAACTATTACCATATTTTACCCCATCAGTGTTAGCAAGAGGAACAAAGTAAAAGTTAATTGACCTTTTGAGTAAGTCAAAATCAAGATTATCAAGGAGATAATCGATCATTCCTTACATTAAAAAGGAAGTGTTTACATCAGAAGCTCCCAAACGACCAATGACAATCACACTTTTATTCCGGAGATCAGATGTTGCCATAAGTTTCAATAAAGGAGAAAGATTAATGTTGAGAGATTTCCTATCTTTCATCTGGCTCAAACCTTCATGAGGTTGAGCCTTTGTTTGTATGGACTCTCCTCTTCCTTTTTTCTTCATAATAAGATAAGCGCTCAAGGGAGATCCTGAAATGGTTCTCCCATATTCAATTCTTTATATTTTAGTCATTCCCCTTGCCTTCTTGAACATCGCCTTACTAAAAAATTTTTATGCATCTATTGTAGTGTAAGGGCATTCCAAAGCAAAAATGAAGATATCGTGTTTATTTTTTACACGAAATTAAAAATATAATTAGTAATATTTATTGCCCGGCTTCATTTCATTTTCTATTGTTCCAACAGTAAACACAATGTTTTATCCCCCAAAAGCCCAACTATCTCCAGCCCTCCTCTGAGGCTTTAATGGAATCGAATTTAATTGAGTGTAACTTATTTTCATACCACTTTGAAATGCTTTTGTCATATCAACAGTCTAAATAAGAGCAATCTTACTAAATTTTTAATTCTAAAGCTATAGTATCCTTATTCAAGAAACTACACTGAAAAATTGAACCAATTGATCTATCGACAGCTGTTTATATCATTTTGGAGGATAAGATCATATTAAAAAGGATTTTTCTTAATAGTATTAAAAATACACGAATAGCAGCAAATAAATTTGCAGATTAGTAGCTTGAACAAAAAATCGGGTCAAAACAACATCCTCGGTTTGCTTTGGCCACAGGAAAAGGCGCATTATTATGAGTTTCTGGAAAATTCAATCCGATATTTTTGGTAAAAGTAGTTTCGAAGTGACTATAGAGCTGCTGAAACGGCACATAAAAAGCCGACATAACTCTCGTTTTGTGTTTAGCTTCAGGTACAAGGTTGTACTTGGAGTTGTTAAATTTGAGATAGACGACCTGATTAATTTTTTACGCATATTAATTTCCAAGATAATCAAAGGTGTTGAAGTTGTAGGCATAGTTTTAAAGCTACATATTTTTTGTTTTCGGAGGCACAAAGTGAGTATTGTTCCGTCGATCATTTTTAAGAGTGCTAGGTCCACAAAAAGGTACATGAGCTTCACTTGAGGAATTACATCCGGTGCATATTTATGTGAAATTATTTCATTAGGAGGTAGCTTTTGAAACATAGGCTAAAGAATATAGTAGTCCTCCTCCTCACTAGTCGTTGAAACCTTCATCTCTTTGTATTTGGACATATAGAAAAAACAATAATCGAAGAAATAAGAAATAATACACTCGCGCTGACATCAATAGCCAAATATTTTTACTGTAATTCCATCCTTTTAAAATCCATGAGATAATATAAAGTCGATGGCGTCATCGTTAATCGTCACAAATATCAACAATTTTAAAAAGCACCTATAATAGATAATCCGATAGAGAAGGCTTTGGTATTCAAAATATTTAAAGATTTGATTACATTTCAATAATAAATTAAATTGTTGTATTAACTGATGAAGAATTCGATCAATTTTTATGAACAGAAAAAAGTAAGGGCAGTTCAACCCGCAAAAAAAACTAACTTCATCAACTCCGTCATCTACAAATAAATTACCACCCAAATCGCGGATGCCTCAGGCAAAATAAAAAACAATCGCGATTCCAAAGAAACCATCCTAAGCAAAGACAAAAAAATCAAATAATAATAAAAACTAATTCCCAGCAAAAAAAGCTCCTTCAATCAATTACATAGAAAGTCATCCAAAAACGATCTCTCCAACATCGACATGCTTAACATCTATCATAAACTCACAGATAACTTCATGATCGATACCCAAGAATAAACTCGATTCGAACTCTAAGACACCAAACATTTTGCATACCAAAAATTAAAAAAGGAAAGCAAATAAACGAAGTAAAGCATCAATAGCGAACAAATCAAAAAAAGCAGCAAAATCATGAAAAATACAGTTGAATTGTCTGACACAATGAAAATAGAAAAGTCAAATTTCAACTATATGTACATCATCGGAAAGGGCGGGTTCGGTAAGGTTTGGAAAGTGTAACATAAAAAAACTAAAAATCAGTATGCAATGAAATAAATGCTCAAATCCATGTAAGTTATCTCCTATCAAGCGTAATGACCAAGAAAAGCGTTCAAAGCGTTATGAACTAAAGAGTATTACTATCTCAATTTAACTCCCCATTTATCGTCAATATTCATTTTGCGTTTCATGATCGAGACACTCTCTACCTCGTCCTGGATCTAATGGAAGGAGGCGATCTAAGATATCATATTGGAAATCGTGTATTCAATTAAATTCAATCAAGTAAGAACCTTTTTATTTAGAATTTTTCATCGCCTGTATCATCCTAGGACTGTAGGACCTCCAAAATAACAGCATCATCCATCGTGATATAAAGCCCGAAAACTTAGTATTGGACGCAAGAGGCTACATTCGTATCACTGACCTCGGCATCGCAAGGATATACAAACCTAACAATTCATGCGATACCAGTGGCACTCCTGGATACATGTGTATTAATTCTGAAATGTAGCCCCAGAAGTGATCTGTCGCATGAATCACAGCTTTGTCTCTGACTACTTCGCAGTCGGAGTCATCGCCTACGAACTCATGACTGGCCGTGTACCTCTTTTAGCACGCAGAGACCCTATAATGGCCGATCAAGAAATTAAATTAGAGATCTCATGCTCGCCAAACAAGTTCAACTACGCGAAGCTTAAATCCCTTAAGATTGGAGCTATGAAGCTGCAGACTTTATCAATAAACTTATCAAAAGAAAACCTGAAAATCGGCTTGGATATAATGGTATAACATAACTGAAGAACCATCCATGGTTGACTGGTCTAAGCTGGTAAAAGCTACGATCAAAGGACATTTAATCTCCATTTATACCTATGATGAAAAAATGTCACTTCGATCAAGATGAACAAATTACGATTGAGGATGAAGAATAAGCAGAACTAATCGAAAAAAACTCACTACTCCTCAGAAAGACTGAGTTTCAATAATTATTCAATGGATATTATTACTCTCCCAGGGAAAAAACTCCAGATTAGGCTTTGGAGTCAAAGGAAAGACAAAGGAAAGAGGGCCAAAAGAAGTTAATCTCAGCCTACCGTAAATCTTCGCAACAATAAAAGTAAGTAAGAATGGTAGATCTAATGCCCTAAAAGAAGTTGAGTTACAATGAAGGTTTAATTAACAAGAAGAGATTGGAAGTTCAGGGTCGAGTCGAGAAAAACTACCGACCAGTCGATAGTCAAATAAGCGAAATGCTGCTCAAGGAGAAAAAGAGGTCGGCGCAGTACGACAAAACATTTTTTAGATGATAAATTAATTTTTCAAGTATCAATCATAATCATACTAAATCATTGTATACTTTATTACCTCACATCTTGCGATTGTTCCTGTATTTCTTCTTTGGTTAAGGAAATCCCGTAAAACGGGTTCCCACCTGTCCACTACGGCTACCGAGACACACTCCCCAACGGTCGTGGTAAAAACGAGTCGGCTCCACTTTTATCAGCGTACTATAAAGTCTGTCCCAAAACTCTGTCCCTTCAAGCTTCTCCATAATCTCAAGCAAAATCTTATTTCCATCCTTATTTCTAAATATTTCGACTATTTGAGTATTACTCAAACTCTTCAAAGACCAATAAATCTTCTTGTCTACCCAATAACTTCCAATACACTTCAACAGGACATTACTTGAAAATTTACCGATCGCATAAGTTGCAAAACGGGATAGAATTCTCTAAGTAATTCCCACGCATTTCTCAAGATCGAAAAGCTCATAACAAAACTGAATAACATAGTTTCCATAGTTATCCATTATCAGCTTATCGACACTAAATGTAACATGAGTTATCAACTGGCGTCGAGTCAATTAGAGAGCTTGATAGTTTTATCCCTCCTTTCCTTATAACTACCTAAATCTTCTCATCATATGCTTGATTACGCACATTGCGTTCTTATCCAAAGCAAAAGCTAGAAGATTCTAAGTTGTGTAGCTAAAAAAAGGAAGCATATACTACAAAGGAAATACTTTGATTACTTTTTGGATAAAATGAGTTGAGTTATTATTCCTACAGAGCTCATAATATTCTTCCCTCAGTTGGAACGAAACTATCGTAAATTCTTCATGTAAAGAAAAATATGAGATGAAGGCTTGAATGGTATGTGTCCCTTGTTTATTTTTGATGAGTTCACAAAATTATGGGAGAATTGTTTCGAGAATGTGAAGTCTTTGATAAGGGTGGCAAACCGAAAAAAGTTTTTGGACCATATAATTGCCGTAATCGTGCTTTATTAGATCAACAAGGTGAGGTTTAACATGTTGAATTATCGCTTATATCTCGGCCTATCCAGCCTCATTGATGAGATAGTTAAAAAAAAAACGAGATTGAGTGTTATTTTTCACAAACTCAATTAGAGTATTGCTGCTAATTAGTTTCTCAAGGTTAACTTTTTCATTTTAGGGAGATACCTCCTCACTATTATTAGAATCACTTGAACAGACTCGACTTTTGGTCTTGACAGGTGAAGGCTGGGAAGACTTGATTGTTGAATCAACAGATTGCTCCTTAAAGAACAATTTTTCGATAGAATTGTTCTCAATTATGTATTCTTCTTCTGATTCTTCAAGTTCTTGAGGGATCCTGACTGAAAAATTGAGTATTCTCAGGAGTTAAAGATCCTTTTTACCTCCATATTTATACTTATAGTTCATTTTCTAAAATATTTTTTCTTTTTCCGCCTCCTCTCTAATCACTTCAGCATCGAACCATACATCCTAACTTTGCACCTTCACATACTGTTTATCCTTAACATTCCTCAGAGAAAGGTATTTAGTGAACTTCGCATGAGAACCTTGTTTCCCCAACTCAACGACATTTATAGTCAGTAAAAAATCTGTCAGAGGAAGCGCTACTATATTTGGAAAATAAGAATTTTCTTCTTTTTAGGAAAAGTTAATTGAGAAGTAATTTCTGACTAAAGAAACCTTTTTGCTAAACCGTAAGAAACTTTTATCATTAATAGGATGAGTCAGCGACAGCTACAAGAAAAATTGACGAGAGTCCAGTCCAAAGTCAAATTTATTAGCCGATAAATTCGTGCAATCCTCAAGCTTAAAGGTGTTTTCCGGGATCTATCCTAAACTACGCATAGCATAGGACTTATCCTTTTCCATACAGTCCGCGTGGATAAGGTAGTTTCTTTCCTCATTGATAAAGCATGTACTAAAAATCTTATCGTTTTATACAAACCTCAAACAAAGCGGGCAGTAGGGATTGCAATTCTTAAAATTTGCAGGGTAGGGTGAATAGATTATTCGTTTTCCAATAGTTTCTGTAAATTAGGAATAGATGATATCATGCTGCTTCTATAAATACTGATTCTGCAGAAAGTTCATGTTATTGGCGTAACTACTCACACTCACTCCTCCAGTATAGCCTCCGATCTACCCCTCCGACTCCAAGAACTCAGAATACCCACCAAAATACAATTACATATTATTATTATTCTCACCTATTCTCATACACTAATACCCAAAACCATACTACTCCCACTAATTCCTTCCCAATTAACTCAAATCAAAGTAGCATTCACACACTATCAAACTCTGAAATGAAACAAGCCAAAAAAAATACTCCCTGTGCTAAATAAAAATAATAGATGGGTTATAAATGAATTCAAAACAATTTCCAGATCCAAACTTACCCATCATGAATCTAGCTGAGTTGCATCTCCGATGGCTCCAAAACACTCCCACCAGCCTTCAAGAAGTTCCTCTACATGAAATTCTTATATCAGTGGGAGCATGCCTGCTTCTAATTTTAGCAATATTAGTCTACCGGCAGCATCAACTCGACCATCGCCGCGTCGAATTCACTGTCTTCAACAGCCAGTACCTCGGCAAGGAGAGCACTCGCTCCAACAGCGAACACGACTTCCCCAACTTCGATACCGAAATCAAGGTACGCCAAGACAACAGTTAATCAAAAACACCAGATAGAAGACGTAGAAGACGTAAAGTTGATAAAGTAGAAAGGGGAGAATAAAAAAACAATGATGTCGACCTAACACCCCCACCAAATCAACTCAGATAGAATTTAGAATGATAGCCAATGGGAAGATCAGTGATTGAGTCTCTAAAAATATAGCTTTTTTTATATCGCGGATCCTACTATTTTCCTCGCCAACGAAGTCTTCATATACTTCAATTTTTGATGTTAAAGGTACTCAGTTCCTTGTTGTAAGCTCATTTGAAATAACTCCTCCCTTTTCTTTTTATTGGGAAAAGACCAATCCTCACCTCTTCTTTGGTTGACCTGACTTTCACTATTCACTCTTTGGGAACGGTTAACTTTTTTTTTCGGAGAGTTCCTCTAATTAGCATCATCATCGATAGTATGTTGATTGGTGGTCTTTTTTTTAAACATTTATATTTTTTTTTGCTGAATAACATACTATTTACTCTTGTTTTTTCAATTTTTTAGAGTCGTTAGCCCAACTGCTGTATCTTTTGCTGCTACTAACATTGAACAAACTGCCGAAAACGAGCTAAAGTTTGCTTAAGCTTAATATTAACCATTTAGTTCTTCTACCTTCTCTACTCATTCTCTATTTATGGCAATTGCTCAGTTTGCTTCAATTGCTTTATACTCTGGTTCAACTATCCCCAATACTCCTTCGAAGGGTTCATCAGATTTTTGGAAGTATTGTCAATAAACTTAGATGCATTGTTGTAGCTTACAGAAAGGTACTCTTTTTGAGGTTCTCTTTCATAAAATATTTGCTGCTTGTCAACTATTCTCGATTCAGTTTGATTATGATCAGTTTTAAACTTAGGAGCCGATCTATCTTTGGAGACATGCTTCGATGTATGATACTCTTCAATATTACTATTAAACTGCTCAGCCTTCTTCCATGCCTATTTTAAGTTGTCCCGTTTCTTCGTCTTATATATTTTCAACTTTTCGCCGATATACTTCTCATGATCTTTACACTTCTTGACCACTTTGCTCAGGTAATCCTACTTATTTTTTGTTGATTTCTATAACTTTCCACGAATTATCTACTCCTTTCTGTCTGCCCAATCAACAAACTCCCTCTCTAGGGCATTCACTCTTTCTTATTTTTCCTGCTGACGCTGAAGCTTCTATCGTACTATCTCGAACTATCCTTGCTATCGAAAGGACTACTTTGCTCTAACATCATAATATGCTCTTTCAACTCGTCAGGCAGAGGTTCAGCTATCACTAAACTTTTTGATTTAGGTTTAAGCATACCCCACTCTTTATTTATTATGCCAGTTATAGTATTAGTCCCTATCTATTAATACAAATATTTTGGACTTTATAAAAATCATCATTCCTGAGCACGTAAAAGCATAACCTTTTACTGAAGGGGTTTATTTAACTCCAGAGGCATAAATTTGCGTCCGTCTGCTTTAAAGAATTTACTATCAAACTCAACCCACTGAAGACGCAGAGCGTGTAAGAAACACTCCATAGTGTCCATAAACATGATAACTCCTACCGTAATAGAAACAAAAAAATACATTCCAATAGCAATAATAATTGTATTTGCACTCTAAATACCCCCTCCTATCGTTTTTTCTAAGAAGACACGGGCTAGTTGACCGTGAGCAAGAGATAAAGCCCAAAGACGCAGATAAGAGGCAGTGTTAGAAATAGTTCCTAGGACGAATTATATCGTTTAAATGATTTGATGCACTGCTATTTCACTAATATCATCATCATGACCTGATGATTTGCTTGAAGCTTTAGCTTTCACGTGTTTATGTTCGATTTCATCTTGCGAATTTACAAGATTCTAGTCAAGTTAACTGCTATGATCTTCATCATGTTCAGGGACTTGATGAGCATGCTTCGGCATTTTTAGCCATAGTAAAAAGGGTTTAATCATGAGCATCCAAGGCACACAGATCAAGGAAATCATAAGTAAGTTATATTGTAGATTTTCCTGCCACTACAGATCCCAAATTGGCTTGCCCTAAGTTGATCCGACCTTTAAAGGAAGTGCAATCATTTGAGCAATAATTGATGGTGCTTGTGAAATATCTCTTTCGAAACCCCAAGGTATAGCCCATTTTGCAATAATAAGGATGCACATATATCCAAAGGTGCAGAAAAAGAAAATTTGCTGAGGAAGCCATTAAAAGAAGACATCAATCCAATTTTTAAAATGGATGCTGTTAAGGAGTTTAAGAAATATAGCTATATTATTAAATCATTACCGAAAGTCATTTGAAGTACTCCAATTATTACAGCAAATTTCATTTTGTAAGAGTTGAAGTAGTTAAGTTAGTTAGAGGCGCGAATCCATTTTGGATCAAAACCGACTGGATAAACACAGTCTTAAATTTTTTCAGCATGCTCTTCCGGCTCAGCGTGGCCATAACAAGAACCAAAGACATTCAGAGGAATTGAAAAGAACTCATTGTATATCCATCCCGAGTAAAAAGCAAAGATTCCCATCAAAAGTAGCAGATATCGCATAGCATATACATCTGGCAACATCTTTTTACTATTAGGGTCATAAATTAACCATATTGAAATTGCCAAAACTATCCCTCCGTGACCAATATCTCCAAACATTACTCCAAATAAGAAGGGGAAAATCGCAATAGCAAATAATCCTGGGTTTACTTCTTAGTAACGAGGAACACCATAAGTATCAATAATCGCCTGGAAAGGTTCAGTAAATGAGTTCAACTAAAAGTATGTTGGTGGCTTCTATTATGTTTCCGGTTAGCGTATTGTCACAACCGATGGCATAAGATTAAAAAGTAATCCTTTCTTTTCTTCTGGAATCCAGATCTTAGCAATCATTGTTGCACCAACTTTTCCTCCATAATGATCTGCTGATAGCATATTTAAAGTGTGAAAAATTAAAAGCTCTTTTTAAATAAGGACTCTATAGGCTTAAAATCGAGAATATCCATAATCGTTGATTGAGATAGCCACTTCAAGATCTTGCCGAAGTTTTTTTTAGGTCATCGCACAAAGTTGTTTAGTATCATTAATTGTATCTTCAATTTACTTAATTTTTTAGAAGATTTCCTATTTATTAGTCTGCAAAGTGTACTTTTTGGTTGAAAATGAATCGCAAATTCGATTAACTTTTGTAAGAACGTTGGTTCCCGATTCAATAATTATTATAAAAGCTGTCCTCGCTTCAACAGGAGTTGATGTCGTGGCATTTTAAGCTACATCGTTAGGAATGCTAAACGTATATAGAATGCTGTGACCTTTAGTTGATCTGAAGATCATCTTACCGAATTTAAGAATATCTTTTGAGGAAATAACACCTGAAATATTCACTAATCTTAGTTGCGAAAGCGTTGTTTTCGAGAAATCAATTTCCTGAGCACTTGAATCACCGTCTTTTTTGTTGCTAAAGATTTCCCTTGCTTTAAAGAGAAGATATTTATAATCTTCGAGATCAATGATTTGCCTTTGAGAACTATCAAGACTTTTGATTTAATCGTCAATACCCGCATAGGTTTTCTAGACTTCGTCCTCAACCTCGTCAATTAGAGAAAGTTCAGTAATTTTTCTTGTCTTAATGACTGCATAATGTAGAAGTTACTGTCTGCTTGTTTATCAAAAATTTTTCCAACAAGGGGTACTTCTGGAAGTTCTATTTGATATTTTCGAACCTGTTTGATGACATGATCTATTTTATAGATGACTTCCTCACAACGTCTGATAGAGTTGTAGTAAGGTTTGTGGAAGTTGTTGGCGGCAGCGTCAAGAAATTCAACAAAGCCATGGGGTGCCAGTTTTGAAACCACATTGTACACATCCTCGCTTGGAATGTACAACTAGTAGTACCGCATAGGTGCCGATCGGAATAGCGACATTCAACCTTAATATTTGATAAAATCAAAACAAATATATCAGAAAAAGCATAACAACCTATTTTATAACCATATTTAATAAATCAAAAAACTTTATTTATTTTGTTTTCTAAAAAATGACACCTTTCTTTTTCGTAAGATAACCTTGCCTCAGTAATTTATCGTTTTTAAAGATTATAATAATCTATTAAAAGAAAAATAAGCGATGGGGTGCGTGCCGGAAAAGCCTAATAAATCATCTCGAAGCGGTCCCTATATTAATCGTTATAACGGACATGAAAAAAATCAATCTAGAGGAGTGGCAGTCACTTATTAAGAAGATAAATAAAATGGTTCAAGATCAGTGTATTAGTAAAAGCCAGGTCTATAAAACTAAAATCAGCACCCTTCCATTAGTTACTCGCAATCAACCAAAGCGATCACCAAAGATTAGTGGCTCCGAAAGTACATTTTTAAATATAGAGATATGTCATCAAGGTCAAATAGACCACCTATAAAACACCTACAATACACACATTTCACTATCAGCAGTTAATTTCATTTAACCCTCCCATCTAAAATTTATAATCCAATGATAGGGAAAACATCGATAAAACCTTAGCAGGTCATAATTTTCTTCGATAGTCCTATAGCTCAAAAATTATTTTTTCAAGAAACAACTGATATATTTACCATCTTTCTTTCTAACACTATATATCTTTTACATTTACTTTATCATACAAACCATGTCAAATCTCGACAAAACCAAACTACAAACATGGCTTCAACTCACAGATGACTTCTATCTAGATCCTGACGGAATTCTAGGCAAAGGCTGCTTCGGCGAAGTCTTTAGAGGATATTCAGTCAAACAAGATAAAATGATTGCGATAAAAACTATGCAAGGAGAAGGATACGAAAGATAAGTATAAACTTTAAAAGCACTCTCTTCTCTTATTCACCCTAACATTATGGGCTACTATGGATTTTAAAAAAACAAAGACAGCGTCTACATATTCGTTTAATTTTGTCCAAATGGAACCCTCACTGATCTCATCAAAGAGGGAATTTCCGAAGAAAAAGTATTGCAACTCTTCCGTCAATTGATTGAGGGTATGTGCTACATGAACGCAAAAGGTAAAATGCATCGAGATCTAAAACCAGACAATATTTTGATCGGTCTAGATAAGGATGTGAAGATCAGTGACTTCGGACTTGCTAGATAAACA
>ERZ724520.697-NODE-697-length-17824-cov-6.618831_pt1 | contig 17824 bp, 17 predicted proteins | sample MGYA00376053_ERZ724520 | MGnify/ENA primary metagenome ERZ724520 (study PRJEB28724, sample SAMN07190886) | activated sludge metagenome | isolation source: activated sludge of sewage treatment plant in Hong Hong | place: USA: Christiansburg, Virginia | collected...
AACTTATTCAATTGGCCAAATCGGAAGGTTATCATGTGATGGTTGGCGGCATTGATGCCGAGAACAAAGACAGTATTGCGTTTCATAAAAAATTCGGCTTTACTGAAAATGGTGTTTTGAAAGAAGTGGGTTTTAAATTTGGAAAGTGGCTCGATTTGCAATTCATGCAGTTGATTTTGAAGTAAAATTAACCGCAAAGGGCGTAAAGTTTTACGCTAAGTACGCTGTAAAACTTATTACAATAATCCTTGCGGTCTTTGCGTAAAACTTTGCGTTCCTTGCGGTAAAAACTACTTTATAAAATTAAACGTAATCAACATCGTAATAACAAACAGCAGAAAAAGTCCTAAAAGAAAAACAATATCTGCTAGTTTTTCAAACTTTTCTATCGATTGATTGGCACTTCGGATGGATAAATAAGAAAACACACAACTCGATAAAAACATGATGATTGCAAACGAAGTCAACTCGTCTATGATTGAACCTTCGTTGAATTTATTGATTTTAAAAGAAGTCAAAACCACAAAACACAAACCCAACAGCGTGGCTGAAGTATTTAAAATATGTGGAATGTTCTTTTTGTGTTTTTCATTTAGCCCTGAATCCATTGCGCTATCGAAGCATCGCTTGGTAAGGTTTGCGGTGCTACTACTTGTTCTAACTCGCCTTTTTCGTTGAGCAAGTATTTTTGGAAATTCCATTCTACATTCGAATCTTGCAATCCGTTTTTCGCTTTTTGTGTTAGAAATTGGTACAACGGATGCATATCGCTGCCTTTCACCGAAATTTTGCTCATCATCGGAAAAGTCACGCCGTAATTCAATTCGCAGAATGTACTGATTTCAGCGTTGGTTCCGGGTTCTTGTTGCCCGAAATTGTTTGCTGGAAAACCTACAATTACAAAATTTTGATCTTTATATTTTTTGTATAAAGCTTCCAATTCTTTGTATTGCGGCGTCAATCCACATTTGGATGCGGTGTTGACTACTAGTATTTTTTTCCCTTTCAACGAAGCGAAATCGAAGGTTTTTCCTGATAAATCTTCAACTTTAAACTGGTAAATGGTTTGTTTTTCCATAGGTTTTGTGGTAGGATTGGAAGCGCTTTTGGTTTGTCCTTGGCAGCTCAAAAATAAGAATGAACTCAGTGTCGCGATGTATAATGCTTTCATGTGAATTTTTTTCTAAAATTAATTAAAAACGGATACAATGGTTGTGCACGATTCATAAAGTTGTATTAAAGTGTTCTCGGTTCACTGTTGCCTGTTCTCAGTTCTCAGTTCTCAGTTTTTTGTCAGGAGCTATTTCCCGCTATCCACTAAATCTTTTGCGCCGAACACCGGCGCAAAAGGATATCGTTACTATCGGGGCTAGGGCTTCTCGTTACATAAGAAGTTCCTACTAAATCTCATAAAACTCATAACCAATAACTGAGAACAGTCAACCGACAACAGACAACCCAATAAAAACAGAAAACCCAAGAACGCAATATCCTCGGGCTTTCCTCCAACACAATTAAACAAACAAAACACAATCTTATCGTTATTATTTCTATTAAATTGGTGTGCTTAGACTTCTTTTTAAGATACGTTGTTGCTATGTTTTTGGTTTTCATAAAACTGGAACATTTCATAATTATGAAAACGTGGGTAATGCATAGAAAAAGTTTGTTTAGCTTTGTGTTTCTAAAAAAGCGCTTATGACTCAGGAAGAAGTATTGATTTTATTACACCAAAAAGAAGAGAAAGGTTATACGATGTTGTATGATATGTATGCCAAAAGTCTTTTCGCCGTGATTTCCAATTTGATAAAAGACCGTGAAGAAGCCGAAGATGTTTTGCAAGAAGTATTTGTCAAAATATGGAAAAACATCGATACTTACTCAGAATCTAAAGGCAGGTTTTATACTTGGATTGTGAATATCGCCCGGAATTCGGCCATCGACAAACTCCGCTCAAAAGGCTACAACAACAGTCAGAAAAACCTCTCAGCAGATAATTTCGTACATCTACTTGACGACAGCAACAAACTCACGAATAAAATTGATACGATTGGAATTCAGGAATTTGTGAAGAAGCTCAAGCCAAAATGTATTGCGTTGATTGATTTGTTGTTCTTCAAAGGATACACCCAACAAGAAGCTTCTGAAGAACTTGCCATTCCGTTAGGAACCGTAAAAACGCAAAACAGAAATTGTATCAATGATTTAAGAACCTTTTTAAAAATTGCCTAATGACCCCAAATGAATATATAGAATCAGGCATCTTAGAGCTTTATGTATACGGCTTACTCAGTGAAAGCGAAAGTGAAGCAGTAGCGCAAATGGCGGCTAAACATCCAGAAATTAATAATGAGATTATTGCGATTGAAAAAGCAATTATCAATATTTCTACTAGTTTTTCTCCGTTTTTATCGGCAGAAAATTTTGAAAAAATCAAAGCCAAACTCGATTTGAAATACAGTAAAGTGATTCCGATGGAACCACAAAACAACAGAACCCGCTATTTGGGTTGGGCCGCTGCAGCTGTTTTATTTATCGGTTTGGGCTACCAATACATCAATTTAGATAAAACAAAATTGCAAGTGGCTACTGTTGAAGGTGAGAAAATAAAGTTAGAAGAAGCATTGGTCAACTCAGAAATCAAATACAAACAAACCCAAGATGCTTTGGCTGTTGTACGCGATGTTAAAAACACAGTAATCACTTTGGGTGGACAAGCCGTAGCGCCAACTTCCTATGCCAAAGTATATTATAACAAAGAAACTCAAGTCGTATACGTAGATGCGGCAGGTTTACCCGAACCACCAGAAGGAAAAGTATATCAGGTTTGGGCGTTGAAACTGAATCCGTTAACACCTACAAGCATTGGTTTGTTGGCTGATTTCTCTAAAGACAACCAAAAATTATTCGCTGTTGATAAAGCCAATGGTGCGGAAGCATTTGGAATTACTTTAGAACCAGCAGGTGGAAGTGTTTCTCCTACTATGGAACAATTGTATACTTTGGGAAAAGTTTAGAAATCAATTAATAATTAATAATGAATAATTAATAATTGGGTATTCGATATATAAAAAAAGCTCCATTGTTTAGTGGAGCTTTTTGTTTTTTATAAACTTTAGTTAATGAAACTTAATTCCTTAATGGTTCATTTTCTTTGCGTCTTTGCGTCTTTGCGAGACCATTTTATAACTTGCCAATAGAAACTACTTCTTTTTCATCCAATATTTTCTGTAACTGAAATACGAAAAGGTTCCTAAAACGGCTACGCAACCTACCGAATAATATACAAAAGCTGGAGTTACTACTTTGTCGCCGCTGGCATACGAGTGCATTCCGGTTAGGTAAAAATTCACCCCAAAATACGTCATCATAATCGAATAGAAAGCCAAAATACTCATCAAATTGAATATCCATTTGCCACGCAAGCTCGGTACAAATCTGGCGTGAATCACAAACGCGTAAATCATAATGCTGATTAAGGCCCAAGTTTCTTTTGGATCCCAACCCCAATAACGCCCCCAACTTTCATTGGCCCATTGTCCGCCGAGGAAATTCCCAATCGTCAACATCACCAATCCAATCGTCAAAGCCATTTCGTTGATATAGGTGATTTCTTTGATATTCAAATCCATTTTGACTTTGTTCTTTTCGTTGGTGAATAGCATCAAGATTAATGACACGACGCCCAAAACCATTCCTAACGTAAACGGTCCGTAACTCGCGACAATCACGGCTACGTGAATCATAAGCCAATAAGAATTTAAAACCGGTTGTAAGTTCGCTATGGATGGATCCATCCAATTCCAATGCGCTATCATCAAAATCATGGAAGCTACAAAAGTTCCGGAAGCTACTGTCAATTTCGATTTGATATCGAATGCCAAGGTAAAAAACATGGTTGCCCAAGCTACATAAATCATACTTTCATACGCATCACTCCAAGGTGCATGACCAGAAATGTACCAGCGTGCTATTAATCCGGCTGTGTGTAATAGGAATAAAACACCAACTAAAATGTGAAAGGCATTGATGATAATTCGGATGGCTTTCTTTTCAAAAAAGATATTGACGATGGTAAAAAGCAACATCAATACACCTGTGATCATGTATAAATAGTACAACTTCTTAAAAATATCGTAACGGTTGTAGGTGATTTCAGAAGAAATTTTATCTTCACTAGGACGTACTTTATCTCCAAATTTCTTTTGATAATTTTCGATACTTTGCAAGAAGAAATTCGCATTAACATAATCTTTTTTGAAACTGGCACTATCTAAAGCGCTCATGTATAAAGGCAAGATGTTTTTGGCGAAGGTCGAATCGATCCCATGAATATTGGCTTGATCCAGTTCTAAATAGGAAATCCATTTGTTATTAGCATCGTTCGGAATTGGGAAAATTTTTAAAATGCTTCCACTCAAAGCAGAGTTGAGTAAATTGACTTTACGGTCGGTTTCTATAAAATCCTTTTGAAACTGATCTGGTGTGGCAGCTTTGTAAGCTTCATCTAAATAAGGTGATAATTTGTAATTGCCTTCATCGTCAAAAAATTTGATGAAAGGTGCATACTTTTCTTTGGCATCCAGGCCTATGATTTTGCGAATACTGTCGTTTCCGTTTTTGATGTAAATCAGTGGCACTTCAAACCAAACTCTCGGAAATTGCGTCATCGACAGAAACACTTGATCGGAATTCATATCCTTATACGTATCGCTTTTGCTGACTTTTCGCAACAATTCTGACGAAAAAGTATTCACGGGTTTCATGCGCCCGCCTTCATCTTGCACAATCAATCTTCCGAATTTGGCAGCATGCGCTTCGTTGACTTTCAATCGATTTAACAAAGAATCAATTTGCTTGTTTGTGGGTTTGTGCTTGTCGTGATTTTGCGCAAAAACATTAAAGCTTAAAAACAATAATAAGATTGATATGAAAGTTGCTTTTTTATTTTTGACCACTTCTAACTTGCGTTTGATATCTGCAAAACGAGAATGTTTCGTGAATAAAATCGCCATCAATGCGAAGAACAACAAGAAATATCCTGCATAGGTAATATTCGTGCCCCAGAAATCGTGATTTACGGAAAGTACTGTTCCTTTTTCATCCGGATCGAATGACGATTGGAAAAAGCGATAACCACCATAATCAAGTATGTGATTCATATAAATTCTTGCGTCGGTTTTTTTGGTTTTATCAAGCACTGTAACTTGAGACTCGAAAGCAGCGTAACTTTTTTCAGTTCCAGGATATTTAGAAGCTATGAAATCATTGAGTTTGATTTGAAAAGGCAAATCGTATATTTTACTGCCAAAACTTAAAGTGAAATCGAGTTTGCCTAATGTAAAAACTTGTGGTTCACCCGCTTTTCCTTTCGAACCTAAAAGCGTGATTTCTTTTTCTTTGCCTTGCGATTTGACGGTGACAATCAAAGCATCGTCATGTTTCTTCGCTTTAAAATCATTGTTCGATTTGAAAGTTTTAATTCCTTTCACAGCCATTTCAGGAAAAACAAATTGACTGCCACCAACATTATACAACGAACGCAACATCAACGGTTGGGTCGAATCTTTGATGACTTTGCCTTGCATTTTGTCGGCCATGCGCATAAACTGACCATCGAATGGCGTTTGAATGGTGTATTCTTTTCCTGTAGTATTGATGTTGACCGCGCCTTTTACAAATTTATTGACACTGAATAACGTGTTGTGAATGTTTTGAATTTCACCTTCTTTGAGGTAATGTTCATGACGCGAACCGCCACCCGATTCTACCATTTTGATAAACAAACTTCCTTTAGCATCTTCTTTAATGGTTTCTGTGGCACCCATTAAATAATTTTTGTAGCTGATTTCAAACGGAATATCGGAGAATTCATCCTTTATAGAAAAGTCATTATTGGTGACTGGCGAAAGCAATAACGGGTTTTCGAAAATGCGGCGTTTCATGGCACCTTTGTATTCCCCATCAACAAAAATGGTTAAAAAGGTTTTATCAGAATAGACTTTACTTTCAGTCGCGCCTTCTCGAATGGGCATCATACCTTCATAGCTTATGTAGCGTGTAATTGCGGCTCCAACAATGATAAAAATGAAAGACAAATGCAACATTAAAGTAGCCCATTTTTCTTTTTTGTGCAGCTGGTATCTTTTGATGTTTCCAATAAAGTTGATTAGAAAAAACACATGAATCGCTTCAAACCATTTGGTGTTGTAGATTAATATTCTAGCGGTATCGGTGTTGTATTCACTTTCTATAAAAGTTCCGATGGCCATAGCTACGGCATACGATAGAAATAAGAAAGCCATCAAACGAGTAGAAAACAAAAAGGAAAGTATCTTTTTTTCCATTATAATTGGAATTAGTGTTTTAAAAAGTCACGCAAAAGTAGGTAAAAATGTTGATTATTAAATTCGATTTTATCAGGATTTAAGGGATATTTAAGATTTGTAGATGGGTTGTTATTCTTACGAATCAATCGCGTTTACAAATCGATTTTTATTGCCGAGAAATAAACTTTTTTCGATAATTTTGCGGCATGATTAAAGTCAGTCTTATTGGTTCCGGAAATGTAGCGCATCATTTGATTGAAGCCTTTAGCAAAGCGGCGAATGTCGAATTGGTTCAAGTAATGGCCCGACATCCTGAAAACATTTCCCATTTGCTTTCACCGAACCAAATCATTTCAGATTACAGTCAATTGCTCGAAGCTGATTTGTATATCATTGCCGTTTCTGACGCTGCTGTTTCGGAAGTATCACAACAGCTTCCATTTAAAAACAAACTGGTCGCACACACTTCGGGAAGCCTTGCCATGGACGCGCTTGCTGACAACAATCGGAAAGCGGTTTTTTATCCGTTGCAAACTTTTTCAAAAACCAAATCGGTCGATTTTAAAATGATTCCAATTGGATTGGAAAGTGCCAATGCTACAGATTTTAAAGTTGTTGAACAAGTCGCTAAATCGATTTCAGATCAAGTATTTACAATCAATTCAGTACAACGGAAAGCCCTGCATGTGGCGGCAGTTTTCATGAATAATTTTACGAATCATCTGTATCAAATTGGCGCTGATATTTGCAAAGAGCACCAGTTATCTTTTGAAATTTTAAAACCATTAATTCGAGAAACTACTGAAAAAATAATGGTACTTTCGCCCGCTGAAGCGCAAACCGGACCGGCAAAAAGGAACGACCAACAAACTATTGACAGTCATTTGGCGTTGTTAAAAGATGCAAATCAAAAAGCGATTTATACTTTATTGACACAATCCATTCAAAATCATGAATAAAAATTATAAAGAAATACTAAATCAAATCACCACGTTTATTTTTGATGTAGACGGCGTGTTGACCGACAGTTCCGTGCATGTTACGCCTACCGGAGAAATGTTGCGCATTATGAATATCCGCGATGGATTTGCGATGAAAGCGGCTTTAGAAAGTGGTTATAACGTGTGCATCATATCGGGCGGAAACAATGAAGGCGTGCGCATTCGTTTGAGAAATTTGGGCATTACCGATATTCATTTAGCTTCGCCTAACAAAGTCGAAACGTTCAAAGAATACACTGAACTCTACAACATCAAACCAGAAGAAGTTTTGTATATGGGTGATGATATTCCGGATTATCACGTGATGCAATTGGTAGGTTTGCCCACTTGTCCGCAAGATGCTAGTCCTGAAATTAAAGCCATTTCGAAATACATATCACACAAAAATGGCGGTCGCGGTGCCGTGCGAGAAGTGATTGAACAAGTGATGAAAGTGCAAGGAAAGTGGCATTTGTACTACGATGGCAAGCACGATTAATTTATAATTTACAAACTCTTTATTACAATATGCTTTCATTCTTTAAACTCATTCGCTACCACAATCTTTTGATGCTGGCGTTTATGCAATTATTATTTAGATATGCTTTTCTGAAATGGCAAGATGTGCCGTTGTCTTTGGCCGATTGGCAGTATGCCTTGTTGGTGTTATCAACGGTATTGATTGCTGCTGGTGGTTATGTGATCAATGACATTTTTGATCAAGATACCGATTCAGAGAATAAGCCTAATAGGGTGATTGTTGGTAATAACATTTCAGAAGCTGCGGCTTATAACATCTATGTTATATTGAATGTAATCGGTGTTGGCATTGGCTTTTACTTGTCGAATGTAATTCAGAAACCCGGATTTGCTACTATTTTTATTCTGATTGCATCGATGTTGTATTTGTATGCTACCAGTTTGAAACAAACCCTTTTAATTGGCAATCTAATTGTGGCTTTGTTACTTTCGTTTAGTGTGGTGATTATTGGTATTTATGATTTGTATCCCGCTACTTATGAAGGCAATCAAAAACAAATGGCTGTACTTTTTTCGATATTGTTAGACTATGCGATTTTTGCCTTTATTATTAATTTTATTCGGGAAATTGTCAAAGACCTTGAAGATGTGAATGGCGATTACAATCAAGGTATGAATACTTTACCCATCGTTTTGGGTGTACAAAGAACTACTCGGGTTGTGTTTGTTTTGAGTTTTATTCCGCTATTGATTTTGTTGTATTACACCAATGAGTATTTTGCAGTAAGCCATTTATATTTAACCATGGTTTATACATTGTTGTTTGTTGTTGGTCCACTACTCTATTTTAACATCAAATGTTGGTCGGCAAAAAGCAAAAAAGACTATCGTCATTTGAGTACCATTTTAAAATTTGTGCTTTTGTTTGGCATCCTATCGATTGCTGTTGTAGCCTACAATATTAAGAATCATGCTTAAAGAAAAACTCAAAAATTACAATATTATATTGGCTTCGGGTTCGCCCAGACGTCAGCAATTTTTAAGAGATTTAGATCTTGACTTTGAAATTAGATTGAAAGATGTAGAAGAAATATATCCGCCAAATCTAATTGAAGAGGATATTACCAACTATTTGGCGGTCCTTAAAAGTGATGCATTTGAAGGTGAACTTATAGATAGCGATATTTTAATCACTAGCGATACTATTGTTTGGCATGAAAACAAAGCACTTGGAAAACCAAGAGATTACGATGATGCCTTTCAAATGCTGCAATCTTTATCCAATAAAACGCACTTGGTGATTACTTCAGTTTGTTTTAAAACGAAATACAAAACGGAAGTTATTTCAGAAACTACCAAAGTTACGATGCATCCGCTGAGTGATATTGAAATTGAATACTACTTAAACAAATGCCAACCCTATGACAAAGCTGGTAGTTACGGTATTCAAGAATGGATTGGTTATATTGGCGTTGCAAAAATTGAAGGTTCCTACCCAAACGTTATGGGTTTGCCTGTTGATCAAGTTTATCAATACTTGACGCAATTGAAATTGTAATAAAAAACCTAATCTTTTTGATGACTGATACAATTTATGCTTAACTTTAATTAGTGAAATAAGTAATGTTGTGTTTTGTAAAATTAAACTTACTTTATTTTAAAATTAATGCATTTCATCGATATTTTTAGTCATTTAGTCTGATTTATTGTAAATATATTGTTAGTTTTACGTCATCAATTTGTTATAAAAACATGAAAAGGAACGATTCATTGAAAAAAAGAAGCATCCATTTTTCAATTAAAAATCAAGTATCATGAAAAAAACAATAACATTGATTGCTATAATGCTGTTTTGTTGTCATGCTGGATTTGCTCAAAATGCGATGAATGCAGAAACTTCAACACCATTATTCAATCCCGTTACAAATTGTCAATTACGGTATTATTATTTTCCAAATCTTGAGGCCTATTTTGACACACAGAAGAGTATTTATTATTACAAAGAAAAGGGTGAATGGATAACCGCCGAAGAAATTCCAGATGGTTACAGAGGTTATTCCATTTACAATAAATCAACCGTATACATTACAGATTATGATGATGATTATCCTTGTCAGTTTATTGAGATACACAAGAAAAAATACCCTTACATCAACAGTGAGCGGGTCAAAAAAATGGTTCTATCTAAGAAGTAATGTTTAACTTATTCTTAGAAGAACCATTATATATTTTGTAATTAATAAATTTTAAAAATTTTACAGCAAAAAAAAGCTGACAAAGTTATTCCACCATTAATTTACTGGCTTTAACCAATTTGTTGTTCTCAAACAGTTGGGCGAAATACAAACCGCTAGTCAAATTTTCTCTGTTTACCGTTATTTTATTACCCGATAAATTACTGATTTCTTTCACCAATTGCCCTTGTAAATTATACAATTTAAAAGTAGCATTTTGAAGTGTTGCTGTCGCGTTAATGTTGAATGTTGTAGCAACTGGATTTGGAGAAAAATCTATTTTAAAATCCGCAATTGCAGCTTCATCTGTATTTAGCATTGCTAAACAATCTTCATTACCGTAAACATGTTGACCGTCTTGAAAGCTACAAACCACATTAATGGAATAGCCACCACTAGCTGACAAACCATTATACATATTAAAGGTTGGACGAAATGGATGTGCATCACTTCCAACACCTTCAATCCAAGTTTGGGTTAAGTATAAATCATAATTCGAATTGTATTTGGTCAATACAATTCTTTTGTGATCTTGTCCATTAATCGAAATGTAGTCGACGCTAGCCGTAAATTCATCGAAAGTATCACCTTGCTCTAAACTGAAATCATAAAGTATTTCTTCTTGATTGTTGACCAATTTATATACTTTTCTCTCGTTGGTATCTTCTCTTAAAAAAACATTATAATTGTTGCTGCTTGTGGAAGCAAACGGATCAACGAATTTTACATAAATTTGAGAACCTACTACAACTTCTTCACCCACTTCAACGGTTTTGGTTTGTGGCATTCTACAACAAGACACATAGTCTCTAAGAATCCAGCTCGCATTGTTAAGCATCGGATGGTATTCTTGGGCCACAGTGTTTTCTAAAAAAGAAAATAGGAAAATAGCAGTAACAACTAATGTAGTTTTCATAGTATTCGGTTTAAGTTAAATAAGCAGACTTGGGAGTTTACTTCTTGATTACGAGTACAATGTTACAGCCATCGCATACATGCGCCAACTTTTTTCTATAACTAACTTATAAAAACGATGAAGCGCATTTTTATGGTAAAATTTTACCCTTTTTAATGATACTCCAAAAAAAAAGTCCCGACGCATCGAGACTTTTATACTTATTTAATGTATGTCTATTCTAAAACAAAACTAACACTTACATTCACAACCAATTCAATTTCACCTGTTGCCAATGTTTCTCTTGCTGCGCCACCGCCATCTGCCATTGCCATAGCCTTCATTTCGTACATCGGTCTTGGCGGATAATTGACTTGTGAGTTATCAGAAATAGTCAACGCTTTCCCTACTTTTTGATTGAGCACCGACACAAAATCTTCCGCTTTGGCTTTCGCATCTTTGATGGCCAATTTTCTGGCATCCGATTGCAATTGATCTATTTTAGATGATTTGAATTCGACATTGTCAATTCTGTTAATTCCCAAATCAACCAAACCATCCATCAGTGCATCGTATTTATTTAAATCTTTCAACAACACATAAACGGTTTGTGTAGCGATATAATTGGTTTTCTTTTTTTCATAATCGTAATTCGGATATAGCGAAACGCGTTGGGTTTGATAATCTTCTTTGGCGATATTCATTTTCTTGATGTATTTTAAGACGGCGTCGATTTTAGTATCGTTTTCTTTTTTAACATCGACGGCTTTCGCGCCTTTAGTTTCTACTGAAATCGAAATGGCTGCTTGGTCTGGCGTCACTTTAATCTTTCCTTCACCGGAAACATTGATGGTTGGAATTTGTTTCATTTCTTGAGCTTGAAGCATTGTTGTGAATAATACAAGTAAAAGGATGGCTGATTTTTTCATAAAAAATATTTTTAAAATTTCGAAACTCGGTTTACCAAAACGCATGCCATTAAAGTTTTCCTGCTTTGGCTAATACAAATAAAATTACAATGGGAATGGCTAATAAAACCACCATAAAGCTATTATCCGTAATCATTTGTGGTTCTTTAATAATGGTCAGTAAATACCCGCCAATGGCACCACCAAAATGCGCTGTATGTCCGATGTTATCGTTTTTGGCTTTCATTCCATAAATCGAATACAACAAATAACCTATTCCAAAAAGATAAGCTGGAATCGGAATCGGGATAAAAAACAAATACAAACTCATATCGGGTTGCAACAAAATAGCCGAATATAAAATACCCGTTACTGCGCCTGAAGCACCAATAGCGCGATAACTGTAATCGTCTTTGTGAAATAGCAATGTGAGTAAACTTCCAAAAACCAAACTTCCGGCATAAATACTCAGAAAAGAAAAATTGTCGAAATACTGAATGACAACCGGCGCAAACATGTAAAGCGTAAACATATTGAAAAACAAATGCCCCAAATCAGCATGCAAAAAAGCGGAAGTAATCATACGAACATGCTCACCAGCACGAATACTACCAATGTGAAACTCATATTTTCTGAAAAAATGTTCATCGCCAAAACCTTTGAAACTGACCAACAAATTGACAACAATGATAAGAATGAGCACGGTATTCATAGTTCGGATAATTTTTTGTAAAAATAGAAATACTTTCTGTAGCTTTTGTTAAACCCGACTTTTAAAATCCTCTTTTAAATGTATATTTGTCAAAATTATCATTCATGCAGTTTTTAGTTTACATTCTTATTTATCCGATTCTTTGGAGTATTTCGATGTTACCATTTCGACTATTATACTTCTTTTCCGATTGCATTTATGGATTCATCTACTACATCATAGGCTACCGAAAAAAAACAGTGCGCGAAAATTTAGCATTAGCCTTACCGCATTTATCCGACAAAGATCGTTTGGTTATTGAAAAGAAATTCTTTCATCACATGTGCGATTTGTTTTTAGAAATGGCAAAAACAATGACTATTTCTAAAAAGGAAATCGAACGCCGTTATGTGTTTACCAATCTTGAAGTGTATAAAGAACTCGAAACCAAACAAAAAAGTATAGCGTTGATGTGTGCACATTATGCCAGTTACGAATGGGCAGTTTCTATGAACCATCATATTGAATATAAAGGTGTCGGCATTTACAAACGAATTCGAAATAAATATTTTGATAAATTGGTAAAAGACATTCGATCGCGTTTCAAAGCGCATTTGATTACAACCAAAGAAACGATTCCCGTAATCAGTAATAATTATCGAAACAAAATCTTAAGTGTTTATGGTTTTGCCAGCGACCAATCGCCCAAAATTGCCTCTGCTTATCATTGGGGAAAATTTATGGGAATTGAAGTTCCCGTGCACACTGGCGCAGAAATGTTGGCTAAAAAATATGATATGAATGTCATATTCTTAAGAACCCGAAAAGTAAAAAGAGGTTTTTATGAAGCCAGTTTTGAAGTACTTTCTGAAGACCCAAAATCGTTTCCAAATTATCAGATTACCGATAAATTTCTAACACTGGTAGAACAGCAAATTCTTGAAGCCCCAGAATTTTACTTGTGGACACACAAACGCTGGAAACACAGAAGAAATTAAAAACGAGAAGCAGCAAGAACTAACAACAGTCAACTGAAAACTGGCAACCGACAACCTTTACTTTCTAAGAATTAAACCACTTGGCAACCAAAGCTTTCTCATGTGGCTGCGCATCTTTATGAAGAAATTCATTAGAATTTTTGTTGTAAGTATAGTCTTTGCCCCAAGTTTCATGGTCTTCCGCCAGCATTTTAATACTATCACAAACATACTGAATCTCAGCATTGGTAGTGGTTGGGTGAATCGACATTCGAATCCAACCTGGCTTTTGAATCAAATCGCCTGAATCAATCTGACACACCAAAGTATGCGAGGTTTCTTGATCTACATTCAACAAATAATGACCGTAAGTTCCAGCGCAACTGCAACCGCCACGGGTTTGAATTCCGAAGCGATCATTCAAGATTTTTACACCCAAATTGAAATGCAAATCATCAATATAAAACGAAATCACGCCCAAACGATTTTGATGTTGCCCTGCCAATATTTTGATATTTGGAATATTCCCCAACTCTGAAAAGATATAATCCACCAATTCGTGTTCGCGTTTGAGAATGTTATCAATACCCATTTTCTCTTTGAGCTGAATGGCCAACGCTGTTCTAATGGCTTGTAAAAAACCAGGAGTTCCGCCATCTTCACGATCTTCAATATTGTCGATGAATTTATGTTCACCCCAAGGATTCGTCCACGAAACGGTTCCGCCACCTGGATTATCTGGAACCATATTTCTATAAAGCTTTTTATTGAAAATCAAAACACCCGTAGTTCCGGGTCCACCAAGGAATTTATGCGGTGAAAAAAAGATCGCATCGAGGTAACTTTCAGAGTCTTCAGGATGCATATCGATTTTAACGTATGGTCCAGAACAGGCGAAATCTACAAAGCACAATCCGTTGTTTTGGTGCATGATTTTAGCGACTTCATGATAAGGTGTTTTAATTCCAGTTACGTTTGAGCATGAAGTGATTGAAGCAATTTTTATAGATCGATCTTGGTATTTTTCTACTTGTGCGGCAAATTGATCCAAACAGAACAATCCTTTTTCACAAGCGGGAACAACTACTACATCGGCAATGGTTTCAAGCCAAGAAGTTTGATTTGAATGGTGCTCCATGTGTGAAATGAAAACAATCGGTTTGTCTGCTTGTGGGACTTTGGTGTGTGGTTTTAAATTCTCTGGCACTTTCAAACCTAAAATGCGTTGAAATTTATTGACAACACCCGTCATTCCTGTGCCATCAGTAATCAAAACATCGTCTGCATTGGCGTTTACATGATGCTTTATGATGTGTCGCGCTTCGTGATATGCTAAAGTCATGACTGTTCCAGTAACCGTCGTTTCGGTATGTGTATTGGCTACGAACGGTCCGAAATCCTGCATCATTTTTTCTTCAATCGGACGGTACAAACGACCACTGGCGGTCCAATCGGTGTAGATGATTTTTTTGGTACCGAAAGGCGACATAAATTCTTGGTCAATTCCGATAATATTGTTTCGAAACTGTTGAAAATAGTGCTCTAATTCAGTTGATAGCGTCACGGTTGCGTTGGCATTCATAGCGATTACATTTTCTTAGTTGGGAGCGTCAAAGATACATTTTTTTTGGATTTTGGAATTAGCGAAAACGATTGATTTTTAGAAAGATTATTAGAATTCAAGATGCTGAGATTTTAAGATTTTGCCCGCTATTAAAAACAGGTGCCTAGCCCTGATGGGAGTGGTTATCTCCCGATTTTTAGAAAACAAGGCTTTAGCCGTAGCTTTTCTTAATCGGGAATAGGAACGTACAGCAGGTTCCCGGCTTCTAAAAATTTTACAATCAAATAAAAAAACTTTCCTTCAAATGTAAACTACCCGACAAAAGTGAAAAATTCACATGATTAAATTTGAATAAAATTATAGCTATGAAGAAAATTGTTTTAATCTCGACCGTATTACTCGCTTTCACCGCTTGTCAAGTGGAAGGTGAATTAACCCAAGACAAAGTGATCAAACCCATTGAAGCCACTTCTGTCATAAAATATTCTGGCGATTTTTCTCCAACTTCCGGAATTAACGTCAGTGGCAAAGCAATAATTTATCTCGAAGGAACGTTACATCGCGTGAAACTTGAAAACTTTGATGTTTCAAGTGGTCCAGATTTGAAAGTTTATTTGTCGAAATCAGCGAGTCCGAGTGAATTTGTCAATTTGGGAAATCTAACTTCAGCTACCGTTTATGATATTCCGCAACAAGTGAATGTTGCTGCTTATTCTCATGTTTTAATTCATTGCCAACAATACAACCATTTGTTTGCAATTGCACCTTTAACCGCTAATTAATTATGAAAAAAATCATTTTATCTACAGTATTTATTTTGATGAATATCTTTATTGCAAAATCTCAAGGTTGTAGCGATGCCGGCATATGTTCTGTTGGCAATAGTTTCGATAAAGCAGATAAAGAAACTAAAAATCAAATCGAATTCGGCAGCATTTTCGGTGCTGGTGAAGCGGATGTAAAATACTTTTCACCTTATGCAACCTACATGCGGCAATTGACTTCTCAATTTGCTTTAAGCGTGAAAGTCACCTATTCTTTAGCCGATGGAAATTTCGGACAACGTGCCCAATTTGGCGATGCTTATTTGATAGGAAATTACAATTGGAAAACAGAGAAAACAAGGCGTTGGAGTACACTTATCGGAGCTAAATTTCCGTTTACAAGATCCAATTTAAAAATCAATGGGTATTCGCTTCCGCTTGATTATCAGGCGAGTTTGGGGACATTCGATTTGATTGTTGGCGCGAATTTGAAGTACAAACAATGGGATTTCAACACAGGTTTGCAACTGCCGGTTTTTAATATCAATGCCAATTCCTATTTCAAAGAATATGCTGGAACCAATGATTTTCCGTCGACGAATTTGTTTGAAAGAAAACCCGATGCATTGTTTCGCACGACTTATACGTATCAAACCCATGACAAAAAATGGACTTTTAAACCCAATGCCTTATTGATTTATCATTTGGGTGAAGACAGCTTCGAAAACATTTTTGGCAAACGCGAAAACATCAAAGGTTCTGACGGGTTAACCATCAACGGAAACCTAATCAGTGCTTATCAATTGAATAAAAATAACAGCATCGAATTGAGTGTGGCCACACCATTTGTAGTGAGAGAAACAAGACCTGATGGTTTGACGCGTTCTTTTACGGCTGGTGTTATTTATAAGATTGCGTTTTGAAAATGTTGTAAGTTGTAGGTTGTAAGTTGCATGTAAGTTAAACAATAATAAAACGGCTCCAATTGGAACCGTTTTTCTATTTAAAAGTCGTAAACAAAAACATACAACTTACAACCTACAACTTCTTAAATTCCAGCTACCGCTTTAATCTCATCAATAATTCTCAATGCCAAAGCATCGGCTTCCGCTTGTGTTGGGGCTTCGGTATAAATACGAATAATCGGTTCTGTATTCGATTTTCTTAAATGCACCCATTCGGTGGCGAAATCGATTTTAACGCCGTCAATCGTTGAAATATCTTCGTGTTTGTATTTTGCAGTCATGGCTTCAAGAATCGCATCGACATCAATTTGCGGTGTCAATTCGATTTTATTTTTGCTCATGTAATACTGCGGATAACTGGCTCGGAGTTCAGCAACCGTTACATCGAGACTTGCCAAATGCGTCAGAAATAAAGCTACACCTACCAAACTGTCGCGACCATAATGTAATTCTGGGTAAATGATTCCGCCATTGCCTTCACCACCGATGATGGCGTTGGTTTTTTTCATCAATTCGACCACATTCACTTCGCCAACAGCACTTGCTTGATAACTTCCGTTGTGTTTGTTGGTAATGTCTCGCAAAGCTCTTGAAGATGACATATTCGAAACGGTATTGCCCGATGTTTTGCTTAATACATAATCTGCTACGGCTACCAAAGTATATTCTTCGCCAAACATTTCTCCATCATTAGAAATAAATGCCAAACGATCTACATCAGGATCAACTACAATTCCGAAATCGGCTTTTTCTTCTAAAACCAATTTACAGATATCGCCCAAATGCTCTTTCAAAGGTTCCGGGTTGTGCGGGAAATGACCGTTGGGTTCGCAATATAATTTGACTACCTCTACGCCCATTTGTTCTAACAAATTTGGAATTACAATACCACCAGATGAATTCACACCATCAACCACAACTTTGAATTTTCTTTTGGCAACAGCTTCTGCGTCGACCAAAGGTAAATTCAAAACTTCATCAATGTGAATATCCATGTAAGCATCGTTAATCATAATTTCACCTAATGAATCTACATC